>Ga0210377_10000773_pt1 | contig 30561 bp, 25 predicted proteins | sample PLM4_65_b1redo_FD_155480 | JGI IMG/M metagenome (GOLD analysis project Ga0210377, IMG submission 155480) | Groundwater sediment microbial communities from an aquifer in East River, Colorado, USA - PLM4_65_b1 redo | ecosystem: Environmental > Terrestrial > Soil > Riparian zone | place: USA: East...
TTCGCCATCTGGGATGGGCCCCGACACCAACTCTTCCTGGCCCGTGACCGCTTGGGGAAGAAGCCCCTCTGCTATCACCAGGATGCCGAGGCCCTCCGGTTCGCGTCGGAGGCGAAGGCGATTCTCCAGGACCCTGCGGTGGAAGCACGTCCGGATCCGGTCGGGATCTCGCAGTACCTCACCTACGGATACGTACCCAGCCCGGGATCGGCGTTCCAGGGGATGCGGAAGCTCCCGCCCGCCCATTACCTGCTCTCCCACGAGGGGAAGGTGGAGGTCGTCCGGTACTGGCGGCTCCGCCGCGACCGGAAGCTCCACCGGCCCGAGGTGGAGTGGTGCCAGGAGATCCTGGCCCGCCTGGAAGAGGCCGTCCGCCTTCGCCTGATCAGCGATGTCCCCCTGGGGGCGTTCCTCAGCGGCGGGATCGATTCCAGCGCCGTCGTGGCCATGATGAGCCGGATATCCAGTGGCCCAGTCAAAACATTCTCCATCGGCTTCGACGAGCCGGAGTACGACGAGCTCCGCTACGCTCGCCTGGTGGCCGACCGGTGCGGCACCGAGCATCATGAGCTGGTGGTCCGCCCGGACGCGACGGCTATTTTGCCGAAACTCGCCTGGCACTACGACGAGCCCTTCGGAGACTCGTCCGCGGTGCCTACCTATTACGTGGCCCAGATGACCCGGCAGCACGTCACCGTGGCGCTGAACGGCGATGCGGGCGATGAGGATTTCGGCGGGTACGACCGGTACGTGGCCAGCCTCCTGGCGGCTTCCTTTGACCGCCTGCCCGGGGCCGGCCTTCTCCGACGGGCGATCCGGTGGGGCCTCTGCCTCTGGCCGCAAAGCGGACGTCGGACCAGCCCCCTGTACCGCGCCCGGCGATTCCTGGATGGGTTAACGGAGCAGCCGGAGCGGAGGTACGCGCGCTGGTTCTGCCACTTCACCGGCGATCGGAAGGACGAGCTCTGCAGCCCCGAGTTCCGTGCAGCATGGGGGGGGGACGCCCTAGAAGTCCTCCTGACGGCCTACCGGGAGAGCGACGCCCCCGACTTCCTCGATGCCACCCTGGGAGTCGATGTCGCCCTCTACCTGCCGGACGATTTGCTAGTGAAAGTCGACATCGCCAGCATGGCCCATTCCCTGGAGGCCCGCTCCCCCTTCCTGGATCACGAGTTCATGGAGTTCGCGGCCACCATTCCCTCCGATCTCAAGGTGCGCGGTCGCGTGAAGAAGTACATCCTCAAGCGAGCCCTCTCGGGGCTTGTCCCCGAGGAGATCCTGCACCGGCCGAAAATGGGGTTCGGCGTACCCATCGACCACTGGTTTCGCCACGAGCTGCGGGACCTGGCCTATGATACCCTCCTCGGCTCCCGCTGCCTGAGCCGGGGGTATTTTCGCCCGAAGACCCTCCAGCGCCTCCTCGACGAGCATACCCGCGGAACCGCGAACTGGCACTACTTGCTCTGGACCCTTCTGATGCTGGAGCTCTGGCACCAGACCCACGTGGACGGGGATGGGGAACTGGCCACCCGCCGGCGAGGCCTTGCCCAGACCGCTTCCGCAACGAGGTGATGGCATGGCCCGGTATCTCATCACGGGAGGGGCGGGATTCATCGGCGCGAACCTGGCGCACGCCCTGGTGGCGCGCGGCGAGCCGGTCCGCATCCTGGATGATTTTTCCACGGGGCGGCTCCAGAACCTTCGCGGGATCGAGGATCGGGTCGAGATCCTGCGAGGCGACATCCGTGACCCGGCGGTGGTGGCGCGCGCGGTCCAGGGGATCGAGGTCATCCTGCACCAGGCGGCGCTGAACTCCAACCCGCGCTCCATCGAGGAGCCCGGCGCGACCAACGCCGTGAACGTGGATGGGACGCTCCTCCTGCTTGAGGCGGCGCGGGCCGCGAAAGTGCGGCGTGTGGTGTATGCCTCCTCTTCCTCGGTGTACGGGGACACACCCGTGCTCCCGAAGACGGAGGATCTGTCGCCCGCCCCCATGGCACCGTACGGCGTCTCGAAGCTCGCGGCCGAGAGCTACTGCCGCGTCTTCACGCAGGTCTACGGCCTCGAGACGGTGAGCCTTCGGTACTTCAACGTCTTCGGCCCGCGGCAGCACCCGGATTCGGAATATGCCGCCGTCATTCCGCGCTTCCTGCGCCGGATGCTGGCAGGACATCGGCCCGTGATCTTCGGGGACGGAGAGCAGTCCCGGGACTTCACCCCGGTAGAGAACGTGGTGGCGGCGAACCTCCTGGCGGCGGAAGCCGCCCACGGGATCGGGGAGACCTTCAACATCGCGGCGGGGCGGCCCAGCACACTGAACGAACTGGTGGCGTGGCTCAATCAGTTGCTGGGGACCAGTCTGGACCCCATCTACGAGCCGCCTCGTCCGGCGGACATCCGCCACTCCTTCGCCTCCATCCGGAAGGCGGAGGAGGTGCTAGGCTACCGGCCCATCCTGGATGTCCGGGAGGGCCTGCGGCGGACGCTGGAATGGTTCAAGGTGCACGAGTGCTGAGGACTTGGGGGCCGGGAGGGCGCCCGCCGGCAGGGACGAAGACCAGAGCGGCCGGCCCGATTCCGGTGCTCTTCATGGTAACGAACTTCGACCGGGGTGGTGCGGAGAAGATCCTCACCCGCTGCGCCATCGGGCTGCCCCGGGACAAGTACGCCGTGCGGGCCGCCGCCTTGCAGGGCCGATCGCAGGCGATGACGGGCGATCTCGCGCGCGGGGGGATCCCGGTCCATGACCTGGGCATGGCTTGGAAGGGGGACCTCCGGGTGCTGCTTCGCCTGGCCCGCCTTCTTCGGGGAGGGCGCATCCAGATCCTCTTCACGTTCATGTTTCATCCCACCGTCCTGGGACGCCTGGTGGGATGGCTGTGTGGGGTGCCCGTGCGGATCTCCTCGGAGCGGGTCATGGCTTGGGAGGGGCGGATGCGACGCTTCGCGAACCGGTGGACGGTGCGGCTGGCCACCCATGTGGTGGCCGTCTCCGACCGGGTGGCCGCCTACGCGGCCCAGGAGTTCCGGATCCCACCGGATCGGCTGAGCACCATCTATAACAGCGTGGACCTGAACCACTTCCGACCGGTCGGGCGGGCATGGGCAGGCGAGGCACCCGTGATCGGCTCCACGGCGCGCCTGCACGTGAAGAACGATCATGCCACCCTGCTCCGGGCCTTCGCGCGGGTGAACGCTCGCTGGCCGGGTGCGCGACTGCTCCTGGTCGGGCGCGGGCCGGAGGAGGCAGAACTCAGGGCACTGGCGACCGCCCTGGGGATCGCGGCCCACGTCCAGTTCACAGGGGAGCGGGCGGATGTGGCCCCCTCCCTTCAGCAAATGGACCTGTACGTGCAGGCCTCGGTGGCCGAGGGGATGCCGAACTCCGTCCTGGAAGCGATGGCTGCCGGCCTGCCCGTCGTGGCGACCTCCGTGGGGGGCACACCGGAGGTCGTGGTGGACGGGGAGACGGGCCTGCTGGTACCGCCCAGGGATCCGGTGGCCCTGGCCGACGCCATGCAGAAGCTCCTCGAGGATCGGACGATGACGGATGCCTTCGGCCGGGCTGGGCGGGCGCGCGTCGAGACCCACTTCGGGGAAGGGCTGATGCTCCGGCAGGTGGAGTCGCTGCTGGATCGGCTGGTCGAGTGCCGCCTGGGCCTAACCTTTCAGCCGGCCGTGGGGTGGGTGCGATGCTGACGCAGGCGGCGCAGGGCCGCCCCGCGGCGGCCCCGATTCGGATCGCCCGCGTGATCGCCCGGTTGAACGTGGGGGGTCCCGCACAGCACGCGATCCTGCTCACGGCCGGGCTGGACCGGACGCGCTTCCACACCACCCTCATCACGGGGGTCGTCGGGCGGGACGAGGGGGATCTGTCTCCGGCGGCCCGGGCACGCGGCGTGGAGCCGGTCGTCATTCCCGAACTCGGCCGCGCGATCCATCCGATGCGCGACCTGGTGGCTCTCGGCAAACTCGTGCGGGTCCTCCGCCAGATTCGGCCAGACCTCGTCCACACCCACACCGCCAAGGCGGGGACCTTGGGCCGCGTGGCCGGGCGCCTCGCCGGTGTGCCCACCAGCCTGCACACCTTTCACGGCCATGTCCTGGAAGGCTATTTTTCGTGGCCAGCCACGCAGCTCTTCCTGGGGATCGAGCGGGCACTGGCTCGCCAGACCGACCGGATCATCACGGTGAGCCCTCGGCTGCGCCAGGCCATCCTGGCCATGGGCATCGGCCAGCCGGAGCAGGTCGTGGTCGTCCCCCTCGGTCTCGAGTTGAACCGCTTCCTCCGGACGCCACCCGCGCCGGCTGGCCTCCGCCCCGCGCTGCACCTCACACCCGGTATCCCCCTGCTTGGAATCGTTGGGCGCCTGGCGCCGATCAAGGATCATCCCGCCCTCTTCCGGGCACTCACCCTCCTGGAGGCCGGGAGCCAGGCACCGCACCTGGTCGTGGTGGGGGACGGGGAGCGGCGCGAGGAGCTTGGGCGGTTGGCCGATGAGCTGGGCCTGGCCTCCCGCATTCACTTCCTGGGGTGGCGGAGCGACCTGGAGGCTATCCTGGCCGAGCTGGACATGGTAATCTGTTCCTCCCGTAACGAGGGCACCCCGGTGGCCCTCATCGAGGCCATGGCGGCGGGTGTCCCGGTCGTGTCCACGGACGTGGGAGGGGTGGGCGATCTGGTCGTCCACGACGAGACCGGCTGGCTGGTCCCCCCGGGGGATCCTCCCGCCCTGGCGCGGGCCATCCAGGGGTTGCTGGCGGATCCGGCGCTCCGCGCCCGCCTGGCGGTCGCGGCACGGCCCGCGGCCCTGAGCAGGCATGACGTCAAGGGATTGATCCATCGCATGGAAACACTGTACGCAACCGTGATGGCCGGGAAAGGGGGTCGGGCGTGAGGGTCCTCGTCACAGGCGGCGCCGGGTATATCGGATCGCACCTCGTGGATGCCCTGATCAAGCGGGGCGACGATGTGCTGGTCGTCGACAATCTCTCCACCGGGAAGATCGAGAACCTCCGGCACCTGCTGGCCCATCCCGCGTTCCACTTCATCAACGACTCCATTTTGAACGAGTCCCTGCTGGAACGGTTCATCCCCTCCATGGATCTCATATTCCACCTCGCCGCCGCGGTGGGCGTGCGGAACATCCTCCAGGATCCTCTGGCGGCCATCAACACGAACGTCCGCGGGACGGAGGTCGTGCTGGGACTGGCCTTCAAGTACTGGAAGCGACTGGTCCTGGCATCCACCTCGGAGATCTACGGGAAGGCGAGCCAGGTTCCCTTCCGGGAGGACGACGACCGGGTGTTGGGGGCCACCGCGGTGCCGCGCTGGTCCTACTCCATGTCCAAGGCCATTGACGAGCACTTCGCCTTCGCCTATGCCACCAAGGGGCTTCCGGTCTCCATCGTACGCTACTTCAACTCCTACGGCCCGCGCCTGGACGAGCGGGGCTACGGGAGCGTCGTGGCGAACTTCATCCGGCAGGCCCTCCGCGGCGAGCCGATCACGGCGCATGGGGACGGAAAACAGACCCGCTGCTTTACCTACATCGAGGACACGCTGGCCGGAACACTGCTGGCCGGCCAGGCGAAGGAGGCCCTCGGGGAGGCATTCAACATCGGCAGCACCACCGAGACCGCCATCCTGGACCTGGCGCAGACGATCAAGCGCCTCACGCGCTCCAAGTCGCCTGTGCAATTCGTCCCCTACGAGGCGTACTACGGCGGAGGCTTCGAAGACACGCGGCGCCGGGTGCCGTCGGTGGACAAGGCCAAGCGCCTCCTGGGCTTCACGCCCCGTGTGACTCTGGAAACCGGCCTCAGAAAGACCATCGCGTGGTGCCGGGAGCATTTCACCCACTGATCACCAGGCGACTGGAGGCGGGAGATGCCGCCTCGGATACGACGGGCGAAGGAGGGAGAACGGGGGAACGCATGAACGGATCGCACCTCGACTTTCTGGAGAAGGCACGGGCCAAGCGCCTCAGCGTGGCCGTCATCGGTCTGGGGTACGTCGGGCTGCCCTTGGCGGTCGAATTCGCCCGGGCGGGCGTGCGGGTGCTGGGGATTGACGTGGAGGAGCGACGCGTACAGGCCATCAACCGAGGGGAGAGTCACATCCCGGATGTCCCCAGCACCGACCTGGAGCCTCTGGTGCGGGCCGGGCGCCTCTCCGCCAGCACCGACTACCGGGACTGCGGACAGGCCGACGCCATCATGATCTGCGTGCCCACGCCCTTCACCCGCATGAAGGCGCCGGACGTGTCCTACATCGAAGCCGCCTGCCGGTCTCTGGCGCCCCACATCGGCCCGGGCACCCTGGTGGTCCTGCAGTCCACAACATACCCCGGCACCACCGAGGAGTTGGTGCGCCCCATCCTGGAGGCGCCAGGGCGCCAGGCCGGACGCGACTTCTTCCTGGCCTTCTCACCGGAGCGGATCGATCCGGGCAACAAGCAATTTGGCGCCCACAACACGCCCAAGGTCGTGGGCGGCATCGACGCGGCCTCCTGCGAGGCCGCCTGCGCCCTGTTTGCCCTCCTCGTCCCCCCCGAGCAGATCCACCGGGTCTCCGGTCCCAAGGTGGCCGAGATGTGCAAGCTCCTGGAGAACATCTTCCGGAGCGTGAACATCGCCCTGGTGAACGAGTTGGCCAAGCTGTGCGATCGCATGGACATCGACATCTGGGAGATCATCGACGCCGCCGCCACCAAGCCCTTCGGCTTCATGCCCTTCTACCCGGGCCCCGGCGTGGGAGGCCACTGCATCCCGGTGGATCCCTACTATCTGTCCTGGAAGGCGCGGGAGTACGACTTCTACACGAAGTTCATCGAGTTGGCGGCCGAGGTCAACTCCAGCATGCCCTTCTTCACGGTGAACCGGATCACCGAGGCCCTCAACCGGCAAGGAAAGCCCCTCCTGGGTGCCAGAATCCTGGTCCTGGGGGCGGCCTTCAAGCGGGACATCGACGACCCCCGGAACGCGCCCGCCCTGGAAGTGATGAAGGTGCTGCTGGCCCGGGGGGCGGAGGTCAGCTATCACGATCCCCATGTGCCGGAGGTAGACCTGGCGGGCCTCTATGGCTCGGGGGCCTCCCCCGGCCGCCACCTCCGCTCCGTGTCGCTGACCGAGAACAGCATCGCGTCCCAGGACTGCGTCTGCCTCGCGGTGGCCCACAGCGCCTTCGACATCCCCTGGCTCCTCAAGCACAGCCGGCTGCTGATGGATGCCACGGGCGCCACGCGCCGCTTCCCGCAGAAGGGCGCCACGGTGATCCGCCTCTAGGCCATGGGATATCTCGCGCCCCTCGTCGTCCCCTTCCTGGCTGCCTTCGGATCGGCGCTGATCCTCACGCCGGTCTTCCGCCTGGTGGCTCTGCGCCTGGGGGTGGTGGACCAACCGGGGGGCAAGAAAATCCATGGCCAGCCGACGCCTCTCCTGGGCGGGCCGGCCATTGCAATCTCGCAAGTCGCCGGCGTCCTGGCCGGTGGGCCGGTCGACCGCACCTGGGCGAGCATGCCCGTGGCGGCGGGGCTCATCATGCTCCTGGGCATCCATGACGATCTCGACCCGCAGGCCGAGGGGGTGCGGTGGTGGCTCCGGCTGCTCTTCGAGGTGTTCCTGGCCGCCATCATCATCAACGCCGGAATCACGATCACCTTCCTTCGCACCCCCTGGATCAGCATCCCGATCACCCTTGTGTGGATCGTGGGGATCACCAATGCCTTCAACCTCCTCGACAACATGAACGGGCTGTCGGCGGGTGTGGCCGCTATCGCCGGACTGACCTTCGCGGCCATGGCGGCCCGGTACGTCGAAGTCAGCCCCGAGCAGTTGCCCACGGCCAGAGCCGGCGCCGCCCTGGCCGGCGCCTGCCTCGGCTTCCTGCCCAGCAACTTTCGTTCCCGGATCTTCATGGGCGACGCGGGGAGCCTGTACCTCGGCTTCACCCTCGCCTGCCTGGCGGCCCTGGGCAGTTGGCGGAGTCCCACCGTGCCCACCTCACTCATCATCCCGTTCCTGGTCCTGGCCTATCCCATCTTCGACACGACCCTGGTGGTGATCCTGCGCCTGCGGCGGGGGCAGTCGCCGGTCGTGGGCGGTCGGGACCACTCCTCTCACCGCCTGGTGAACCTGGGGCTGGGTCGGGTGGAGGTCGTGCTGCTCATCTATCTCTTCTCCCTCTCGCACGCCCTCACAGCCCTCCTGGTCTCCTCCGTGACGCTCCGCCTGTCCCTGCTGGCGCTGGCCGGGAGCGCCAGCGTCCTGTTCATCTTCGGCATGGTGCTGCGCAAGGCGCCCACCTGGGGATCTGCCGCCTCGGAGGAGGGGCCGAACCGTGGCCAAGAAGCTGGATAGCGTCGTCGTCCTGCTGGTGATCGTGATCCTGGGGGCCCTAATCGGCAGCGTGATCGGTGAGGTCATCGGCACCCTGGCGCCAGGAGGCTACCTGGAGAAGGTCTTTTCCAGGGGGGTGAATCCTGGCATCGCTCCCCCGGCGGTCCTGGACCTCAAGGTCATCACGCTGACCCTGGGCCTCACGGTGAAGATCAACCTGGCGAGTCTGCTGGGAATCGTCCTCGCACTCCTCATCTACCGCAAGCTCTGAGGCATATCAGCCTTCGAACCGCCATGGCACCGACTTCGGTATTCGACATTCGACATTCGACATTCGACGTCCCCTGCTACGTGTAGGTCCATGTCGACCCCCGAGATCATTCTGGCCTCAGCCTCACCGCGGCGGGCGGCCCTCCTGCAGCAGATCGGCCTGCCCTTCCGCCTCGTCCCCAGCACGCTGGATGAGAATGGGGCCTGGCCGGGAAGTCCCAGCGAGGCCCCAGAGGCCCGCTCCTGCCACTTGGCTCGGGCCAAGGCAGAGGAGGTAGCTGCCCGGATCGGGCGGGGCCTGATCATCGGGGCCGACACGATCGTGGTCTGCGAGGGGATCGCCTTCGGGAAGCCGCGTGATGGAGACGAGGCCCAGGAGATCCTCCTGCGCCTGGCAGGTCGGACCCACCACGTGATCACGGGAGTGGCAGTGGTGGAGGCGGAGACGGGGCGTGCCGAGGTTGCCCCGGCGGTGACGAAGGTCCGGATGCGAGCCTTTCAATCCGCCGAAGCCGCCGCATACGTCGCCACCGGCGAATCCCTGGACAAGGCGGGAGCCTACGCCATTCAGGGGCGGGGGGCACTTCTGGTGGAGGGCATCCAAGGGGATTATTCCACGGTTGTGGGTCTCTCCCTGCCCACGCTGGCGGGGTTGCTCCGCCGCTTCGGCCTGGACGTCTGGGAGGCGGCCCGGGCGTGATCCCGGCAGTCGCCGGCATGCGTCCGCCAACGCGTCCGGGGACGGCGCGGGAGGGCAGACCGGGCCCTGAAGCTTCTCAGGAGCCCGTCAGGGGGCTCTCCTGACACCACTCCTCTGGCAATCGCCGGTGGGTGGGGAACTCCGGGCTCGGGGTGCCTAGCGAGACTTGGACGCGTCGCGCCTCTGGAGGTACTCGAGGATGAGTTGATCGAGGCTCTTATCGGCTTGGGGGAGGGCAATGTCGGGCAGGGAGGCTGCCCAATCGGCGAGACGCTCCTCCTTCGGGTGGGATACGACGGCCTCCGCGGGTTGGCCTTTCAGGAGAGTCCGGATGACCCGCTGGTGTTGCTGCTCCATCAGGCTCTTGATCTGGCCCTCCGAGGCGCCCTCTCCCAGGACCTCGAGGTAGTTGACTTTCTCGCGGGCTACGACGGCGCCAGCGTGAAAGACCAACGTCAGGACGCACCGATTCTGCCGGCCCAGATCCTCGGTCTGGACCTGATACTCGACGCCTGCGTGGCGGATTTTGCTGTTCAGGCCGGGAATCATGGGCAAGCCCGAGAGCACATTTACTTCACCCTACCAGAGGGCCGCCGCCCCAGCAAGGCAATTCGTCTTTGTCCTGGCGACCTTCCGACGGGGATGGTATACTCACGAAGTTAAGCCGGAACAGTGACTTCAGCCGACGAGGAATTCCGGTCCGAGGCCTATGCTAGAGCAAGTCATCATCCAAACCCTGATGCATGCTGGCCGGGTGCTGGTGTCCATCACCATGCTGGTCCTGGCCCTGTTCTCAGTCTACTCGCTGGCCGTGATGGGCGAGCGGTGGTGGACTTTTCGGCAGAGCCGCGTCGCGTCGGCGGGCCTCCTGCGCCGGGTGCTGGATTCTGTGGACCAGGGGAACGTGGAGCAGGCCTTGCTCCTCTGCGACCTGGCGAAGCAGGGCCATCTGGCCCCGGTCCTGGCCGCCGGCCTGCAAGAGTTCCAGCCCCTGGCCTCGAGGAATCCCGGCCTGCATGGGGGTCCGGCCCTGGATCGAGCCATTGCATCGGCCCGCGAGGCCATGCAGCGGGTCACCGGCGCCGAGATCGGGCGGTTGGAACACCGGCTCACCTCTCTGGCAACCCTGGGCAATATTAGCCCGTTCGTGGGGCTCTTCGGGACGGTGATCGGGATCATGCGAGCCTTCGAGGCGATCTCGCGGACGGGCAGTGGCGGGCTGGGCACCGTCTCCGCCGGGATCGCCGAGGCCCTGGTGGCCACGGCCGCGGGCCTGTTCGTCGCCATCCCGGCCGTCACCGCCTACAACCACTTCGTGTCGCGGGTCAAGGCGTATGCATCCGAGATGGATGGAGCGGCGTCGGAGCTCCTCAACCGGGCTCAGCGCGCCGCCGCGGCGGAGTTCGCAGCCCTGCGGGCCGGCGCCTGAACGGCCAGGGCGGATCCGGCGGTCCTGGATGCGCCCGCCCCCAGACGCCATCTCCGTCCCTGGAGTGTTCGTATGGCCATGTCTCTGCCGTCGCGTGCCGCGGATCGCCGCGTGCTCTCCGAGATCAACGTCACCCCGCTGGTGGACGTGACGCTGGTCCTCCTCATCATCTTCATGGTGACCACGCCGATGCTCCAGCGAGGGACCGATGTCCAGCTCCCCCAAGCCGAGCAATCCGAACCGAAGGAGGAGCAACGGATCACCCTCACCCTCACCCGCGAGGGGCGGCTCTACCTGGGCACCGAGGAGATCCCGCGGGCCAGCCTGCGGAGTCGGCTGCTGGCCCTCTCCCGGGATCGGGAACGAGTCGTCCACTTCCGCGGCGATGCCCAAGTGCCCTATGGCCTCGTGATCGAGGTGATGGACGCGCTCAAGGCCGCCGGCATTGAAACCATCGGGATGATCACAGAGCGTCCGACGGGTGCCCTGCGCCCGTAGGGCGGGTGCGGCTGCGGCCAGCCTCGGGCGGGGCCGGTGGCCACTGTCGAGACGGAACAGATGGGACGCGAGGGATTCGGCGGCACGGTCCAGCCTCGTGCGCGCCGTAACCACTGACCTCTCACCTGCAGGCGCCCATGGATCTCTTCTACCGGATTCTCGTCCTCCTCTCCTCGTTTGTCATCTGGATCATTGGCAGTCTGGGCTATGCGGGGATCATCCTGGCCATGGCCATCGAGAGCGCCTGCATCCCCCTGCCCAGCGAGGTCATCATGCCCTTTTCCGGGTACCTGGTAAGCCAGGGACGCTTCACCCTCTGGGGGGTCTCGCTGGCGGGGGCTCTGGGTTGCACCCTCGGCTCCGCGGCGGCGTACGGGGTGGGCGCTTATGGGGGGCGACGCTTCATCCTGCGATACGGCCGGTACGTCCTGATCACGCCGCATGAGATTGCCCGTGCCGATCGCTGGTTCGCACAGTATGGCATGGCCGCGACGTTCATCAGCCGCCTGCTGCCGGTGATCCGGACCTTCATCTCGCTCCCGGCCGGCATCGCCCGGGTTCCCTTCGGCCGCTTCCTGATCTATGCCTTCCTGGGCTCGCTGCCCTGGAGCTGGGCTCTGGCTTACGTGGGCATGCTGCTGGGCGAACATTGGGACCGGGTGGGCAGCCTGCTGCATTCCCTGGACGTCGTGATCGTGGTCGGGCTGGTCGCGGGCGCGGCCTGGTTCGTCTGGCACCATTGGCCGCGACGGATCCCACAGCCGGAAGAGGAGTAGGGTGAGGACATGTTTCGCCTCCGTTTTTTCCCGCGCAACGAGAAATTCTTCGACATGTTCATCGAGGCGGCCCGCAACATCCACCAGGGAGCACGGGCCTTTCAACAGATGTTGGAAGACTTCCACGGCACCGACGAGCAGTGGCGGGCGGTGGAGGAGTACGAGCACGAAGGGGATAAGATCACCCACCGGATCCTCCGGATGCTGCATCGGACCTTCATCACCCCGGTGGACCGGGAAGACATCCACAAGCTGACCGTGGCCCTGGATGATGTCATTGACCTCATCGAGGCCTCGGCGGCCCGGATGGCGATGTACCGGGTGGTCAAGCCGACGCCCGAGGCCCAGCGCCTGGCCGGGATCATCGTCCGCTGCAGCGATCAGATCGTCCGCGGGGTCACCGGCCTGCCGCGCTTCGAAGCCATCCAGGAGCATTGCATCGAGATTAATCGCCTGGAGAACGAGGCCGACGAGGTCTCGCGGGAGGCTATCGCGGCCCTCTTCGGGGGAGAGACGCCGCCCCTCGAGGTCATCAAGTGGAAGGAGATCTACGAGACGATGGAGACCGCCACGGACCGCTGTGAAGACGTGGCCAACATCCTCGAGGAGATCGCCCTGAAGAACTCCTAAGTCGGCCGGGCCGGCCGCGAGAGATCCGATCCATGTCGCCTGCTGCTCAGTCCGCCGAGATCTTCCCACGGCTCGAGACATCCGGCGGGGACATCACCCTCTGCGCCCTGACGGCACCGGATCACCTGGAGGGGCTCATCCTGACTGAAGGGCTGGGGGCCTACTGCCGGTACCGAACGGGAGAGACCCTGACGATCCTCCGGCGGGTGCTGGGGGCGCCCGGGTGCCGCGTCCTGGCCGCCCTGACGGGGCACACCCTCGTCGGCTACCTCGCTCTCTTCCATCCAGGCCCCGAGGAGCGGTGGGGCCAGCGGCCGATCCCCGGCCTGGTAGACCTGGGGGCGCTCGAGGTGGACCGCGCGTGGCGCCGGCGGGGCCTGGCCCGCGCCCTGCTCCAGGCGGCTTTCGGCGGGGGGGATTTCGACGAGGCCATCGTGATTGCCCCCCAGTACGCCACCGACTGGGATCTGGAGACGTCCGGCCTCTCGTCGCACGAGTACCGGCACCTGATCCTCCGCCTGTTCCGCCGACATGGGTTTGCAGACTTTGTGACCGACGAGCCTCTGGTGGCGGCCGATCCGAGGAACTGCCTGCTGGTGCGCGTGGGAGAGGGGGCGCCGCCCGCCCTCTACGAGGCATTCCGCGCCCTCCTCACCGAGGTGGCGCCCCGCGTGACGGCGGTGGAGGCCGGCCGACACCAGCAGTACCTCGGTGGCGGACTCACTGCCATTCGTCAGATCAACCAACTGCCCCCCGAGGAGCGGGAGGCGATCTACCGACGCCTGGTCCCCCCGCGGCTGATCGAATTGCTGAGCCTGGATCTCACGACGGGCCGTGATCCCCGGGGTAACCGTCTCATCACCTACATCTGCCCACCGGATCAGGGCTTCGTCCGGATCGAGGTGCGCAACCACCTGCGGGACCAGGACTGCATCTTCCTCCTGAAGCTCACGCAGCCGGCCGAGGAGTTCCTGGAGATCGCCTTCATCATCGCTAATGACCCTCAAGCGGAGCGGTTCGACGTGGACCGCGACCCCGCGGGCAATCCCGTGGGGATCCTCTCCGGCGTCCGCAATCCGGCCGAGGAGCTACGGGCCATGCGGGCGGGCCTGGCGCCAGGGCAGGTGCGCCGGGGTCTGCGGCTCTTCCGGCAGGTCCTTCCCCTGGTCGAGTCCTTTGCCGGCGAGCTGGGAAAGGAGCAGATCTCCGTCGAGGCGCTCCGCTATCACCACGCCTTCCTGTACGAACGCTATGGCCTCGGCTACCTCACCGGACGGGATCGTCTGGAGGAGATCCAGCGCGGCTTCCAGCCCGGCGGCGCGCTCCATCGCCGCCTGGACGGTTCCACCCCGTTCCGGATGCCGGAGGCCGCGGAAACCGTCCGCGGGCGGAGCTGGGCGATTCACGACGGGATCCTGGGGGCTCCGTGGCAGGTTCCGCGACTCTATAAAATCGTGGGGCAGGCCATGGCCATGCCCACCTTCGGGGACTGCAGATATTGACACCGAGTCGTCACGTTCGCCTTCCGCCAGGTGCATTCCGAGGGGACCGGCGGGACGGCGGACACTCTGACTGAGGAGAATCCCACCCGGTGCCTTGGGGGTCTCCCGGGCTTCACCTGTGGGGATCCGGGGACCGGAACTGGGGATTTTCCGGGAGGCGAGCATGCTGGTCGGCCGACGGATGCGCACGTCCCTTATCACCGTGGGCAAGGATGCAACGCTGGCCCAAGCCCAAGAACTCCTCCACAGCCACCGGATCCGCCACCTGCCGGTCGTGGAGGGAGACCGCCTGCTGGGCATCCTGACGGATCGTGACATCCGGCAGGCCTCCCCCAGCAGCGCCGCCGGCATCAGCCCGGATCGCACCGCGGCTTTTCTGGCCCAGATCCCTGTGGCCAAGGCCATGATGACCGAGGTCCGCACCGTGGGCCCGTACACCACCATCGAGGAGGCGGCGCGTCTGATGATCGAGCACAAGATCGGCTGCCTGCCGGTCACCGAGACGGGCCGCCTGGTGGGCATCATCACCGAAACCGACATCTTGAGTGTGCTGGCCGACGTGATGGGCATCCGTGAGCCCAGCACGCGGCTCGAGCTCACGCTCCCGGACCTGCCCGGCGCCTTGGCGGAGATCACCCGGATCATCAAGACACATGGAGTCACCATCTCCAGCATTGTCACCATGCCCCACTGGGAAGGGGGGAAGCGTCTGGCCGTCATCCGGATCAAGACCATGAACCCGCAGCCGGTCCTGAAGGACCTGGCAGCCGCGGGGTTCGAACAACCACCCCTCCAAACGTAGCAGTCGCCGAAAGGATTCGCGCGCGCCTGCCAACCGCAGACAGAGGAGTCCGCACCCGCAGAGGTGAGGCTCGCCGAAGGAGGGAGATGGCGACCTTTCCTCACCCAACCTCGGCAGACCACCCACCTTTTCCTGAGACGACGGAACATTGTTTCACTGCGTGGGAGAGGCGCGAAATGCCCACTCCGAGGGCATTGGTTTGCCTCGGCGTGATGCACGATTCGGGAAACCACCTGTCTCAAAAATCCCCACTCGCGCCTCCTGCGCCGGGTAGACACGCCCCCGCCGGGGAGCGTCAATTGCTGAAGAGATCCTCTCCGCCGGATCTCTCCATATGATTTCAATGCGTTAGCTGGATCTAGGAAAAGGGTCGCTGATGCCTTGTGGAAGACGATGGTTGGCATAGATATTGCTTTTGCCTTCTGGTAGTAAGCCTTTTCGACGAGGGAGAATTGCGCGATCACATTCCCCGAGGCATTCCATGGGACTCACGTGGATAGACGTCAGCCTGCTCACGCTCCTCCTCACCCTTGCCGCAGTTCTGATGGCCCAAAGCCTGTTGTACTTGAACCGGCGAGATGCCCAGGAAGTCCTGCGCAACCGCCAGGCCACGTGCAGGCGCCATGAATGGGTGAAGCACGAGCCTTCAGGCTTGGTCTGCCACTTGTGTGGAAAGATTCCGGGCTAGCCACCGGCGTTTTCCCACAGAGGCGGTTTCTCCCTCGTGTAGACCTTCCGCCGCGTCCCCGAAGAATCTCTCTCGGAATGTGCTTTGAGCGTCCCAGGTCTCTCAGGACGCCCGCCTGATCTGCTTGCCGCATCTGCCGACGAGACAACTCCCAGGCCCGCTCTCCGAGGCCATTTGCCTTGACTTTGCCCAACCCCGATTGTACCCTCGCCCGTGCTGGCGGGTCAGACGCCAGCCAGGATGGGTGCCAGGAGTCGAGGAAATGTTTGGCATCGGCATGCCGGAACTCATGTTGATCTTTGTGCTCGGCCTCTTGATCTTCGGGCCGAAGGAGTTGCCCAAGATCGCCCGAACGCTCGGCAAGGCCATGGCGGAACTCCGCCGCACCTCCGATGAGTTGCGCGATGGCATCCAGCGCGAGATCGATCTTGCGACCCGCGAGGAGGCGACGCCCACTCCCCCCGCAGAGTCAGTTCCGACCACCACGCTTGCAGACGGAGCCCCGCCGAGCTCAAGCGAGCAGCCCGGCGACTTCACGGCGGGGGGATCCGCGGAAGCCAGCGTGACTTCGTCCGAGGCGATCCCGCAGGTCTCGACGGCGGAAACAATAGCCTCCTCCCCAGAGGGGGAAGCCCGACCGACCGGGACAGAGGAATCCGCAACGACCAGCGTGGCCCCGGCCCCACCCGAGACTGGCGAGCCAAAGGGATCGCCGGAAGGACCCAAGGAATCCCCGCCGCAGGCCGAGACTGCCTCGCACGCTCCAGCCCACCCAGCCGAGATCCGGAATGCCTGACGACGCCAAGATGCCCTTCCTGGCTCACCTGGCAGAGCTCAGGAAGCGGCTGATCATCGCCTTCTCGGCCATCGGCATCGCCTTCATCCTCGCCTTCAACTTCCGGGGGATCCTCCTCCAGATCCTCCAGTGGCCCCTCACCACCGATGTCGTCATGGGAAGGCGGTTCCCCTTCATCGCCTTCAATCACAAGGCGGCGATCGCGAAGCTGACTGCCCTGGGTCCGGCCGAAACCATCTGGGTCCATTTCAAGGTCGCGTTCATGGGCGGGACCCTGCTGGCCCTCCCCGTCATCCTGTACCAGATCTGGAGGTTCGTGGCGCCCGGGCTGTATCCCAAAGAGCGGCACTTCGCCCTGCCCTTTGTGATTCTGTCCACGGTCTGCTTCATGCTTGGGGTCACCTTCTGTCTGTTCATTGTCCTTCCGCTGGCAATGCAGTTTCTCCTGACCTTCGACCCATCGATCCAGCAGATGCCCCGGTTCGGCGAGTACGTGGACTTCACCGTGAAGTTCCTCCTGGCCTTTGGAGTGATCTTCGAGCTGCCCCTGGCCATGACGATCGCGGCGCGCCTGGGCCTGGTCACGCCCCAGTTCCTGGCCCGGAACCGGAAGTACGCCATCCTGATCAACTTCCTCATCGCCGCGATCCTCACCCCCACCCCGGACATCTTCAACCAGAGCATGATGGCCCTCCCCATGTGCCTGCTCTACGAGGTCGGCATCCTGTCCGCGCGGATCGTGGCCCGCCCCAAGAAGCCCGCCGAAGGCTAGCTGGATTTACGCGAACCTTCCCAAGAGGCACACCTGTGCGACGAAGGTATCGGGGGTCGTCCGCGGGACGGGGAGAACCCCTTCGGGGAGCTCCATCGGAACCCGGATAGCCGCTTCATCCTCCGGCCCGACGGAGACCCATCTTTTGAGAATCGGTTGAGGGCACCGAGACCGGGACCCTCTCCGGCATACCCGTCTCCCTCTCGGCATGTGATGGCCGTCTCCTACGGATACAGGGGGCAGTGAGCCCGGAGTAGCGGTGGGCATCCCAACAACGAGGGGATGGCGATCCCGCACCCACTTTCGGGACGCCTCCCTCGGACATTCCATCGCCTGGAAAAGTACGATAAGTATCCTACGTCCCGCAGTACGGCAGGTCAGTATCGTCGTGAAGGGATTCGCCGGCCCGCAATCCCGCAGTACGATGAGCTGATGCAGGGCGCCGGCCGAAGGTTCCGGACGCAGTGCGGAAGGGCATCGAGCCGCGCCTGGCGCGGCATCGTCGGTCTCGGCCTCCTGTCTGGAGGAGGTGGGGAATATCAGGAATAGTCCACTGCGTCAACAACGTCCCGCATTACGCGGCCATCCGCCCGCGTTCTCCTCTATCAGGCAGGGGATCGTCCTACCCAGACCCGATCCCGCCCGCGCGGCGGGTTTGCCGTGGATTTGACTTGACACAGGCTGCAGCACTGGGCAATGCTTGTCGCGAGTCAAGGGTCACCCGGATCGCGGTGCCCCCCGCGCTCTCTAGCGGAGCGGAGCACCAAAAATTCCTATCAGGCAAGGGGCGGCGCCAGGGCGAGCGGCTCGGGCAGCGCCTTCTTGAGTTGGCCGAGGGATTCCCCATCACAGGAGACGTGCGTGGGGAGGGCCGCCTCTGCGCTACGGTAACGACCTTCCGGCCTTCGCCCACCGCTGATCGCGACCTCCGAGGAGATGGACGAGACGGTTGGCACTCTCGGCGAGAGCATCGCGGCGGCCCAGCAGGAGCTCCTGCGGGCCAGGCGGTAGGAGGCAGGAGATGCCCGCCCTACCTGAGTCCACGGAAAGCGCGCCGGCGTGCACCAGCGCCATGCTCAGACTGGAGTTCGTCAACAAATCCTTCGGACGGTTGCAGGTCCTGCGGGACATCACGCTCGAAGTACAGAAGGGCGAGGTGGTGTGCATCATCGGCCCGTCGGGAGCCGGCAAGTCCACGCTGCTGCGCTGCATCAACCACCTCGAAAACATCGACAGTGGAACCATCTACTTCGACGGCCAGCCGGTCTACCGTTACGTGCGCGACGGCAAGACCATCGTGGACCCGGAGCACCGGATCGAGGAGGTCCGCTCGCAGATCGGCATGGTATTCCAATCCTTCAATCTGTTTCCGCATCTCACGGCGACCGGCAACATCATGGAGGCACCTGTTTACGTCCGGCGCGAGCCGCCGGAGCAGGCCCGTCAGCGCACGCTTGCGCTTCTGCGCAAGGTCGGGATTTCAGAGAAGGCTGAGATGTACCCGCATGAACTCAGCGGTGGCCAGCAGCAGCGCGTGGCGATCGCCCGGGCGCTGGCCATGAACCCGAAGCTCATGCTGTTCGACGAGGCGACGAGCGCCCTCGATCCGGAGTTGGTGGGCGAGGTGCTGCGCGTCATGCGGCAGCTCGCGGCCGAAGGGATGACCATGATCGTCGTGACGCACGAGATGGACTTCGCCCGCGACGTCGCCGACCGGGTGATTTTCATGGCCGACGCCGCGATCGTTGAGGAGGGCCACCCCAAGCAGATCTTCTCGGCCCCCAGTAACCCGCGCACCCGCCAGTTCCTGCAGACGATCCTGGACAGGAACGGCCGGGCGGAGGGCGCGACGTGACGCCGCCGTTTGGGACAACTTCTCGGGGCCGGCCTGACGTCCCGAAGGCCCCCAGCGTGGCATTCAATTTCGTGTTACACGGATAGTCCACCTGGTCCGCGGCCGCGGGATTCGAGCGAAAGGGGGTAGATGGGAGCGCCACATCCGTTCACCGCCGGAGCCAAGCACCAACCGTCAACAACCTCAGGAATAGGAGGCATTGCCATGGAAGACAGAAAGATCTCCCCCAAGACCGGCACAGATGAGACCGCAGGGCTGTCGCGCCGTCGCCTTCTGATATCGGCTGGCCTCGCGACGGCTGGCGCGCTGGCGGCTGCAGCTGCGCCCCGGACCGCGGCCGCTGCGGCAGCGCCCGAGTTCGACACCTCGTTCAAGGATTTCACACTGCCGAAGTTCCAGTGCGACGACTCGCTCGTCAAGGTGCAGCAGAAGGGCGAGCTCATCATCTGCACCTCGAACGACTGGCCGTATTCCTACCTCGCGCCCAAGACCAACGAGTGGACCGGGATCGACGCCGACATCATCCGCTTCGTCGCGAAGATGCTGAAGATCCCGAAGATCACCGTGCAGACCGTGCCGTTCGACGGCATGATCCCGGGGCTCCTGGATGGCCGCTTCGATGTTGTCGGCGACTCCATCCACTACACGAAGTCGCGGGCCAAGGTCGTCGGTTTCTGCTTCCCCACCTACTACTACTCCGAGTGGCTGGCGGTCAGGAAGGGCAATCCGCTCAAGGCTCGCAAGATCGCCGACCTCAAGGGCAAGAGCTGTGGTGCACTGCTCGGCACCAACTATGCGGAATGGGTGCAGCAGACGGCCGGCGTCGTCTACAAGGGCTACAAGGAGTGGGTGCCGATGGCCCAGGATATCCAGAACGGCCGCCTGGATGCCGCGGTGCATGATCAGCCTATCATCGCCGCGACGATCAAGGAGCATCCCGACTGGCGGATCGAGCTCGTGAGCGGCTACGAGCCGCACCAGCTCAAGAATCCAGCCGGCTACAGCCGCTTCGCCTTCCGGCAGGGAGACATACAGCTGCGCGTCGGCTTCGACGCCGCGATCGAATGGATCGAGGACTCGGAAGAGATGTCAAAGATCCTCACGAAGTGGGGTCTCAGCGGATACAACAACTAGCTTCCAAGGGCGGTCCGAAGAGCCCCGGCGCCCGGCGGCGACATCAATGAAGACGCCTGGCGCCGCCCGCCGGGGCTCCGGCCCAAGGCTTCACTGGTGGCCTTCCGCGTCATCCGGGTTATCAGAGTCATAACTGAGAGTAATGGGACGGCCGTGTTGGCCAAATGGCCGGCCGACGGCTGCTGACAGACGAGCTGGCGGAAATCATGCACCGGCGGCTCGGCGTGGAGTGCTCATGTTCTCCCTGAATGAAATGATCTCGTTCCTCCCATCGCTCCTCGCGGGCGCCTGGGTTACCATCACCGTCTCGCTGGTGGCCTACGCGCTGGCCCTCATCGTCGGGCTCGTGTTCGGCATCGCGCGCATGTCGCGTTTCTGGCCAATCAAAGCCGTCGCCACGGTCTATGTGCAGTTCATCCGGGGCACGCCACTGCTGCTCCAGCTCTTCTTCATCTACTACGTGCTGCCCTATGGCGGGATCGTACTTACGGCCTTCGCCTCGGGAGTGTCGGGGCTCACGATCAACTACAGCGCCTACATGGCCGAGGTCTTTCGTTCCGGTGTGCAGGCCATCCCGAGCGGCCAGCGGGAGGCAGGACTCTCCCTGGGCATGTCGCGCAGGCTCCTCATGCGCCGGATCATCCTGCCGCAGGCGATCCGGATCGTGATCCCTGCGATCGGCAACTTTTTCGTCTCCATCTTCAAGGATTCGGCGCTTGTGTCCGTGATCACGATGCGCGACCTTATGTTCAGCGGCCAACTGCTCGCCTCTGCCACCTTCAAGCATTTTGAGATCTTCGCCCTCGTCGGGGTGATCTATTTTGTGATCAGCTACCCGACGGCGAAGCTGGTCGATTATATCGAGGCGCGGCTCGACATCCATCGGAAGCGCCCCGAGCCAAAGCCGATGCACGCATGAGCGAAAGGGGCATGGGGCGGAAGACCGGATCCAGCTATGTGTTCGCCGCGGCCCAAGGGCATGGTGCACGTGTCGGGGTGAGGCATAAAGGAGGCCCAATGCCGAGCGTCCCGTCATCGAGCAGTGAGGCCGGGATCCCGACTGCGCTCACCCTGGTGATGAGCCGCGTCCCATGGCACTCGCCCTGGGGCCCGGACAAGCCCGCAAGCCTCCCGTCTGTCGAACGCTTCCCCGCCGACCCTCGGCCGCGGACGCTTCACCGACCTGAGAGAGTTTAGGATTGACGTACTGTGGCGGACTGGGTGGTATTACAGATCAATTATAACGGCGCGATCGCATGGAGCGCAGCGCATCCTGCGCATGGGGGGAGAGGCTGCCATGTCGGACAAACTAAAAACGGAGAGATCAAGGCAGCTCTTTGAGGAAGGCCGGCACAAACTCGTAGGCGGCGTTGCCAGCGCTCTCCACAAGGCCGAATGGGAGGAATACCCTATTTACATAGAGCGGGCCCTCGGATCACGCATCTATGATGTGGATGGCAACGAGTACATCGACTACTTCGGCGCCTACGGGCCTATGATCCTGGGCTATTGCGCCTCGGCGGTCGATCAGGCCGTCATCGAGCAAATTGGGCGGGGTTCCCTGTTCGCCGCACCCTTCGAGCAACTGAACGAACTGTCGAACAGGCTCATTCAGATCATCCCCTGTGCAGACCTCGTGAGTTACGTTTGCACCGGCACCGAGGCCAACATGCTGAACTTCCGATTGGCCAGGGCCTATACCGCCAAGGACAAGATCATCAAGTTTGAGGGGCACTATCACGGGTGGTCAGATGAGGAATGGATCAGCCACAACCCTCCCTCATTAAAGATGCTAGGACCACGGAACAAGCCGTGGAAGGTCCTGAGCAGCGCCGGACAGCGTTTGGCCGCCCTAGATGATGTAATCGTCCTCCCTTGGAACGATTTGGATCTGGTTCGACAGGTGGTGAAGCGGCATGGACACGAGATCGCTGCCATCATTACCGAACCGGTCATGTGCAATGCAGAGCCGGTCATGCCCAAGCCAGGCTTCCTGGAAGGCCTGCGGACAATCACGAGGGAACACGAGATCGTACTGATCTTCGACGAAGTGATCACCGGCTTCAGGCTGGCCTTGGGCGGCGCACAGCAATACTACGGTGTCGTTCCCGACCTTTGCACTTTCGCCAAGGCCGTAGCTGGCGGCTACCCACTGGCGGGAGTTGTTGGGAAGCGCGAGATCCTGGAGGCTGGCGTGCAGCCGGTAGGTACCTTCAATGCTAATCCCATCGCGGTCGCCGCCTCCCTAGCCACGATCACAGAGTTAGAGAAACCCGGCGTCTACGAGCACATGGCCCGGATTGCGCGTCGTCTGGCCGAGGGGGTCAACGAGATTGCCAGGCAGGAGGGCATTGCCCTGTATTCAGCTAGCATAGCCTCGATCTGGCAACTCGAATTCGGCATCAGCGGGCCTATGACTGATTATCGCGATACTCTCAAGGTAGACAAGGCGCAGTATCGGCAATTCCGCACCATGTGTCTGGAACGAGGCCTACGTTTCCACCCAAGCCGTGGCCGTTTCTACACCTCTGCTGCCCACACCGATGAGGATGTGGATCGTACCTTGGAGATCGTGGAGGAAGTCTTGTCTGAGATGTCACGGTCATAGGTTGAGGGGGATACGGAACTCGGGGGAAGAGCAAGAGTGACCCTCCCCGCGCAGAGCGCGGGGCTTCGCCAGCGTTGCTGGCGGTCGCTTCGCGCCCAGGAGTCGGATAAAAGGGGACTCCGTCCCCCTTTATGATCCCCCGTGAATGGGGACGTGAATGGGGACGTCCATGAATGTCCATGGATGGGGACGCCCATAAAAACATAAATATACTACTCATCCATGAGCCGTATGTCCTGCGAGTGCGCGATCTGCTCGCCGCGTTTCACGGCGATGCTGACTGCCGGTTGCGTGCATCCGAGCGCACGAGCCACGGCGGTCGCAGTCACCCCGAGATCCTGGACCGCGAAGTAACAGAACACGCTCCGAGCGGCCACCCGCGGGCGGCGCTTGCTGATCCGATAGATCTCATCGGGGGCCAGCCCGAATACCGGGGCCACCTGGCGGGCGAGCCAGGCGAGATCCCGCCCCTGACGCTGCATCCTCTCCTGTCGCCTCAGGTGTTCTTCGGAGGTTTCAAGCACGGCGAGGACGAATCCCGCATCGCCCAGGATCCGCTCGTCGCCCTTGCGGCGGGCCGCGCCCCGTCCCAAGGTCTGCACCGCGGTCCAGCCCCCGAGACTGCGAATCAGCCCGCCGCCGACCAACTCCGGCCGCCGGCCCAGGGGGATGCCCGCCTCCACGAAGGCCCGGTACGCCGTCCGCGCGGGGCCCGCCCGGCGCCCGAAGTGCCCGAGGATGACGCCCGTCTCCTGCCAGGCGTGCTCCCGCCGTCCCATCAGGACACTGTGCCCCGCATAGGGGTAGCGGTCCAGGGCTCCCAGATCGCGGACCAGCCTACCGCGGAGGGGGTTCAGGTGGATGTAGCGCACCAACTCCAAGAGGTAGGGATCCTGTTGACAGAGGATGGACTTGTAGCGGTTCTGGACGAGGTGGCCGTGGCGCCGGTGCCGCCGATTGAAGGTCACCGCGTACCCCGTGAGGAGCCGGCCCATCACCGTCGCGACGGGCACCCCCCCGGTCTGGAGCAGGAGATGCGCATGGTTGGGCATGAGCGCCCAGCCGTAGCAGGGGGTCGCGGAGTCCTGGAGGATCCGCCCGAGCCGCTCCAGGAACGCGTCCCGGTCACGATCGTCCAGGAAGATCTTCCGGCGCTCGATCCCCCGGACCATAATGTGCTGGAGGGCGCCCGGGGCGTCAATGCGCGCCTGGCGGGGCATACCTGCAGGGTAGCACAGGGCGCGCAGCCAGGATAGTTATAATTTAATGGGCGTCCCCCATTTCTGGGATAATTACTCCGCATAGTGAGAAGTTATTGTTGCGCGATGCCTTAGTCAAGAACGTCCCTCGGTAAAGAGGGCCACGGGGAGGAATCGCTTTCTGCTTATGCCCCAGTCCATAATTCCCGCAAGACCCGTACGTAATCTGCCGGGATGCGAACGGACACGGCTGCCGAGGCAGCAAGGAGAATCCGAGCGACCATCGCAGCATCAAGTGGCGAGCCAGCGCAAGCAGCCCGCAAGGCAGGGACAGCCGAACGGGGCGATCGGAGCGCAGCAGGAAAGTCGCACCTACGTAGCCATTGATCCCTAGTCGACCTCGCCAGGTAAGGAGCAACATCAGCGGCCCACAGACCTTGAAGAAGTCCAACTGCCAACTGGGTATGCGAAATGAAAAGCTCTTCTGGTGAAGTATCCTCGGCGAGCGCTACGCGGACTGAGGCCAATAGCCGTCTCTCCCAGCTCTCACCCCCACTCTGCATAACGACGCTAGCGCCGCGCACCTCAAGGGACATGAGTTCTTGAGCAAGAGCTGTCTCATCGAGCAAGACACGGCTCTCGGAGAGTTGAATCACGCTCTGCTGCCAGTCTGCAAAAACGGTAGTAATGGGCTGACTAGAAGCCCCTAACGCAACGATAGCAGCGGCAAACGGCGAAATCCCGATGGCAAGATCGGTACCTTGAGGATCGTGTGGCCCAAGTGCGGACTTTGGTTCTTCCCAGATCATGAATCCCAGCCGATCATGAGCCGCGACGTCCGCAGTAGCGATTCCAAGCGTTCTCACTTGATTGACCAAACGGGAAAATTGCAGCGTTCGGAACGAATGGCGTAGATCTAGACGAGCCACAAGGAGGCGCACAACCGGAAGACGAGACTGCGCGAGATGCGCATGCTCGGAGTCGAATAGTGCCGGCTGGATTGCCACATGGTATTCGGTTTGGAGGAGGAGTGCCCATGAGAGATCTAGGGGCGGAAGCGGTAGCTCGCGTAGCTTTTCCGTATGCTCTAGATTGCTGCACAAGCCAGCAGCCGGTGGAATCGTGTCGGTGGAGCGCTTGTCGGAGTCGTCCCTAATCCAATGGAGGATATGGCCAACCAGTTTTCGTAGTGAGAAGGAGGCAAGGCTAGCTTGCGGATCTGGCAAATCTTGCATCATTCCAAGTACTTGACCAAATATATCAATGGACTTGGTCCGATTGCCCGCGCGCCAAGTGGCATAGGCTGCGTCAGCTAAAAACCCGATCGAAACGCCTCTCTCCCCTAGATACTGTGATCGTGTTGCACCATCAGCGAAAAGGCCCTCAGCCATGATCCAGTCGCCAAGTTCGGCGGCTGCAATGGCAGCTTTCCGATACGAGAACAGTGACGATATGTCCCCTGAATCCGAAGGCGGCACCCACGTCGGCAAGAGGACTCGCCAGATTTCGAGTGCAGCAGAAAAGTCGTTGCCGCGATAGCGAATGTTGGCCCGTGCATCCCGCAAGAGGTGGGAAGCGCCTTCAAGCTGCCGCTCCACATCGTCGAGCGTAGCCAGTGCCGAGACTGGATCCTGACGATACTCATCATGGATCACAGCAATCAGCCGCCCTGCAGCGGCTGCCAACGACTTGATCCCCCACTCCTTAGCTTGTGCAACCGTCTGTTCCAAGACCCCTATACACGGCCCCCAGTCCGGCTGATCGCTCTGCGCGGTCTCGAGAAACACTCGATCCACGAGAAGGCTCGCTAGAAACTCTTCCTGCTTAAACGTGCTGAGCAGCCGAGCCCTGATTGAGGGCGTTACCTCGGCGAGGGCCTCCAAGAGATCCGCGAAGAACTGTCGCCCAGTGCAGCGAAGCCACACGAAGGTGAACAGGGTTGAGATAATATCCAGCGTTCCTGTCTCATTGTACGTCCAAGATGGAAGCGAAGGGGGTGTGGGGACATCAAGGTGAAGCTCTTCTTGCAACCGTGCCGCCTCAACGAAACGCGCGATCAACCACTTCGCTGGAAGCGGCACCTTATAATGGAAAACCACTGTGACCGCGAACATGAAGCGCATGTGAAGGTAAAGCTGTTCCGGGTCAAATCGCTCTATCTCCCTCTCCCAGAGTTGAGCCACGGCAGAGGCTCTATTGGGCTCTAGCTCCGCAGCCACTCGGAACTGCAGGAGCCGCAAGGTGAAGGCTGCTACTTTGTCGTCGGGAATCAGAGGGGAGTCGGCACCGGCGAGGACAAGCCACGACAAGTCCCTGGAGAGGATCTGCCATACCTCTTCCCGGGAGAAGATCATCGCTCGCATGACCACAACCATCAGGCCATAAGCACGCCCTCGGAGCGTCAAGAAGAGGAGGCTCGTGGCCTCGAGGGTCGTCAACGGCCGGCATCGAAGGATTGCAGCAGCGACAACAGCATTCATGGAGCGAACGGTCTCGGGTGACCATACCTGCGCCGCCGCTGCATCGAGCAGGGGGGAGAGGCGGTAATAGTCGCCGCCGAGAGACTCAATCCAGGGGCCAAACAGGTGGTCAAAGACATCCCCCGGATACGGCACGGCGGGCGGGGACTCGCCAATGGCAACGGCGTGATCACGTCGAAATGGACCGCTGATCACGCTCAACCTATACAGCAGTTCGCGGTCCGCCTCGCGCGCGGCGGAAAGAAGTTGTCGGGCCTGCGCTTGCTCGCGAATTACATCGGGCGGTGTTGTGACGATGTCTTCAGTCCCCATGCGCGGCCATTTCCGTTCAATCAGGTGTAGTAGTTGTGCGTGGACAAGTTGCGGATGGCCCTTGGTGTGAAGGGCAATCACGGCTGCCCATTGGCTGGCGCGATCTGCATCTGGGCAGCCAAGGGCCGTGGCGAAAGTCGCAATGTCCACTTCAGTAAAGGGCGGAACAGTGATGGTGGACGAAGGATTAATCGCAAGTTGTCGCAGAAAACGGTCCGGTAGCGACCTTCGGGTGCTGAGAACAACTCGGCCACGTCGGCGAAGTACTGTGTATAGCAGACCGCCAAGGGAGTGTTCCCATGAGTCGATCCGGCCAGGATCAAGATCTAGTCCGTCCAGCACGACAGAGTCGATTTGCCGATCAGTCTCCAGGAGGGCACCGGCCTGGCGGAGGACTGCATCGGCCTCACCTGGGTCTTGAGTGGCCAGGGACAACCACCGCCACTCTCCATCAGCCTCTTGGACGATCAGTTTGGCGAGAGTCGTCTTCCCGACCCCGGAGGATCCAGTGAGAATTAGTACACGATCCTCTTCCAAGCGCTGACAGAATATTCCAACGATATTCGCTCGAACGTGAACCTGCGCAGGAAGTGGAGGTATCGAAGGCTGCATGAGGGTAAGAGGCGCAAATGCGGGCAAAGGCTCTGAGGCGGGTATGGCGGAGAATACTGGCATAAGATGAGCTGCGAGTGTCGTCAGAAGTTGAACCTGGCGCGATGGGGTGTTCCGGGTATCTTCCTCGAAAATTCGCAGGAAGGCATCACGATCGAGCATACGATCCGCACTACGGCATATTGTCTCAAAGGCTACCCTAAGGAGGCGGTTCAACACTCGAGCCGACTCAGAGGGTGGTATGCCGAACTTATCTCCGTGAAGTCGTAGTTTTCTCTCTATTGCCTCCTCGACGAATGCCGATCCCGCGCTTCCTGTCTCCCACACGATTGGCCTGACAAGCTCTTCAGTTACGGTGGGCGGCTCTGCCGTATTCAAGAAAGTGCGTAGGTCTTCTGGGAGACCCTTCTGTTGACGCAGGAAACTGATGAGGAGTCGGACGTCTCCGGTACCAACCGAACATCGCTCCCACAAAGACAGGCCGGCTACCTGTGCACCAAAAGGCTGCCCTCGCTCCACGGCGATGGCGGATCGAGTCAGAAATCTAAAGAAGATTCGGCCAGTTCGAGTCGCTTGGCGCAACCCCCAGTAATTACCGATCGCGGTGAGGACTGATTTCGAGCCTAGAGAAATGGTTCCTGACGTGTGCTTGACCTGAACGGCGATGGCTCCAGTAGGCTGTACGACGTCAAAGTCTTCAGCGCCTTCGAGGTACAGGACTGCATCATCAGGCAGGTCGAGCCAGGCGTGAATTGTGTGCAGAAGCTGAAAACGGTACCCGCGCCAGGAATTAACGGCCTGGCGCTGAGGATCGGCGGGAAGGGGGCCAGGGGTCGGGTTAGGTGTCACAGTTTACGACTCACCATCGATTGAGTCGAAGCAGGGGATTTCTGTAGACTGTGTTAAAATGAGAAGGTTAACTGAAACTGGACTGGTGGTCGAGAACTGTAAGCGGGGATGTAGGTTTTGTAGTGCATCTCAGCACTTCCTCAGGGACGGCGTTCCGAGATCACGCCCGGCCGATTCACCGAGGACGTGGTCCCCTGGGGAGCCGGGCGACCGCGCTACCGGAACCGCCCCTCGTCTTCAGGTTGTTCCGGCAGTCGCGTGGCCGGGTCCGGATCACTGTTCGCGTCCTGGAGCCAATGGTCCGTGCCGCCGAGACTGAGGCGCGGCTGACCGAATGGTAGCCGAACCCCCAGAGGTTGCCAAGGGGATTCCGCGAAAGCCGGGGGAGGGGGATGGGGGGAATCCGTGGCCGTCGGCGCCCCCGGCCACCCTACCGCGGCAGAGCCTCCCAGGTCCCCGAGGGCGAAAGTTGTTTTGCAATCTCTCCCCATTACATTATTCGCCGCAAAGCGGCGGGAAGATCACCCACAGTTACAATATTGCAAGGTCCCCTTCTAGTCCCCTTTTGAGGGAGGGGGACCATGCCAAAGGAGAATAACTGTGCCGGGGCTTCCCACCTTAATCATTCAGGAGATTGTTTCCCGTAGGCAACTTCAATCAAGAGCTTGATACACACGTCTGCGAGCTCGACGCTGGGACAAAATCGCTCTTTCTCGGAGACCTCGCGCCAGCCGAATTGACCGGTTGCCGTAACATCAAAATGGAACGCAATATCCCTCAGCAATTTCCCAAACCTGCCACTTGGATGCAGCGCGCCTTTCCACAACTGAACCGCCAGTCTGGAGTACTCAAGGGAATTTCCCCACTGTTGGGACCATGCAATAGAGAGGTTCACCTCTCCAAGGTTAAGATAACAGGTCCTATCCGTACGCTGCACCTCCACGATTTCAATTTCCCTAGGTCCAGCCTCTCCGTCCTCCGGTGCGTTTATCTGTTGTATTATGGACGCCAAAGAGCTGAACAGGGTCTGCAATTCCTTGCGGGCTGCTGATACTCCTTTATCAGAGTGAAGTATATTTAGACGATCACGCTCCCAGGCCTTCTCGCGCTCAATCCGGCGGGCAGCCTCCATCGCCGTCTCATCATGGGGGGTTGCCCCTGCCCCCTCAGATCTTCCTTCGATCACGGCCGCTGCGCCCTTGATTCCCCACCGGTCGAGATTCACCCAGATTCGAGTCCTTGGAAGCCACTGGGGAACCTGTGGCGGCGTCTGAAGAGGAATAAAGGTCACAAATTCGTAGCCATCTTTGAATGCACGATTACGGATTGCCGTTTCCTCTACACGGGTCCACGGAGTTTTTCCCCATCCATCCCTGTAGAGAACAACAACAGTCCGCGCCTCGGATTCAAAAACCCTATTAAACACTATCTCACCATCAGCGCCAGCGATCTTCTCTTGTGCCGTTGAGTAGACGAAGACACTGAGTCGGTCCCCGAGAAGGTCGGCCAGCTGGTTAGCCAAAGCCTCATCCTCTGCGAGGAAGGAGATCGCCACATCGTACCGGTATTCCTCTTCCATGTGTCGCCCCCGATCAGTTCTTGATCGTGCAACTACGCGCAGAAATCACAGGAAAGGCAGAGGCCAAGGTGGCCCATTGAGTCCCGTAAAGGGGTACGTCCATAATATCATAAGAATCTACTCACCAGAGAGCGGGAGGCCCCGCGCTCGAGCGATGGCCTCCGCGCGCCGCACCGCGATACTTACGGCCGGCTGAGTGAGACCGAGCGGGCGGGCGACGGCGGTCGTCGTGAGCCCGAGGTGCAGCACGGCCCAGGAGCAGAACAGGCTCCGGGCGACCACCAGCGGAGGTGCCCGCTCGGGCCGGCGAGGGCGTCCGGGGGCACCTCACAGGCCCTGGCCGCCTCCCGGGCGAGCCGCTCGACCGGGTCCCCCGGTGCGAAGGCGTCCTTCATTGCGGGGTGGCGGCCGTGTGGTTCATATTGCAGGCAGGGTCGCAGGCAGCCCGGACTACGCCTGTTGCGCGATCCGCTGGAGGAAGAACTGGTGGAATCTGTGGTCAGAGGTAAGCTCGGGATGGAAGGCAGTGGCGAGGAGCTGACCCTGCCGGGCAGCCACCGGGGTGCCGTCTGGAAGGCGAGCAAGGACCTCGACTCCAGAGCCGACCTCCTCGATGATCGGGGCGCGGATGAAGACGGCGTGGAAGGGGGGATCGCCCAGGATGGGGACCTGGAGGTCGGCCTCGAAGCTGTCAACCTGCCGGCCGAAAGCGTTGCGGCGGACGGCGATG
>Ga0210377_10000774_pt1 | contig 30550 bp, 47 predicted proteins | sample PLM4_65_b1redo_FD_155480 | JGI IMG/M metagenome (GOLD analysis project Ga0210377, IMG submission 155480) | Groundwater sediment microbial communities from an aquifer in East River, Colorado, USA - PLM4_65_b1 redo | ecosystem: Environmental > Terrestrial > Soil > Riparian zone | place: USA: East...
CCCCAAAAATTCCCCGGAGGTATATTTTGTAGATACTTTTGAAGGGTTACCGAGAGGTAAAACTAAATCGGGGTTGTGGCCCGGTTTCTCCTTTCAAGAGCCTAGATAAAACTAGGCTAAACTTCTCGGTAATCCCCCAAAAGTATTTACAATCACATTAAACGTTAGGAGGAACTATATGGATACAATTAAGAAGTCAGTCATGGTTGCTCTCCTTCCACAAGACGATTCTTGGTGTAAGATAGAACCAGCCCACATGACCCTGGTTTATGTTGGTGAGACGGACAAACTACCCAAAACTGCATTCAACAATCTGGCTAAGGACGTTGCGTCAATTGCAATGTTATCAAATCCAGTAATGGTCAAGGTCATAGGAACAGATGTTTTTGGGGTCGAAGAGAAAGTTGACGTTTTTCGTCTAGCAGCCACACCCGAAATCCTCTCTATGAGAAACATGTTGGAGGAGTGGGACACGGAAGAGTTTCCTGTGTTCAATCCACATGTTACAATTGGTCCAGTTGGAAGTTGGAGTCCAGATTGGAATAGTCAAAGTACACCAATGCCCATGTACCTTATTTTTGATCGAATCATGGTTGGATGGGGTGAAGATCGCTTAGTTCTCTGGCTGAGAAAATACTAGGAGGTGATCTTTATGACAAAACCCACAGGTGAGCCAATAAAGCGACCAACCGACACTTTCGAAGAACCAACAAAACCAAAACGTCGCCAGGCTCCTGGGAAAACTATTGAATCTCGAGAAAACCAGATTATACGATTGGCATACGACCTTGCTGAGGAGAGAATTAGAAGAAAAACAGCTACCTCTCAGGAGGTAACACATTTTCTGAAAGCTGGATCTATAATAGCTCAACTGGAGAAGGCCAAACTGGATAAAGAGAACCAACTCCTTCAAGCCAAGACAGAAGCACTTAAATCTCAGAAACGAGTTGAAGAACTTTATGCCAACGCTCTTTCCGCCATGAGATCCTATCAAGGTCAGGAGGATAATTCGGATGAAGATTAGATGTTATTCCGAGTTAAGGAAACTTGTTACTCTTGAGGATCGATATCAATACCTTAAATTGGTGGGTGTTGTAGGAAGAAGCACATTTGGTTTTGACCGATATTTAAATCAAAGATTTTATAACTCGGTCGAATGGAAGCGTGTTAGGGATCGTGTTATTATTAGAGACGATGGATGTGATTTAGGGATTCCTGGTTTTGAGATCCACGACAAGGTTCTCATTCATCACATGAACCCAATTCAGGTCAAAGATTTCCTCAGGGGAAATTTAGACCTATTAGATCCAGAGTTTTTAATCTGTACCAGTCCAAGATCTCACCAAGCCATTCATTATGGCGATAGTAAACTGCTTCCTCAGGTTCCTTTGGAACGTAGACCAGGCGACACACGTCTTTGGTAAAATCTTATTTTTGGAGGTCATATGGTAGAAAGCATATTAGATACAATTAAAAAGATGCTGGGTATTCCCGTTGCTGATGACGCGTTCGATACGGACGTAATAACCAACATCAATTCAGCATTCATGGTCCTTCATCAACTTGGTGTTGGTCCAGAAGAGGCACCATATTCTATCGAGGACAATGTTGGACTCTGGGCAGATTTTCTGACAGATTCTGTGTACTATTCCGCGGTGAAGACTTATATTTATTTGAAAGTTAAGTTGGTCTTCGATCCACCCGGAACATCTTTTCTCCTCGACTCTATTCAGAATCAAATTCTTCAGCTTGAGTGGCGTCTAGCAGTTCAGGTTCCAATTCCGCCCGTTCCGGTTGTTCCGGAAGAAGAATAAAGGAGGATATTATCAAATGTTCAATGAATTAAGTCATGCAGGCGTTCTCGGTATGAAATGGGGTAAAAGAAATTCTGGATCGTCACCATCGAAAGGCCGACAATCGGCTCAAAGTTTTGTTTCTGGCAAGTCAAAAAAGACAGTTAAACAAACCATATCTGATTCGGAAACAGAAGATCTTGGTCGGAGAATTGCAAAAGCATATGGTATTAAACTAAACAGTAAAGGAAAAGCACAATCTATTGGAATAGAAACTGTTCCCAGACTTGCTGCTACTGCTTTTGTTGCTCATTGGGCTGTTGGGACCGTCTCTGGTTTATTAGCTGCCGGTTTAACCGGAAAAACACCACGGTGGGTTGGTGATATTGCCTGGACAACAGGTAAAGTCGTTTCAAACAGTCCACTAAGATAGGAGAATGCTATGGAAAGTACAATAAAACATGTTGGTATTCTCGGTATGAAATGGGGTCGAAGAAAAGTCAGTAGCTCCACGTCGTCAAGCTCAGACCATCAGACAGCATCAAAACTTAAGAGTCGTCGTCTGAACGAGTTGTCAAATGACGAACTTAAGAAACTAACCACTAGACTACAACTTGAAAAGCAGTATAAAGATCTAACAAAAACAGATCTTAGTGGTGGACAAAAGTTTGTTGCTGACGTTCTTCAAGGTGCTGGAAAACAACTGGCCAGTAAGTATGTGGCAAACATGGGCGAATCGGCCATAAAGATCATAACCGACTTATTTAAAAAGGGTTAATCTTCTATGAGCTTATCGAACACCGCCACCCCAAAGTATTACGGAGAATTTCGAGAGAAAGTTATCAAGGGAGAGATTCCTGTTTGTAAAGAGATCTCTATGGAGATGAATAGGATAGACGCTCTTATCGCAAACCCAGGAGTTTACTATGACGATACAGCCATAGATGGTTTTATAAAGTTTTGCGAGAATGAGTGTACTCTAACAGACGGTAGTGATCTTTATCTTCTCGATACTTTCAAACTTTGGGCCGAACAGATCTTCGGTTGGTTTTACTATGTTGAACGAAGCATTTACCAACCAAAAGAAGATGGTCACGGTGGTCGATACATTCGTAAAAAGATCAAAAAGCGTCTAATCAATAAGCAGTATCTAATCGTTGCTCGTGGTGCAGCAAAGTCAATGTATGTGTCTCTGATACAAAACTTCTTTCTGAATGTTGATACGTCAACTACACATCAGATCACTACTGCTCCGACCATGAAACAAGCAGACGAGGTAATCTCGCCAATACGTACAGCTATCACACGCGCGAGAGGTCCTCTGTTTCAGTTTCTTACAGATGGTTCTATACAGAACACAACAGGGTCTAAGGCAAATAGAGTTAAGTTGGCGTCAACCAAGAAGGGTATAGAGAACTTCCTTACAGGATCTCTTCTAGAGGTTCGCCCAATGTCCATCGATAAGTTGCAAGGACTTCGTCCAAAGGTTGCTGGGGTGGATGAGTGGTTGTCTGGCGACATTCGAGAGGATGTTGTTGGAGCTATAGAGCAGGGAGCTTCCAAACACGACGAGTATTTGATCCTCGCTGTTAGCTCTGAGGGAACAGTCCGCAATAGCAGTGGTGATACTATCAAAATGGAACTACTTGACATTCTTAAGGGCGACTACGTGAATCCTCATGTGTCGATTTGGTACTACCGCTTAGATGCTGTCGAGGAAGTTTCCAAACCAGAACTCTGGGTGAAAGCAAATCCAAATCTAGGAAAGACAGTAACCTATGAAACGTATCAATTGGACGTTGAACGAGCTGAGAATGCTCCTGCTGCGCGCAATGACATCCTTGCCAAGCGCTTTGGAATTCCTATGGAGGGGTATACTTATTTCTTTACGTATGAAGAAACCATACCTCATCGTAAACGTGATTACTGGAATCTTCCGTGTGCTTTAGGAGCAGACCTTTCTCAAGGGGATGACTTCTGCGCTTTTACCTTCCTATTTCCTCTACAAGGAAAACCATATGGAGTCAAGACTCGAAGCTATATTTCTTCTTCGACTCTTATGAAACTTCCTGGTGCGATGCGACTCAAATACGACGAGTTTCTCAAAGAGGGAAGCCTACAGGTTCTTGAGGGAACCGTGTTAGATATGATGGAGGTCTATGAAGATCTTGATGATCACATAATGGCGCTAAGTTATGATGTCCGATGTTTGGGCTACGATCCCTATAACGCCAGAGAGTTTGTTGAGCGTTGGGAGAAAGAGAACGGACCTTATGGAATCGAGAAGGTTATTCAAGGTGTAAAGACAGAATCTGTTCCTTTGGGTGAGTTGAAGAAACTTTCGGAAGAGAAGCTTTTGGTTTTCGACGAAAACTTAATGTCTTTCTCTATGGGTAACTGTATCACACTTGAAGATACAAACGGTAATCGTAAACTTCTTAAGAAGAGATACGATCAGAAAATTGACAACGTGTCCGCGCTAATGGATGCATATATTGCCTATAAGGCAAACAAAGAAGCCTTCGAATAAGGAGAATGTGAATGAGTATATTTGTAACAAATCGAGCCCACGGACCAGATGGCAGTAAGTATGATCTGAAATTTGTTCCAGAAGAAGCAACACATCAAATGGATTTCGTAATTCAACGAGTTTCGTATCGATTAACAAGAGACGAAGCGTTTGACGTGTTATATCTCGGCGTGAGTCGTATGCCAATTCGACTTGCATATCACTACCACAACACAGGGGTTCCCTGGAAAGATCAAGCAGATCTATTCTTGTCTATTGTGGAAGGAAAAGGATTTCACGCGTATGCTTGTGATTTTGAAGGCGCGTACAACGTTTTGTCGCTACAATTTGCTCGTGATACATATGAGTGGATTAAGTATGTGGCACAACAAACCGCAAAGCCCGTCCTTTTATACACAAGTCTCAGTCTGTACAACAGTTGGATTTCCGTATCCAAAACACAACAAGGTCTTCCTTGGGACTCTGTCGATTTGTGGCAAGCCCAGTGGCCATACGTTCCAAATCCTAATGGGACACCAACAAATCCTTCTGGTCGAACTGGTGGTTGGAAATTCTGGCAATATCAAAGTAACGCAGATGGAACTAAGTACGGAATGGCCAGACCAACAGCGTGCGATCTGAATGTTTTCAATGGACCAGTTTCCGATCTAAGATCATATCTCAAATTGGATCAGCCGTCTCCCCCGCCAGTGGTTGTTAACCCCGTTGCTACAGTAAATTTCACAGATACTTCTGGAAGAGAGTTTACTGGGACGGTGGAGTTAAAGCCAAAATGATCCAGGTTCAAATCTCTTATCCTGCTTCTACAGTTGTTCATGATCCTTTTTGGCGTGTTAAACATGACATTGAGATTGGAAAACTTTGGAGGAACGGTTTACCAGAGGTGCATCCTTTGTTTGCTAATCATCATTCACCATTTCAAAGATGGTCGCAAGAGGCTAGTTTCGGTCTAAATCCTTGGTTTACTCCAGATAGATGGAAAGATATTTACCATTATCGGTACTGGATTGCAAACAATCAAGGCTTCGGTATTCCCGATGATCCACGAGCAAATTTTATTCTACACAAGGACGAGAACGCTAAGTTACCCCGAGTAGAAGCACTTGTTTGCGGAGGATCAATGATATCCGGGAAAAGAAACGGCGATTGGGTCAAAGTAAATGGCATGCACTTCAACTCACCCGTGTCCCTAGGCTACTTAAAGCTTCATCCAGAATTTTGGGTTCGAGGTATTTTTGCTGGCGGAACAGGACAGGTTTTTCGAATGTTGGGAGATAAATACGAAGGCCCAGCACTAATTCATCCGTTGATTATTAATGGATCGTATGAATGCAATATTCAAGCAAGTAAATTGCAAGAGTGGACTCAAGTAGAGCCCCCAGATCCCCTTAAGATATATCTTTAGAAAGGAGGTGCTCATGTGAATAACACATTTTTAAGTAGACTTCGATCCGCGTGGAATGTCTTTCGTGACAACAATCCGGTAACAGACTATAGTCAAAATTATGGTAGCGCATACGCCAGACCAAATCACAAGTTGCGGTTGCAATATGGTAACGAAAAATCAATTGTTGGAGCGATTTATAATCGTTTCTCTGTTGATATTTCCACTATAAAGATTCAACATGTTCGTGTTGATGAAAACCAAAACTATTTGGAGACCATTCAGTCTGGTTTGAATAGATGCCTCAACCTGGAAACAAATATTGATCAATCCAGTCGAACATTCATACAGGATGTAGCAATGTCCATGTTTGATGAGGGGGTGGTTGCTATAGTTCCAGTTGACACGTCTATTAGTCTAACCAACAACAATACGTTTGACATTTTGACTATGCGGACAGCCCGAATTGTTCAATGGCATCCTCAGCACGTACGTTTGAGCATCTACAATGATGGAAAAGGCGAACGAGAAGAAAGAACCCTTCCCAAATCAAAAGTTGCTATCCTTGAGAATCCTTTTTATTCTGTTATGAATGAAAAGAACTCAGTAGGAAAGCGTTTGATTGATAAGTTAAATCTCTTAGACGCAATTGACAATCAAAGTGGATCGGGAAAGTTGGATCTAATCATCCAGCTACCTTACGTCGTTAAATCCGCAGCAAGACAGGCTCAAGCAGAACAAAGACGTAGGGATATTGAAACGCAACTTAAGGATTCCAAGTATGGAGTCGCTTATGCTGATGGTACGGAGAAAGTTATCCAACTTAATAGGCCAGCAGAAAACCAACTAATGACCCAGATCGAGTATTTAACGAGAATGCTATATAGCCAGTTAGGTATTAGTGAAAAGATCTTAGATGGAACTGCTAACGAAGAGGAGATGCTCAACTATTATAACCGTATCATAGAACCAGTTGTCTCAGGCATCACCTTTGAGCTTAAAAGAAAGTTCCTGACACAAACAGCCACCACACAAGGACAGTCCATCATGCACTTTAGAAATGTCTTTGCTCTGATTACTGCTGCGTCACTGGCCGAGCTTTCAGATAAACTCACCCGCAATGAGATTGCCACATCCAACGATATGCGTTCCGTCATTGGGTGGACACCAAGTAAGGCTCCTGGAGCAGATGAACTTAGAAACAAGAATCTGAATCCAAGCCAAATACCTCTCGATGCCACTAAAGAGTTCGCATCGTTAAACAATAAAGGAGAATAATCAAAATGGCAGATAAACAGCATGATTTTAGTGGCTATGCTACTAAAAACGATCTGGTCTGCGCCGATGGCCGCACGATCCGTAAGGATGCATTCAAGAAGAACGATGGGACAAAGGTTCCTCTTGTTTGGCAACACTTGCATAATGATCCGAACAATATTTTGGGTCATGCCTTTCTGGAGAATCGTGAAGATGGCGTATATGCTTATTGCTGGTTGAATGAAAGTCCGGCAGGCAAACAGGCCAAACAATTAGTTCAACACGGCGACATTGTTGCCATGTCGATCTATGCAAATCAGTTGATCGAGAAGGCCAAGATGGTGCACCAAGGCGCTATCCGAGAAGTAAGTCTTGTTCTCTCGGGAGCCAATCCTGGAGCACTGATCGAAAACGTGAGTATGTCTCACAGTGACGGATCAATCTTCGAGGCAGACGACGAAGTCGTTGTGTCTATGATGCTTCCAATTGAGAAGGTCGAAGAGAAGGCCACCGAAGAAGTGAAAGAAGAAACCGTTCAGCATGCAGCGGATGAAGAAACCGTTGCCGATGTCTTCGAAACGTTCGATGACAAACAAAAGAAAGTTGTTTACGCTCTGATCTCCCAGGCTATGGGCGAAGGGTCGGGCGATATCTCACAATCCAATACCGAAGGAGAAAATTTCATGAAGAAAAATGTATTTGAGAACGAACGCGAAGAAAAAGAACTCCCCGTTCTGACCCATTCGCAGATTCAGGCAATCTTTGCTGACGCGCAGAAGCTCGGCTCCTTGAAAGAGGCTGTTCTGCAACACGTGGTGACCTATGGTATCGAGAACATCGATTACCTGTTCCCCGATGCGAAGTCTGTGACCCCAACCCCCACGTTCGTAGAGCGCGATCGCGCTTGGGTCTCTGTGTGGATGAATGGCACCAAGCACACGCCCTTCTCCCGCATCAAAAGTTTGTTCGCCGACATCACCCTCGCCGACGCTCGTGCGAAAGGTTATGTTAAGGGCGCTCTGAAGAAAGAAGAGTTCTTCGCGCTTGCTAAACGCGTGACGACCCCCACCACGATCTATAAGAAACAGAAACTTGATCGCGATGATATCACCGATATCACCGAGCTCGATGTAGTCGCTTGGCTCAAGGCCGAAATGCGCGTTATGTTGGATGAGGAAGTTGCTCGCGCCGGCTTAGTTGGTGATGGCCGCGCTATCGAATCCGAAGACAAAGTCAACGAGACCAACATTCGCCCCGTCTATACCGACGCTGCTTTGTATGCTCCTCGCTATGTTCTCGAAGCCGCAGACACAACTGACGATGTGATTGAACAGATCATCCGCGCCCGCAAGGACTATAAGGGCTCTGGAAATCCGATCATGTTCACCACGGAAGATCTTCTGACAGACATGCTTCTGCTCAAGGCCACCGTTGATGGTCGTCGCATGTACAAGAATCAAGACGAATTGGCCTCCGAACTGCGCGTGTCCAAGATCGTTCCCGTCCCCGTGATGGAGAATGTATCCCGTGTTGACGCGACCCCAGATCCTGATGTAACAATCAATTTGCTCGCCATTCTTGTCAATCCGTCTGACTATGTCTACGGCGCCGACAAGGGCGGGAACGTCAGCATGTTCGACGATTTCGATATCGATTACAACCAATATAAATACCTGATCGAGACTCGTGTCTCTGGTGCTTTGGTCAATCCTGCAACGGCTTTGATCTTCGAGCAGAAGGCTGCGTAATAACCGCAGATCTTTAAATGGCAAAGTTTCATGGAAACATCGGTTACTCAGAAAGCGTTGAAACGGCGCCTGGTGTGTGGACCGATGACATAACAGAACGCGAATACTACGGTGATGTTATTAGGGAGACAAAACAGTGGACGAATAGCGGTCAAGTCAATGACAATTTGGTGGTTAATAATAGAATATCTGTCATTGCCGACGACTTTGCCAATGCGAATTTCTCAGCAATGAGATATGTCATATGGGCCGGGGTTTATTGGAAAGTTTCTAATATTGAAATCCAAAGACCTCGGCTCATCTTATCTATAGGAGGTGTGTACAATGGCCCCAAGGCTTGAGTTACAAACTCTGTTGGAAACACTTCTCGGCTCAGAGAATGTGTATTTTCAACCACCTACTGGATTTATGATGTCCTATCCCTGTATTGTTTACAATCGTAGCAATATTCGTTCAAGATTTGCAGATGATATTCCGTATTTGCTGATGAAGCAATACACATTAACTGCGATCTATTCTAACCCAGATAGCGATCTTTCGGACAAGATCTCAGCACTACCTCAGTGTGTCTTTGACCGGAATTTCAGATCTGATAGTCTCAACCATGATGTTTTTAACATCTTATTTTAAGGAGAAAACATGGCTCAATTAATTGAATGGGATGCTGTTGGCGAAAAGCTTTATGAAAGTGGTGTCGATCATGGCGTTCTGTACCTTCCCGATGTAAGCGGTGTTTATGACACCGGTTTTGCGTGGAATGGTTTAGTATCAGTAACAGAAAGCCCCTCCGGCGCAGAGTCCAATCCTCAGTATGCCGATAACATCAAGTACCTGAATCTTCTGTCTGCCGAGGAATTTGGCGCAACGCTCGAAGCCTTCACATATCCCGACGAGTTTGGTGTTTGTGACGGTTCTGTAGAACCCGAACCCGGTGTGTTCCTTGGCCAACAGGCTCGTAAGCCATTTGGTCTTTGCTACCGTACCCTGATCGGCAATGATGTCGATGGCCAGGAGCACGGTTACAAGTTGCACCTGGTTTATGGTGCTCTTGCATCGCCTTCCGAAAAGGCTTATCAGACTATCAACGAATCTCCCGAGGCGATCACGTTCTCTTGGGAAATTACGACCACACCTGCTCCCGCGACCGGCTTCAAGCCCACCGCCAAGATCACAATCGACTCAACAAAGGTCGACCCCACCGATTTGGCCGCTTTGCTCGTCATTCTGTATGGAAACAGTACCGGACCAGTGGAACCTCGCCTACCAATGCCAGATGAAGTTATTACGTTGATGGCTCAGGCGTAATAAGAAGAAACAAAGAAGACCGTATAAGTGATATGGGCCCTGCTTTAATCGGTAGGGCCCATAATTTCAAAAGGAGAAAACACAATGTTAAAGGAAAAAATTAAGTACACCGATTACAACGATATCGAACGAGAAGAAGAATTCTTCTTCAACCTAACCAAGGCCGAAGTGGCAGAGATGGAACTCTCGATCGAGGGCGGTTTAGTTGAGAAGATTAATCGCATCATTGAGAAGAAAGACGGCGCAGAGATTATGAAACTTTTCAAAGAGGTCATTCTTAAGGCCTATGGCGAGAAGTCTCCCGATGGCAAACGCTTTGTTAAGAGCACAGAGCTGTCCGAAGCATTTGCACAAACAGAAGCATACAGCGATCTGTTCATGCGCCTGGCCATGAGTCCTGATTCAGCGGCAGTATTCATCAATGGGATCACCCCAAAAGTTAACTAAATAATATAGAGGCGAGAGATGCTAAAGATTACAATTCCTTCAGTAGAGCTTTACGACGAAGAGAACGACTTGTTCACCATTTCAAAAGAACAAGAATTGCAACTTGAGCATTCTCTCGTCTCTTTGTCAAAATGGGAGTCAAAGTGGGGTATACCATTCCTAACAAAAGCAGACAAGACGAGAGAACAAACAATAGATTATATAAGGTGCATGACGATCACACAAAACGTTGAGGATTCTGTGTATAATCTAATAACTAAAAATATCACTGATAAGATTGCGGACTATATTGATGCTCCAATGACAGCAACAACATTCCGCAAAGAAAATAAGGGAACCAATCGAGAGACGATAACTGCAGAGGTTATCTATTACTGGATGGTTTCTTTTAACGTTCCGTTTGAGTGTCAGAAGTGGCATCTAAACCGTTTGCTCACATTGATTAATGTTTGTAGCATAAAGAATCAACCAGCTAAGAAATCAAAGAAGAAAGATATTCTGGCTAATCAGAGAGCTTTAAATGAAGCAAGAAAGGCTCAATACGGAACAAAAGGATAGGAGGTTGATTTGATAACATTTCGACATCGTGGTAGTTTTGATCGTTCTCAAAGGTTTCTAGGAAGAATGTGGAACAAAAACTACCAACCAATACTTCAAAAATACGCTATGGAAGGAACACGGGTTCTTTCTTCAGCTACGCCAAGAGACAGCGGTCAAACAGCTAACTCCTGGGATTACGAGATTATAACCAAGCGCAATGGATTTATTATAAATTGGACAAACTCTCACCTGGTTGAAGGAATTCCAGTTGTGATTCTCCTTCAATATGGACACGGAACTAAGTCCGGTACTTTTGTAGAAGGTCGAGACTTTATTAATCCAGCAATGCGCCCCATATTTGATCAACTCGCCGAAAATCTATGGAAGGAGGTAACTAGCTTATGACCGATACAATTGATAAAAGAATTGTTGAGATGGCTTTTGAGAATAGCAAATTTGAAACCGGTGTCGGTACAAGTTTGAGCAGCATAGACAAACTCAAAAGAGCTCTAAACTTCGGTGACGCAGGAAAGAGCTTTGGTTCCATCACAGATGCAGCCAACAGAGTACATCTTGGCTCTATAGCAGATGGTATACAAAGTTTGTCCAGTAAGTTTTCTGCTCTGGGCATTATTGGTGTCACCGCTCTTGTTAATATAGCCAATGCAGCATTTCAAACTGGTGCACGACTTGTCTCGGCTCTAACTATTGACCCCATCAGGACAGGGCTAAATGAGTATGAGACTAAACTCAACAGCGTCCAAACAATTCTTGCAAACACGCAAAAAGAGGGGACAAATCTCGCAACCGTTACCGATGCACTGAACACCTTGAATACATATTCTGACAAGACGATCTACAACTTCCAACAGATGGCTCGTAACATTGGTACGTTTACGGCTGCTGGTGTCAAGTTGGATGATTCTGTCAATGCAATCAAGGGTATTGCTAATCTAGCTGCTATCTCTGGATCGAACGCCGATCAGGCTAGCACAGCTATGTATCAACTCTCTCAAGCACTTTCGACGGGAACTGTCCGTTTGATGGACTGGAACTCGGTGGTTAATGCCGGTATGGGTGGTCAGGTTTTCCAAGATGCAGTTATGGAGACCGCTCGTGTACATGGTGTAGCTATTGATCAGATCATCGAAGAGGAAGGAAGTTTCCGAGATAGTCTACAAAGAGGTTGGTTTAGTAGCGAGATTCTAACCGAGACCCTGTCCAAATTTACTGGTGATCTAAATCAGGAACAACTCAGAACGATGGGTTATACGGAAGATCAGATCAAAGGTATTATTAAGATGGGTCAAACTGCTAATGATGCAGCCACCAAAGTAAAGACCTTCTCTCAATTGTTCACCACCTTGCAGGAAGCTGCACAATCTGGTTGGGCACAGTCCTGGGAGATCATTATTGGTGACTTTGAAGAGGCCAAGAGTTTCCTTACAGATCTGAACAATTGGATGGGTGGTATGATTGGTGCGGCAGCGCAAGCACGTAATGAGCTTCTCGAGGGATGGAGCGATCTCGGTGGCCGTACAAGGCTAATCGAAGCATTTCAACATGCTATGAACTCCATTCTTGCCATAGTTAATCCGATAAGAGAAGCTTTCAGAGAGTTCTTCCCGCCAACAACAGCACAACAACTATTCAATCTTACCGACTCCATAGCGACTTTTATGGAGAAAATCAAAATGGCAGCAGAAGGCACCGATAAGATAAAAAGAATATTCAGTGGCATATTTGCCATCTTGGATATTGGCCGTATGGCTATTGTTGCAGTAGGCAATGCTTTCTTCGGTCTTACTGGATCTCTTGCTCCATCCATAGGAAATTTGACGGAATTCCTGGCAAAATTTGGGGATTGGGCCGTCAACTTACGAAATGGAATAAAGAGTACGGACGCTTTTACTAAAGCCATAGATAAGTTTAAAGATGCTTTTCAGAATGTCCGAAAGTTTATCGCGCCCATAATTGAAAAAATAGGGTCGTTCTTTACTCGTCTACTTAATGGAGTAGACAGTCTTAAGGGGATCGACACCACAGGTATCACAGGATTTTTCAAAACCTTGGGTGAAAGACTACAACCACTAGGACGTATTGGTGAGATCGCAGGAAAGGCTCTCGGTATTATTGGGACTCTTCTTGAGAAACTAGCTCCATTTATGTTGACTTTAGGTGCTAAGGCTGGTGACGGAATTAGTGAGTTTCTTGATTCAATCGGTGAGGGAATTTCGAACATTGACTATGACAAGCTATTTGACGGCATAAACACGGGATTGCTCGCAGCCTTGGTGTTGTCTATTAAGAAATTTATAGATAAAGGCTCTGGCGCTTTCGGTGGTATTGCCGATCTGTTGACCGGTGTAAAGGACAGTCTAAAGGCCTGGCAGGCGGATCTTAAAGCTGATGTATTGCTTAAGATTGCTGGTGCTTTGGCTATTTTAACTGCCGCGGTTCTCGTTCTATCTTTAATTGATAGTAAGAAACTGACCGGCGCTTTGGCAGCGATGACAGTTATGTTTGCTCAACTTGGTATTTCCTTGTTGGCATTTCAAAAGCTGACATCAACAGTCAATCCAATTCAAATGACAGCAATGGCCATTGGTCTTCTTGCTATTTCCTCGGCCATGCTCCTTCTCGCCATCGCAATGTCCAAACTTGGTAAGCTCGACTCTAGTCAATTACTTAAGGGTGTTCTGGCATTATCTGTTCTAATCGCACTTTCTAAGGTAGCCGCAGCAACACTAAAAGGTACCTCAGCAGGTATGATTACTGGTGCTCTAGCTCTAATTGTATTCTCTGTGGCAATACGATCCTTGGGATCAGCCGTGGAGAAACTTGGTGAGATAAATACCGGCGTTCTAATACAAGGCCTAATTGGGGTTGGGGTCTTGATGACGGAACTGGCCATATTTATGAAGGCCATAGACCTTAGTGGTATGGGTGCTCTCAAAGCTGTTGGAATACTTGTATTAGCTGGGGCCATCAATCTCTTGGCTATTGCTGTTAGTAAAATGGGCGGTATGGATGCCTCAAAGATAACACAAGGCTTGACTGCTATGGGTGTTATATTTACCGAGTTGGCAGCCTTTATACTTGTTGTGAATGGTGCACCGGGACTAATATTGGTTGCTGGTGGTGTCGCAGTATTGTCCGCCTCCATGTTACTTATGGCCGAAGCATTAGTCAAACTTGGAGATCAGTCTTGGGATAGTGTGGCAAAAGGTTTGGTCTCAATGGGCGTCGCTTTGACTCTCATTGGATTAGCAGCATACCTTATCCCTCCAACGCTTATTATAACCGCAGCAGGATTGGTTGTTATGGCAGGTGCTCTTGTTATTCTGTCCAAAGCAATGGTAACAATGGGTGGCATGAGCTGGGATGAGGTTGGTCGTGGTCTTGGTGTTTTGGCTGGAAGCTTGGTTATTCTAACGCTCGCTATGACCGCCATGTCCGGGACACTTGCTGGATCTGCTGCACTACTTGTTGCAGCCGCAGCCGTTGCGGTATTAGCACCCGCTATGAAGACGTTAGGCTCACTGTCTCTAGACGAGATAGGGAAGGCTCTTCTTGCTCTAGCTGGTGTGTTCGTTGTGCTTGGTGTCGCTGGAGCGATTATGACGCCCGTTATTCCTACACTTGTGTCACTTGGTGTTGCGATGCTCTTAATTGGTGTTGCTACATCTCTTGCCGGTATTGGCATCCTGGCTTTCTCTGCTGGACTGGCTGCCTTGGCAGTATCTGGTGCAGCAGGAGCAGCAGCTCTGGTTATTGTAGTCACAAGCATTGTTAGTTTAATTCCTATGCTTGTCAAGCAATTAGGCAAAGCACTACTTATATTAGTAGACGTGCTTGTGGCCGGTGCTCCAAAATTATTAGAGGGTGTTGTAACGCTTTTAACCATATTGCTGGATGGCTTGCTCGAGGTTGGTCCCAAGATCATCGAAACGGTTTTGACAATCGTAGAGTCACTTCTTGTAGCCTTATCTGAGAAGACACCAACCTTTATTGAGGCGGGATATTCTATCCTTATTAACTTCCTTAAAGGTCTTCGAGACAATATCGGAGAAGTCACAACAGTGTCGATCGATATAATTACTGCATACCTTGAGGCTATCGCGTCGGGAATTCCTCAGATTGTAGAATCTGGGTGGAACCTAATGATATCCTTTATCGATGGTATGAAAGAGTCAGTAGAAGAGCATATGCCTGAATTGGTTGAGTCTGTTCGTGAGTTAGGCTTTGCCATTGTTAAGGGTGTATTAACCGGTCTTGTTGACGGTCACGCTGATGCTAAAGCTGGCATCAAGGAGCTCGGACAAATTCTTATTGACGGATTTAAAGAGAATTTGGGAATCCACTCGCCATCATCTGTATTTATGGCTTTAGCTCTGGACATCATATCTGGCTTGGCTCAAGGCCTTCGCAACAATGTGATGCTTGCTATAACGGAGATTACTAAGTTAGCGACTAGGATTATAGATGCCCTAAAAGGCAAATATAGCAGTATGGTTGCAGCAGGTAAGGATCTTATTAGTGGTCTGGCTCAGGGAATTAAAGGTCAAATTACCACAGCGGTTAATGCTGCTGCCGAGTTGGCCAAGCAGGTTCTAGCTAAGATCAAAGCCGTACTTGGTATTCACTCCCCGTCCGAAGAAACTTTCGAAGCGGGAATGTTCATTGATAGGGGTTTGGCTGGTGGGATTCTTAAATTTGCCAACGTTGTATTGGATGCTACGGACGAATTAGGTAGTAAAGCTTTATCTGGATTTAACAATATTGTAACCAAAATATCGGATACGTTAAATTCAAATATGGACTTTTCTCCGAGTATTAGGCCTGTGGTTGACTTGTCTGGTATTGAACAAGGAAGCCAACTTGCTAACAAGCTTCTAAGTGACAGTAAGTTTAATATGTCCTTAGCAGCAAAGAAAGCGTCGTCAGCTATGGTCACAGCATCAACAGATACATCTGGTTTAGTACCAACTGTTGGAGCAACAACCGTGTCGCTCACGCAGAACAACTACTCTCCTAAAGAACTGTCTAGAATTGATATTTATAGACAGACTAGGAACCAATTATTACAAACAAAAGGATTGGTAGGTGCCCTATGATACAATCAGTAACAGTAACAAATCACCTTGGAGAGTCACTTACTATGGAATTGAGGAGCCCCGAGAAATCGGGGTTCTTCATCCGTGGGATCGATGGACTCGGTCCTAGTAAAGCAACAGTAAACATAACAGAAATTCTGGCTGCTGATGGAGGGTTCTTTAATTCTTCTCGCGTTGGAACGAGAAACATTGTTATGGACATAGGTTTTATGGACGGTGGGTTCGATTCCATAGAAACAATTCGACAAAAAACATATAAATTCTTTCCTCCAAAAAAGGAACTAACGATCGAGGTCGTAACGGACAATCGAATTGGCGTCACAACTGGATACGTTGAAACCAATGAACCAAACATATTCTCCAAGATGCAAACCTCAATGATTTCAATAATATGCCCAAGATCGTTCTTCTATGGAAAAGAAATCATCCAAACAACATTCAGTGGTATTGATTCAGCGTTTTCATTTCCTTGGGAAAACCCTTCTCTGACACTGTCCTTAATTGAGTTTGGTCAGGTATATATTGATACGGTTCGTAGTGTATTCTATACTGGAGACGAAAGCACAGGAGTAACGATCTACGTTTCATTTCTTGGTGCTGTTAATGACTTGTCCATTCATAATGCTACAACCGGTGAGTCCATGGAAATTAGTTCAGATAAGCTTATTGAACTAACCGGAGAAGACTTTCAATATGGAGATCATCTCATCATATCCACTTTGCGTGGAAATAAGTATATTCATCTGATCCGGGATGGTCTCACTGTAAACATACTAAATACTTTAGACGTATTATCTGACTGGTTCAGAATTGACCGTGGGGACAACGTATTTCTGTATACTGCTGACTCTGGTCTTGCTAATATGCAATTTGTTATCGAGCATCGAATTGTCTATGGAGGGTTATAGTCATGGATATCTATGTTTTGGATAAATCCTTTAATCGTGTTGGAATTATTGATGTCATGGAGTCTATTGTGTGGACAGACAGATACAATTCTTTTGGTGATTTCGAACTTTACACGGCTGTTTCTTTAGATTTGTTGAACCTTTTACAAGAGGATTATTATCTACAAATTTCAAAAAGTAACCACACCATGATAATCGAATCTATTGAGATAAAAACTAACATCGAAAATGGGAACAAACTCGTTGTTCGTGGGAGATCTCTAGAATCTATACTTGATAGACGAATTGTTTGGACTCAAACATTAATAAGTGCTGACGTTCAGGATGGAATTTGGCAGTTATTGCTTGATTCCTTTATAACCCCGACAGGGACAAATGGTAGTACACAAAGAAAGGTGAGCAACTTTATATTTTCATACAACTCTGACCCTGTTGTAACGGCCCCAACTATGGTTGGTCAATTTGTGTCTGAAAATGTATATGAATTGGTAAGTTCTCTTTGCCTTAATAACGGTTTAGGTTTTAAACTGTTGTTAAATTCAAGTAACCAGTTTGAGTTTAGCGTTTATGCTGGTGTTGATCACTCGTATAGTCAATCGATAAACCCATTCGTTATCTTTTCTCCAGAGTTTGATAATTTAATAAATAGTGATTATTTTCAATCTGGAAGATATCGGAAAACCTGGGCTTTGGTCTTTGGTCATGAGACGGACGATGGTCAATTATATCGGGTTAATGCAGCATTAGGAAATTGGCCAAGTCTTCAAGGATTGGATCAAAAAGAGATATACGTTGATGCTTCTTACGTTTCTAGATTTATTGAGGGGACAACAACACCAATAGACCCAACAGTTTATTCAAATCAATTACGAGAGGTTGGAAATCAGGTTTTAAGTAAAAACACAAAAATAAATCAATTTGATGGTATGGCAGATACTACAAAAGGATTTGTGTATGGTGTTGATTTTGGACTGGGGGATATAGTACAGATTGAAAACGAATATGGTCTAACTGGTCGATCTAGAGTTACAGAGGTAACAATTTCTGAAAATCTAAGTGGCGTGACTATATATCCAACCTTTGGAATCTTATAAAGAAAAGGAGAAAAATATGACTGTAACTTACGGTTTTTATGACTCACTAAGTGGCGATCGACTTTACAATGCTTCTCAAATGTCAAGATTATTTGAGGGGATTATTGCTGAGGGAATCTTTCAATCTGTTGGTGCGGGATTTGTAGTGTCACCAAACTCTGGTATGAACATTAATGTCGGAACAGGACGAGCATGGTTAAAACTTACTTGGACGCTTAATGACGCAGCACTTGTCCTTGCCGTCGACTCGTCCGAGGCGGCTCTTAATCGAATTGATACTGTGGTGATCGAAGTAAACAAAGACGTTAGCGTCCGTTCTAATACAATTAAGATTGTTAAGGGTACGCCAGCAACAACCCCTGTTGCGCCAACTCTTGTTAATACATCAACCCTTGGTCAATATCCTCTCGCCAACATATATGTTGGTTTGGGGGTAACAGCTATCAATGCTGGAAACATAACTAATCGAGTTGCTGTTGCTGGAGGTACGCCATTCATTACAGGCCTTCTGTCGTCATTTGATGTTGCGACCCTGTTTGGACAGTATACATCGAGTTTTGAAACTTGGTTCGCAAACCTGCAAGATCAATTGGACGACAATCAAGCTGGTAATTTGCAAAACCAAATTGATAGCCTTGATGGAACTCGGGATACTGGTTGGATTCCAATACTCGACACTTGGACATACGCTAGTACCAATACGATTAATGCCCCTACTGCTCTTGTTCCATTTAAAAAGGGGTGGGGCGTTCGATTTAAACAGGGCGGAGGATTTAAGTACATGTATATAACCGCCTTGTCGGCCAATTTGTTGACCGTTTATGCGGGGTCAGATTTTGTTGTTTCTAATGCAGCAATAACAGATGTCTCGATAACTAAAGAACCACTAAATGCTTTCGGTTTTCCCGAGGATTTTAACTGGCTACCAGTACATGGAAGAGCAACCACACCCTACACAAACCTTCCATTAACGATGCATGCAAAGTTTATAATATCCGGTGCGAAAATATACATAACCGAACAACACATACAAGATTCCGTTCCGGGAGGTTCGGGCAACGCTCTGTTTTCTCTACCACAATTAAATAAATATAGAACCATCTTGTTTTCTACGGATCTCTCCATTGCTAAGGTCAATATGGCATATGCTGAAGGTGGGTCTGGTTTGGTTCTATTATTTGCTTATGATGGATCAGACAGCTTGGTTGCTGGAAGAATATATGTTGTAAACGGTGAGTATTTATACTAAATTAATAAGGAGAAACAGATTTGAGCATCCTAAGAATAACCCATTCACAGTATTTTCATTCAAGCACTAATGGGAGGGCAACATGGACCCGCTAATCTACAACATACTAATTCCAATTATCCTGGCGCTGTTAGCAAGCTCGGGCTTTTGGGCTCTCCTAGAAAAAAGAACTCAAAGAAATACCCAGCAGGTGGAATTATTGATTGGTTTGGCACACGATCGCATTGTGTGGTTGGGAATGTCGTACGTACGCCGTGGCTGGATCTATCACGACGAGTATGAGAACCTAATCACATATTTGTACAAGCCATATCAAAAGTTGGGCGGTAACGGGTCCGTTCTGAGAGTTATGGAGGAAGTCCACAAGCTTCCTATTAAATACCAGTCAATATTCAAAGATAAGGAGAATGAGCAATAATGATTAATCTTTCAGATAAGGTATATAACACCCTTAAATGGGTCACAATGGTGTTTTTACCAGCTATCGCAACGTTGTATATCGCGCTATCTGATATTTGGTACCTCCCGTACGGACAAGAAGTCGCAGGAACGATTATGGCCATTGTCATGTTTCTTGGTATCTTCATCCAGATCAACACAATACAATATAAGGTCAAGGTTCTTCGAGAACAAGGTATTTTACCAACATTGACGTTCCATGCCAAATTCACTATGACAAATGCCATTTATGACAACCTCAAGTGGATCGCTACGATCTTTCTGCCAGCGGCATCAACTCTGTACGTTGCTTTTTCTAGTATTTGGAACCTTCCATACTCCACAGAGGTCTCTGCAACTGTTACGGCTATTGTACTATTCCTTGGTGCCATCCTACAGATCAGCTCCTTACAATATCGAGCTAGCATGCGCGTCATAACGGGCGAAAGTGCCTACAGCCCAAATCCTATGCCCAACGCGAGCGTGTTTAGTATGACAAATAGTACATACGACCTTCTGAAGTTCATTGCCCAGGGCGTTCTGCCCGGTTTGGCAACCTTATACATGATGTTGGCAGCTATTTGGCGTCTTCCATATTCGGGAGAGGTGTCCGCCACAATTATGGCTATCGTTCTGTTCATGAACGCCCTCCTACAGGTCAGCACGATGAAATACAATGCCGCAGTACGCCTTGTTTATGGAACGGGCAAACATGCGGCAATCACCCGTCCGGTAAAGAAACATCCGTCGCAGTAATTACGTATCCTATAATGAAACCAATCTTGATAAGGAGATAAAATGGATACAATATTTTCGACACCGAGAAGCCAAAAGGCTCTTGATAATGAGATCGAACGTTTGACAAGAACGTTGAGCAACACAAGCTCAGTAGATCCGGATTATGCAAAGATTGCAGACAATTTAAAGGTACTATGTGACTCTAGAGGTCAATTGACCAATAGTGGCATTAGTGCCGAGACAATTGTATCTGCGACCGTGCATATTCTGGGAATGCTGCTTGTATTGAACTACGAGAAGACAGGCGTGATCACATCAAAGGCATTTAGCTTCCTTGGACGAAAGGTGTAACATATACACCCGAGTTAGATGGTAAAAGAGAAGGTCTGTGGAAACATAGACCTTTTCTTTTTATTCGCATCATCTACATCGCATTTAAAAAATTCCCCGGGGGAGAAAGTCGGCAAAACAAATCAAGAGAAAGGAGAATAATATGAACGCTGCTGAAGGATGTTTTTGGGCGCTTGCGATACTCTTATTTATTCTGGTTATGCTGTGGCTATACACAAACAACATTCCAGTATCGCTGGTCTCGCAGGTTTTACACGTCCTATAATGAAAGGATTAGTAGCAACCGGCAATGGCAAAACTATATAGCAATATTTAGAAGCTTACTAGCCCTTTTAAATTTTGATAAGGAGATACAATGAAAAAGAAACAAAGGATGTACATCATTCTTATCATCCTGGCAAATCTTATTAGCGTGCTCTTGGTCTACATGGAGCTCTTTGCTAAGTAAGTCGCAGAATTTGCACGTGCTATAATGAGAAGAGTTATAGGGCTTTACCGCTTAGTAGGTAGAGATCTGAGCAATCAGAAACTTGTAACTCCTCTCTCTTTTTTTATTAACTAACGGCTTAGTCCAATGAGATAGACCATAATGTGACAAAAATGATGTGCCTAGCTAGAGGACCCGAAAAACGGGTAAGCACACAAACAAATCACGAGCCGCTCTAGCGGAAATCGGGCTTATTACTCGGCCATTGGACTAAGCCGTTAGTTAATAAAATCATATTCTCTTGAAAGGAGAAATCTAATGAACAGTGATCCGTATAATGTATACGTAACAGTAGGACACTCAACGGGAAGGTTTCCTATTATCAAAAAAGTTTGCATGTTGGTTTATGAAGACATTGGTGAGACTCCAGTGCAAGTAGCCAAGAAACTCAGAAAACAAGTTGCAGATAATGCTTTTGGGTATGGCTATGTGTTAGGAACAGTATTTAAACCCTCAGAACTTTACTATGAGGTGTACATAAATGTGGATGCAAAGATGCCTTATGCTGAGTCCACAAATTCACCAAGACTATATAGGGAATCCAACAATGGATGAATTATTGGCCGCCATGCAAGCCGGAGATGAAGATAAAGTAAATGATCTGGCCTGTGAACTTTTCATTACCAACGAAGGCTGGTGCAACCGAGCGCAGATCAATGAGTTTGAGCGCTATGCGCCATGCAAAATATTCCCCATAGAACGAGACAGCTTTGGCTGGCTAATTGGTGGGATCAAATATAACGATAAAACGTTTTCATACGGATAAATCTTGAAAGGAGATTATCATGGAATTCGAACGTTGTGACAAATTTGAAATCGATGCTTGGGAAATTATCAATCACGAGACTTTACTACGAGAGGTTACGGACGAGCAGATCACAATGATGATCTTCTACAAGGCCACTGTCAGAACTGGTCTTTATCTTTATCGCCGCCATATTCCTGAGTTTATTAAAGACTGGGCACATCCGCCTGTTGTTGAAAGGAGTTAATCCATGCAAGAACTATTGACTGCTATGGAAAAACTTGACAAAGACTTGGTTCGAAGACTGGCCGATGACTTATTTATTACTAAAGACGGTGGAGTCAACTTCGTAAATGTTCAGAAATTTGAACGATATTCCAGGTGCGATGTATTTCCAGCACAAACAATGCCTGGTGTCGGAAAACTCGTTGGTTGGATCACCTATAACGAGATGAAGTATTATTACGGACTGTGAAAAGGAGAAACCACAATGAACACAATCCAGCAAGCTCTTTTGGGATTGGCTGCGGCATTTAAGTCGCCATATTACAAGGGTACTGATGTTCCTAAGGGACGGAATAATGAGATTAAAAAGTCTGGAAAGACTCGACGGGGAGCTGTCCACAAGCAGGGACGTGTATTTCGTTCCAGGCATATTACGGCTGTACGTACAGATGCCGGTATGACGCGCTATGTTACACCCGCACAATATCGTGGATTGCATCTTGGTGCCGGTGCTAAGAAAAAAGAGAGCAAATAAGATGGATTCTATACAACTGGCTGTACTATTAAGTATTTATAAAATCCATCTGGAAGCTGCTGTTGCTAAGATTCGCGAAAATCTCCCGGAAGAATTAAAAGAAATTTCTACAAATCTTTTGGGAATACCAGAAGAGGTCTGTCCAATCCTAGATCCCCTCTATCAAGTTATCGGTCTTCTCGATGAAAGTATATTTGATTTGAAAGGCGGCGCATAATGGACACCAGCATTGTTGAAAAATCTGTAAAGCAATTCTCCAGAGCAATAAATCGCAACTCGCCTACTATTCTCACTGCTCTTGGTGTTGCAGGGCTTGTAAGCACAGTTATATTGGCCATTAAAGCCACACCAAAGGCTCTTGAAATTATTGAGATGGAAGAGAAGTATCGTCTCTGTGAAATGCAAGATCCAGATTATGCAAAGCCGATCGACATTGTAGATACGATCAAGTTGACCTGGAAATGTTATATTCCAACTGCCGCGATGGGACTATCGACCATAGTTTGTATGGTTGGGGCCAACTCAATCCATTTGCGTCGCAATGCTGCCCTGGCCAGTCTGTTCACCATAACCGAAACTGCTCTGAAAGAATATCAGGCAAAAGTTGTTGAACAGATCGGTGAGAAGAAAGAAGAAAAGATTCGTGGTGAGATCGCTCAGGACAAACTTGATGCCAACCCAGTCAACGAGAAGACTATCGTTATGACGGGAAAAGGCAACTATCTTTGTTTTGACGAGTTTTCTGGGAGATATTTTCGCAGCGACATATCTGCTCTTCAGAAGGCCGAGAATGAATTCAATCGTCGACTTCTAAGAGAGATGTGGCTGTCGATCAACGAGTTATATTATGAACTTGGTCTCGAGAATATCGAGCTTGGCGACGAGATGGGTTGGATTGCTGAGAGAGAACTATTAGAGTTCAAGTTCTCAACTAAGATGTCCAAAGACCAAGAACCCTGTGTGGTTGTAGGTTACAGAGTTACGCCACATCATATTTAAACGAAAGGAGTCGTCTGATGATAGAGTTATTTGTTAATTTGTTTAAAGGTGAATGGTTTTCGTTTGGGGACAATAGGGATAGAAAGCTAATAAAGTCAGACGATACGCACTATGCTAGCCCAACAGGAGTAAGACAAATTCACCCATACGTCGCAGTGATCCCAGAGGGTCACACAAGAAAACTTAAAAGTATATTTGACTTGTCTGATAGTGGAGACTCAGATGGACACAACAATAACAACAGTTAAAATTCCCGCGATCACTAAGATGAACGAGAAAGAATATTCTCAAATGAAGTACGATGAAGCTCTTAGAGTGATGCTCAAAAGTCCCACCAGAGAGAACATTCAAACTTTCGAGGAAGCAAACCGTCGTTTGTATGAGACGCAGGATCTATACCGTATTGGACTTCGATTAAAAATCGAATTTCGAAAACGATTAATTCATGCCTCGCAGAAATTACATCTCCTATAATGAAACCAAACATATTCAAATAAGGAGATAATATCATGTTCGATAAAATCAAATTCACACTGAAAGATCCCAAGTTTCAACGCAATGCAGCTCAGGCTGCTGGTGGCGTAGTTAGCATCATAGCTACCGCAGTCATCAGTAACCTGGTCAGCGTCGTGGTGAGCAAGGGAATCGATTTAGCGATGGACAAGATTCAAGGCGTGACGACCCCGACTGAATAGGTCAAGAAGATGGGTTCATGGAAACATGGACCTTTCTTTTTAAAACTCTTGAAAGGAGTTAACAATGAAAAAAGGTAATTGGTATTATGAGATGCAAATTCTCATGTACGTCATTATGTGGCAACACAACATGAACCACAGGCCACAAAGCAACTATGGTCTACGCATCGGTCGTCTCTTTATCTGGAGAGATACGGCTTGGCTTTATCATAGCTTTGGCTGGAAGATCAATCGAGTATGGCGTTGGATCAAGACTCGCCCAGAGGTGATTTCTTTGCGCTGGCAGAATAGATGGTTGCGTGGTCGTATCTTATTCTTAAGCCATAAGATAACCATGATAGAGTTTACTAACTCTCTTCGTGCCTATCTCCGCCTGTACAAAGCCGGCTTTCGCATTTCTAATATCCGTATTGGTTCTGACGGTCGATTTGAGATCAACCGCTTCTACTGGGGTGGCAAGGTCATTCGTGAGATGCCAGACATCGATCGGGTCGACAACCACTACAACACCATGAACAACGGCCATGTGGAGAAGCTATCATGAGTGATATTCTTCGCATCTATTTGGCCCTTTTGAAAATGAGTGTGGGGGCACTCAAACATCTTGTCGATCTGTATAACGAAGGACAAATTAAGAATGAAAATCTTATTCTTGCCCTTCGTATCATTGAAGAACTTGGAGATGACTAACATGTACGCCCTTGGTTTTACCATAATTGCTTTTTGCACTATGTTTGTTTTGACCTTAGACCTCCTCATGAGATCTCAGGACAAGGCAGTAAAGGTACTATCAACAGTATGCTTGGTTCTACTTGTTGCGGTGCCCGTGTACAACACAATCGTCTTTTTCAACGTGATCTCATTCGTTGGAAAGATGTTTGTGTTTTTGATTCTGAACTCATAAAGGAGATCACAATGAGTAACAGTAATGGGAACGATGAGTGGCCCAGAGACCTCAAGACAGCAACTCGTGCTGAGTATGTGACCATGGTCAAGACAATGACCAAAGATCAGAAACCCGGCGGAAAGAAACCTTGCTCAATGATCTTGGGCGAGACTCTTCTGTTTGTCGTAACAGTCGTCTGGGCCGTTGGGCTCTTCATCTAACAACACAACAACATCGAGGCTAACGTGAATCAATACACAATATACTGGCCTAATGGGTACAAAGAAGTCATCCGAGGAAACTCTTTGGCTGATGCCCTCTATCGCCAGCAGTATGGACAGTCGGCAATCTTAGGAATCTACAAATCAGTTGAGGGGGTTGATAACAACTATATTTGGAACTTCACAACCCATCAATGGGAAAAAATCGCATTCATCGAAGGATAAAAATGAATTTAACACTTCGAGTCACCCCATCAAGCGAAGACGGACAGCTTTTAACTTTTCTGTCAACAATGCTTGCTGCGTATACCAATGCTCATATGCATTCTGATCTAAAAGATATACCAGAAGCTGAAAAACAAGCAGAGATAACCAGATTAAAAAACTGGATTGAAGAATTACTTCATTAGGAGAAAAAAAGACAATGCAAAACAAGAATGGCCAGAATCGAAAGACTCGCGAGCGCAATCAAAAAATGCTGCGTGGTCGAGGATGTCGAGTACATTCTGGTGTCTACCCCACTCGCGGCAAGGGCCGCACGGCGCATGGTCGTCGTTAGGATCTGAAGTAAAATCTATACGAAAGGAGAATTCACTATGGGTACCAAGACAACGCAACCCAAAGGTGGTAATGGTGGAACATCAAAACCTACTCCCCCGCGTCCTCCTAAGCCTCATTGATCTGTAGGTGTTAGAAAGCATCACTGGCTGAACCAAGTGCGTCCATGCCATCCGCTCAATCCCATTTTCTGATGGCTCAGCTTGTTGGGGTGTGGGCTTTTAGGCGTAATGGATAAGATAGGTCTCCTCTTGGCTGTGATAAGTGACCTAAGCCATACTCAAAACAAAAAGGAAAAAAGAATGAAAAAATATTTAATGTTGATTGTGATTATCGCCCTCATCATCGCCTCCGCTTTGGCGATCGCGGCCCCTGCATTCGCGGCTGCACAATGTACCGAGAATCCTCAGAAGGGTTGGCATATTGTTGGAGGTGGATCTGACAATGACCACTGGTATGAAACTGAAGAGGAATGTCTTGCTGCTCTTCCTGCAGAGGAAACAGAGACTCCTACGGACGAACCAACTGCGACAGATCTTCCCGCAACTGAGGAGCCAACACAGTTTCCTACTGATATTCCGATCGATCTGCCCACGGAAACGCCCGTTGTTGAGCCTACAGACGATTCTACGGACCTTCCGCCTGTCGTGGTGACGGAGATTACGACCCAGCAGCCAGCAGAGCTTACAGAAGCTCCTGAGAGCTCTGGGAACTCTTGCTACGATGCGTGGGTGGTTATCCAGGGTGTCCATAAGGAAACTGGCTACCGATATTTCGAGAATCCCGAGCATACATGGTGTCAAACCTGGCTTCTGAACACCTACGGGATCGACTACTACCCCTACAAAGCTTTAAATCCGTAGGGGACATCTTGCGCGGCTAGACGGATTATAACTAGCTTAACTGGCCTGGTCACATGTTGACCTCACGTCTTAGACGTAGAGCCAGATTATCCCTTTGAAAATTTATAATAGTAGGATCTTATTTCTCCTTTACTAACCCAGAGGCTGGACTTATCTTCCAGTTGGGCCCCCTACATGTATAAATATCATACCGTGTCGGTGTGAAACCGGCCGCAAGAATATGTTGTACTTTTGAAAGGAGGGTTTTGTGAACCTTATAGATATTGGGTTTGCTTTTTTGGTTATACTGGTTTGCGTGGCTATTGCTGTTGGGGGGACGGTGATTATGTGCAATCTGGGAATCATTCAGCAATGCGCGATTTCTTTATCTGTATTTTAAGATAAAAGGAGAAAGTTGAATACCATCAATCGATTTAACCGAGTAATGTCGTGGGTCAGCATATATGTTCTTGCGTGGCTATGGATACTCGAGATATTGGACATCAGTCCACTAACTGTCTTTTTCTTCATATTCTTTCTAGCTGTTGCTTGGGGAACGACTGTTATGGAGAGTATAGACAAAGACAAGAAAAACAAATCAAAAGGAGAAACACAATGAAAGAGTATTTGAACGCCCTCGTTGAGAAGGCAAAAGAAAACAAGGATCTGCTGATCAAGATCGGTGCCGCATTGGCTGGCGCCGCGGTAGGTGCGGTTGTTGCAACTCTGATCGTCAACAATCAGTCCGAGGAACTTCCGTTCGAAGAAGAAACGGAAGATCAGGACGATACAACAAACGCGTAGTAAGTCGCAGTAATCACACAGGGTATAATAGAAGAGGTAGCGTTAGTTAACAAGGAGAAATCCCTATATAGACCACGCCTCTTCTATCTTTTGAAGGATAAAATACTAGTCCTTCTTTTTTGCTCAATACTTTCTCTTGAAAGGAGAAAATCATGCTAAACAAAGTAACTTTCGAATCGTATTACAATACAGACTTCAATTCTCAGAACTTCATTGTTCGAATTCCGATAAATGCTCTTATTGAGCTCGAATTCACTTATGAGGAGCAGGCATTGCTCGATCAAGCCAATGCTACTCCCGTATATGCACCAACAGCAATCAAAGCTCTTATTATGATTGCCAATAAAATTGAACAAAACAATTTGCTATCACTTCAAAAGGGAGATGACAATGCCTAAACAGGATTTAGAAGAAGAATTTCCTGGCAATCCAAAGAGTGCCAGTGTCGCGCCAGTCCGTAGGCGCAAAGCGTCTCAGATAAAAGTCCAAGAAGAAGTTGTCGAGACCAAAAAACCTTTAGCTCACGGAATTCGCAAAAAGCGATCGTTTACTGAGTCGGTTGCAAGAACATTTCTTGGAGAAGAGACTAAGAGCGTAGGAAAATATATTCTCTTTGACGTGCTTATTCCTGCTGCCAAGAACACTATTCAGGAGATGATCTCTCAGGGGCTTGAGATGCTTTTATTTGGAGAAACGAGAGGAACTAGTCGATCGCGAGGCCGAGATAAAGATCGAACCACGATTAGCTATAATAGTATATATCGAAATCGTGATCGAGACGAAAATCCATACGACCCAAGAAGTAAGTCCAGCAGATCACGGGGCCGTTTTGATCTGGATGATATTGTCTTCCGTCACGGCGACGAGGCTGCCGAGGTTTTGGATGGCCTGTGTGACATGCTGGAGCAATACGATCAAGTGACCGTGGCCGATTTCTATGAGTTGGCTGGTGTTGATGGTGGCTCCTGGACCGACCAAAAGTGGGGTTGGACAAATCTTAGTAAGGCCTTCTGCACGCACACGCGTGGTGGCTACACAGTTGTACTGCCCGAACCTGTTGCGTTAGATTAAGGAGAAAATCATGCACAACTATAAAGCACAGATTCTGTCCAAAAACACAATACTGGCAACATATAACAACTTCCGATTTAGCGATGAGGCTATAAATGATTTTATTAAAAATCAACCAGTAGTTCCAGTTACTGTTAATTTCAAAGATACTCCAATAGGAGCAACTAGGTCATTCGAACTCGATGGGGATCGCGTTATATGTTCTTTTGAAATAGAAATACCTGACATGGAAGAACTTGGTTTATTTGCTGTCCCGTCAGGAATTGTCAACCATAATGACATTAGTCAAGAAGACGAAAACGGGGTTAAAACAATAATGAAAATGCAACTCACAGAAGTTGCAATCACTGCAACACCAGCAGACCCGTCTTTAACAAAAATCGAAAAGGGGTAAAATGTCTAATTTTGTCGTTAAAGATTCTGGTATAAGGGAGGAATATCCTAGTGGTATGCGTCGGGATACTCAGAAAGGTAAGCCTGACTTTACACTAATTCATATTCCCTTCCTGCGACGTTTTGCCATGCACTTGACACGTGGGGCCGAGAAATATGGAGAGGGAAATTGGATGTTGGCTAACTCACCGCAGGAGCTTGCTCGGTTCCGCAAGTCTGCATTCCGACATTTTATACAATGGCTGGATGAGGAAGAGAACGAGGATCACATGGCTGCGGTCTGCTTTAATCTGATGGCCGCAGAGTATGTCAAAGATAGACTGGAGAAAGACAAATGATCAGACCAGTTCTATTTGTGGACATAGACGGTGTTATGGCTGACTCCATAACCTGGTGGCTGACCCTCTACAATCAAGATCGTGGCACAAGTTATAAGAAGGAAGATGTTACTGGTTGGGATACAAGAGTTTGTATACATGCCGACCTATCTCCCTACTTTACTAACTATGATCTTGTTGAGACAATTCCTTACTCCATTGTTTCTGTCAATATTCTAAGTAAGCATTACAGAATTGTCTATGCCACGGTAGGACAAGGGTCTAACTGGTTAAACCGGTATATCTCCAATCCAGAAATTATTGTATGTAAAGACAAATCACTGTTGCGTGGATTTGGTCTTATCGATGATCGTCCAGAAAATCTCGATGGCTTTATTGGAGAGCGCTTTCTAATCTCTCAACCCTGGAATACAAATCGAGGCTTGAATGACTCGAACTGGAAAGAAATCACGCAATATCTAATGAAAAGCTTTTAAAGGAGTAACACAATGAACATGAATGATATTCAAACAACGATCAAGCGATCGTTTGGACGCACCTCATTACTGGTGCAGAAGCACAGCCCGGAGATCCTTCTAGGTGTTGGTCTAGTTGGTGTGGTAGCGAGTGCCGTTATGGCAGCCAAGGCCACATTGAAGGCCGAAGGGATTATCCAGGAAACCAAAAAAGTACTCGCTACGGTCGAAGAAAACACAATCAACGCCTATGCCGAGAAGAAGCTCGATACCAAACTAATCGATGATTTGGCGCTCAAAACAAAAGCTCAGATATATGCCTTATCCGGTCTTGAGCTTGCCAAGCTCTATGGTCCCGCCGTTGGTGTTGGCGCTTTGTCGATCACAGCCATTCTGG
>Ga0210377_10000775_pt1 | contig 30518 bp, 34 predicted proteins | sample PLM4_65_b1redo_FD_155480 | JGI IMG/M metagenome (GOLD analysis project Ga0210377, IMG submission 155480) | Groundwater sediment microbial communities from an aquifer in East River, Colorado, USA - PLM4_65_b1 redo | ecosystem: Environmental > Terrestrial > Soil > Riparian zone | place: USA: East...
AACCGCCGACACGCCGCCTCGACAACGGTCAACGGTGAACGGTCGACGAAATCACGCCACGCAGCACACACATGCGCCGTAGTGAACGCAGAGGGCCTCGTCAACTGTCAACCGTCAACCGCCTCAGTAGTTGACCGTCACCAGGACCGAATCGGTGTAACCGCCGAAGATGACGTCCTGACCGGCAGGAATGCGGCCGTACGCCGTGAACCCGCCGTTGATCGCAATGCTGATCGATGCCGACGTGCCGCTGTTCGCAGTAGGAACCGTCGAGCCCCAGATCAGAGTCCGGCCGGCGTTTCGATAGATCTCGTACTGCAGCAGGTTCGCCGACGGTCCGAGCATCTGCCGCGTCGATCCCGACGCGTGGCTGCCGACATCGAGAAGGACGGTGGCGGTGGTCCCGGGCGTGCAGAACACATTGACGGTGCCGACCGCATCGAGCGGCGTGACGGCATTCGCGGAGACCGGATCGTACGATCCGAACGCCAGGGGCGCGGTTGCCACGATGCACTCCGGGTCGACCGTCGCCTGAACCTGAAATGTCCGCGTGTCGGACTTCGAGCCACCCGACCAGATGATCGTGACGGTGATCTGATCGATGTAGAGGCTCGGTGAACTGGCCGGCACGTTCTGGCTGATCGGAATCTGACCGTAGACATTCACCACGAGATCGCGGTCGCCTACTGTCATCGTCTTCGACAGCGTGAACGTGCCGCCGCTGCCATTGCCGAGGATCTCTGTGCGCCCGGCGTTGCGGTAGATGTTGTAGGAGAGTCTGTCGGCGCCGAATGCCATCTGCCGCGGGTTGTAGCTGCCGGAAGTTCCGGTCGAGAACTGGACCGTGACCGTTTCGGGCGGCACGCAGTTGACGGTGAAGCTCATCAACTGCTGAAGAGGCGTGCTCGAGAACGGTTGATAGGTGCCGAAGTCGAGTGTCGACGGGGCGGTACTGAAGTTGCAGTTGCCGGCCCGCGCCACACGCGAGAACAGAAGGACGGCGATGAGCAGTGCGGCGCGTTTCATGGGTGTTTCTCCTCACTGGTACAGGTCAATCGGCCGAGTTTCACGACCGCGTCGGACCGCGACGGGAGCGTGAAACTGAACGTGCACGCGCCGATGGGTCCTTCGACGAGTGCCCGGTACTTCCCCTGCGGGATGTTTTCGAAATAGAACTCGCCGCCTCTTCCGAGCGGCGACACGACGCTCTCATCGTTGGCGGTGAGCGTCAGTTGGCCGAACGCCGGAATTTGATCTCTCCCGCCGGTGCGCACGACGACCGTTCCGGTGACGGTTTGAATCCTCTGGACAGGAAACTCGACGAACGCTCCGCCGCGATACGGCGGTGCGATCGTCTTCTCGACTTCGCGCACTTCGTAGTTCATCGGAACGTCGCGATCCTCGATGCGGAGCCGGTTGCCGTAGTACGCGAGTAGATTCGGCACGAGCAGATCGCCATTTGCGTCGGTTCGCCCGACGAGAATGTTGCTCGAGTACACGCGGACGTCCTTCACTCCCGGCACACGCACCAGCGCGAAGCTGTCCTGAACCGGGCGCGTGAGCTGGAACGCGCCCTTCTCGTAGACCGCTCCGCCGGATGCGGTGATCGACGGTGAACGATCGGGATGGTAAGGATCGAGCTGCATCTCGTACCGGCCGAAGCCACTCTGATACTGAAGCACAGCCGCGCCGGTCTGGTCTCCTTCGGCCGACGTTGACTGCAGCCGGTAGCCATAGCCGGTGCCGACCGGCAGGTTTCGCTGGACGTCGATGCCGGTTTCGCTGTGGCTGCCGGTTCTCGTGAACGTCAGATTCGCTCCGGTCGATCCGAAGTAGAAGCTGAGCCCCGCGAACAATTCGGCGTGACGCTCCGGTCCGTTGCGGGCGGATCCTCCGGAGAGGAACATCGTCAGGCGACCGGCCACCGGGAAATTCACGAAGAGATTGATGCGATCGCGGTCGATCTGATCGCGCATGTCGGACGCATTCCACTGCGCCGTCCAGGTCGACCGCAACACGGAGACGGTGGCGGACAGCGTGGTGTCGAGAAGCGATCGGTCGTCGGAGGCGCGGAACGACAGATTCGCGAAGTTGCGGCTGTAGCGCCGCACACTGCCGCCGAATCCGAATCTCCGCGAGACGTATCGATACGCCAGCGACTCGGCATCCCCGCGCTCGCCATGATCTCCGCTGAGCGACGACGCCACTTCGATGTCGCCGGCCGGCAGCCGGAACGTCAGCGACGGCCCCCCCGACCAGCGTTGGCGCGTCGCTTCGGCATGACCGCCGACGGTCAGCCAGTCCGTCGCCCCGTAGCGATGAAAGGCCGACATCGCGGGATCTCCGTAGTCGGAGCTCGTCTGGCCGAATCGCTCACGAAGAGCACCCGCGGAGTACGAGTACTCGCTCAAACCGCGCGCGAGCACCGCCGTCGAGTAGTAGAACGACTCCGAGAACTGCTGCTCGCGCCCGAACGCGTCGCGCACCACGAACACGGCGTTGCCGGCACCGGCGGTGACCGGAAGATTGCGAAGATCGAATGGTCCCGGCGGGACCTCCTGCTGCGCAACGCGCACACCGTTCACGTACACGTCGATTCGAGACGGTGTGGCCGCGGTTCCGCGGAAATCGAACGAGGGGTAACGCACAAAGTACGGATCGATGCTGTACGACCGCCCCACCGTGACGCCGCCGAGGAGCACCGAGCTGCCGAGGTTGTCGGAGACGGTGAACGCGTCGCCGATGGTTCGACGCTGCAGACGCGTCCGATCGTCGATCGTGTAATTGGTGAGGAGGCGTAGCACCTGCCCGCCCGGCTGTCGCGAGAAACTGTTGAAGAGCAGGTTCCCGCGAAGACTCATTCCTGTTTCGCCGAAGATGCTCGTCTTGCCTCCGCCGCTCGTGACGGAGTAGTTGAGGTACGTGCTGCTGTCGCGCGTGTAGACGATGTCGTACGGACGCACATCGGTGACGCGCACGCGATTGGGCGCGAGAAGTTGCGGAAGTGCGGTGATGGCGAGTGAGAGATTCGCCTCATCGATCCTGAACGTGATCCACGGCCGCAGCGCGTTGAGCGAGACACCTTCGGTTCCACGGATGCTTCGCGTCGCACCGGACAGGCGCGCCAGATTGAGAATGCGGTCCCACCTCAGTCCGATCAAGCCGAGATTTTCCAGATCGGCGGCCGCCACAAAGACGTCATCCCCGGTAACGACCGCCGCGATCTCACCCTTTGGGACTTCGTTGAACTTGACGGGGAAGAGGAGCGCGTTCTGCGCCAGCACCGGGAGAGCGAGCGCGGTGACGACGGTCGCCACAACCGGCCGGAGAATCGTCAGCTCTGGTCTCCCGCGCACATGGCCCTCAGAAATAGACGGTCGCTCGCACGACGTCAGTGTAAAGGCCGGACGGAACCTGCTGGCCCGCGGGAATGCGGGCGTAGACGGTGAATTGCTGCGAATCGCGGCTGCTGCTGGAGACAAACCGGATGGCATCCGATTCGCCCGACCAGGCGCGCGTTCGGTTGGAGTCGCGATAGAGCTGATACGCGACGCGCTGCGAACCCGAGGTCATGGATCGTGACGAGGCACTGCCGCTCTGGCCCGCATCGATCTCGATCGACGCGCTTGCCGATCGCGTGCAGAGGACGCGCACCGCGGCCGATCCGTCGAGCTGCTGATTCTGGTTCGCGCCGAGCGGGTCGTAGGTTCCGAACGCCAGATCCGACACGACGATCTGACAGTTGGTCACCACGACGGCGCTCACCTCAACCGGTGCGGAGCTCGACGCCGCGTGTACCGAAGGGGCACACAGGAGACACAGCGCGATAATCCATCCGCAAGCGGAACGCATCTTCGTCTCTCTCTGCAACCTGTCACTTACAAGCACCGGGGGCAACATCGAATGTCTTCGAGACCGCGCCGCCATTGCCGACGGATGGGATGTCCGTCTCCGCTTCGATCGACACGGTCTTGATCCTTCTACATGCGTCGGCCGGAACCTCCAGTTGGTAGGTTCGAGGGCTGCCGGCCAGCACATACCAGCCATCCAGCTCTCGTTCGAATGCCACCTGTCCGTCCGTCGCGATTCCACGTACTTTCACCTTCTGCAACCCGAAATGGATATTGCCGCTGTTTCGTACATCGAACGAGAGCGTTCCATCCTTGAGCGCGCCGTTCTCGATCTCGGCCTGGGCATGTCCCTTCTCGGGCGTGACGAAGATCGGGATTCCCATCTTCGTCAGGATCTTCACCTGAGCACCTGTGTTCTGTCCCGGCTTCTCGAGGCCGGGGAGTTCTTCGAAAAAGATCCGATACGTCTTTTCGATCTGCTGTGCCGCCACACTGGACGCGACGCGGACTTTCCGTTCCTCGCCAGGCCCGAGCGTGAGCAGCGCCGGGAAGAAGACGATGTCTTCGGTGGGATCGAGCTTCACTTCCCCCTTCGGGTCCTGCTGCCACGCGAAGGAGCTGATCTGGAACCGGAGCGGTTGGTCGCTTTCGTTCTTCAGCGTCAGCAGCGTGCTCGAAGGTCCGGAAAACGTTACTCGAACCGGGGTCACCTTGAACGCACTCGCGGAGGCGTTCCCGGCCTGGAGGACCAGGCCGAGAACGCAGATCGTGAGCGCTGTTGTGAGTCGTCTCATTCCGAGAACCATGACTCCATTATGCCGTCAAGACAGCCTTAGTAGTTGATCGTGGCAATGACGGTGTCCGAGTAGGCACCGGCGGTCACATCCTGAGCACCGGGGAGAAGACCATACACCGGGAACGAGCGAACGGCTTTGGACGGCGCGTCGGCGATCGCCAGGCCATTACCTGCGCCGGCGCCGGTTCCCCAGCGGGTCACATGACCCCCATCAATGTAGAGGTCGTAGGTCAGCACGTCGGCGCCCGGGCCGGTCATGCGACGTCCACCAACACCACCACCACCGTTGTCGAGGTCGATGCGGAGACCGGTCGCACCTTTGGTGCAGGCCACGTCGACGGAACCGGTTGCGCTTACGTCGCCCGCCGGCGTCGTGGCGTTCGCCACCAACGTATCGTAGTTGCCGAACGCGACCGCCGCGGTCGTGATCGTGCAGTTGCTCACGACGGTCGCCGTGACGGGAAGGTTCGCGTTCTTGATTGCAGCAAACATCGGAGCAGCGACGACCAGGGCACCGAGGACGAAGAGGAACGAGAGTGAGCGCTTCATGATTTTCTCCTGCTTTCTTTTTCTGTTTTCTTCTTGATCGACTGAATTTGCCCGGTACATCCGAGCGACTTCGTTACGATGCTCAAGATAGGGGTCCGGCTGTCAATCGCTGCCCCGATCGCCATCAAATGTTCGTCAGGAAAGGACTTGGGGGCGCGGAAGCGTCAGCGGGAGGGTGGGGCGGGCGTGAAGAACGCGTAAATGCGCTCTTTCACTGTCAAATGGGGCGTAAACCGAGTCTCAGATTGAGTTTGCGTCAAATCTGACCGGCCAGGCATACGTTCCGGGCGCGGCGTACTCGGACAACCCCAGGCGGACGCTCAGCAGTCCGGCGCGTTCCCCTGCCTCATAGGACCGCGTCAGCCAGCTTCCGTCAGCGCTCACCACCGCAAGCTGGCTGTCCCACGCGATATCCGCCTTGGTGAAGGGGTAGCCGACCGGCTCGAACTGCACGCTGTAGCCGTTACGGGCGTTGCTGCGGACCCGGAAAGCGATGGCCGCCGGGATCTCGACGTACCCACGGGCGATGTCCTGCGTGGTGACCGTGACCACCTCAGGCACGCGATCGATCGTCAGGATGGTCCGTGCGATGACCTGAACCGACACGTTCATGCTGGTGGTTGCCGAGTCGCCGAGCGCAGTCGGAACGCCGGTGATCGCGACTAGCAGGAGAAGCAGGGCGCGGACGGTTCGCATCGCAACTCCAGGGAAACGCAACAGACATTCCAGAGAGGCCACGGCTCAGATGTGCTTGAGCCGCCGAGGGTTATGTCCGCGCGCGCACAGAACTCATGTCCAGAAGCACGTCATGCGTCCAGATTCCGAGCGGGTATGAGCGCGGCACCTCGGAATCTCATCTTTGTCGTGAAAGGACAATATGGTTCGCGCGCACCGACGACGCAACAGCCCCGACTCAGGAACCTGGCTCCCAGGAGCTAAGAGCCAAGAGCAAAGAGCGACGAGCCCGTCAGTGCGCTTTAGCCTTCTTCACTTCTTCCGTGAGAGCAGGAAGAATCGTGAAGAGATCGCCCACGACGCCCAGATCCGCAACGCGGAAAATCGGCGCCTCAGCGTCCTTGTTGATCGCGACGATGTGCTTGGAGGACGACATGCCTGCGAGATGCTGGATCGCACCCGAGACTCCGGCCGCGATGTAGAGATTCGGGGTGACGACGCGGCCCGTCTGTCCGACCTGATGCTGGTGATCGATCCAGCCGAGATCGACGACGGCGCGCGATGCGCCGACAGCCGCTCCGATGGCGTGCGCCAGATCGCGAATGTACGAGAAGTTGGCGGCTTCCTTCAGCCCGCGTCCGCCGGACACGATGATGTCCGCTTCGGCAATGGTCAGCTCACCCGCTTCTGGCGTCTTGACTTCGATGAGCTTCGCCTTCGTCGCCGCCGGCTGGTACGCGACGTTGACGACTTCGGCGACCCCTGCGCCGCTCTCCTCCGCGGGAAATGCGTTCGGCCGGCAGGTCGCCATGGCAGGAGTGCCGATCACCTCGACGGTGGCGAAGGCTTTCCCCGAATACACAGGGCGTCGCGCGCGCAATTTGCCGTCGACCCACTCGAGGCGGTCGACATCCGAAGCGACCCCGACGTTGAGTCGAGCGGCGATTCGCGGTGCGAGATCGCGCCCGTTCGACGTTCCGCCGAACAGAAGAACCAAAGGCTGCACCTGTTGCACCGCGGCGTGGAGCGCGCCGGTGTAGATCTCGGTGACGTACGCGTCGAGAACATCCGAAGCGACTGCATAGAGCTTCTTCGCACCATATCGCCCGACGTCGCCCACAACCGATGCGGCCGCGGACCCGCCGACGAATGCGGCGAGATCTCCACCTGCCGCGGCGGCGATCTTGCGTCCGATCGAAAGCGCCTCGCGCGACGCTTTCCTCAGCTTGCCCTCGCGAACTTCACAGAACACCAGCACACCGGCCATGATCGTTTTCTCTCCTAGTGTGGTGAATCAGAAATACGTAGCGTTTCGTTGCGGGCGCCGAGGCACCGAATGCGAGGCGCCGCGACGCAGGCGATGCGGTGGCATCGTCGAGGAGCGACAACGAAGCAGGCGGTGCCTCGCCGCCCGCAACCCTCCGGGCTGGTGAAATGCTACGTATTTCTGATTCACCACACTAAAGCGCTTTCGCTTCCTCGCGGATGTACTTCAGGATCTCGCGCGCTGCAGCAGCGGGATCGGACCCGTCGATCTTCCTGCCGCCGCTCTTCTCCGGCGGCGGTTCGATCGCCACGACGCGCACGCGTTGATTGAACACGTCCTTCTCATCGAGCCCGAGGCCGGCGACGGTCTTCGTATCGATCGGCACCTTCTTCGCCGCCATGATTCCTTTCAGCGACGCGAAGCGCGGCTCGTTCAATCCCTTCTGCGCAGTGACGACGGCGGGCAGCGAGGCCTCGATGATCTCCTCGGCTCCCTCGATCTCGCGGTGGGCCGTGATCGTCCCCTCGCCCACTTCGAGATGCGTCACGACGTTGACCTGCGGATAGCCGAGGAGCTCCGCGACCATCGGGCCGACGAGCGAGTTGTCGGTGCCGACTCCCTGCTTCCCGAAGAACACAAGATCGTGCGGCGCCGACTTGATCGCGGCGGCCAGCACCTTCGCGATTCCGAGCGAGTCCCCATCCGATGCGTCGCCCGTGATGTGCATCGCCTTCGTCGCGCCGCGCGCGAGGCACTCTCGAAGCGCTTGCGCCGCGCGATCGGGGCCGAACGTCAGCACCGTGACGTCGCCGCCCTTCTTCTCCTTGACCTTGATTGCCTCTTCGAGTGCGACCTCGTCAAAGGGCGAGACGATGAACTTCACGCCCGTTTCGTCGATGTGCCGCTTGTCCGCGGCAATCTTGATGCGTGCCTCGGTATCGGGCACCTGGCTGATGCAGACGACGGAATTCAAGAGGGAACCTCCGTATCGTTAGTGACCGCTTCCTGCAGCTCGAGACCCGCCGGTTCGATAGCCGCGGAGCGAGGAGAGTGCGGCCGGGAATCAGGCGACAGGCCGCCCGAAGCCGCGCGCATTCTAGTGTAGTGATTCGTTAATCCCTTCACTTTTGTTGTGGCGCCGAGCGGTCGGAAGTGAAGGGATTCGGAAAGGTTCGCTTTGCAACGAATCACTACACTAAGGAAATCACCCGCGGGCCGCAAGCCGGAGGCGCATCGCGGCACGAGACTAGCAATCCGAAAACAGCCAAGCGAATCAGCGGGATTTTTCGAACTGCGTATCCATCCGGCGAAAACTGCACTCACGAGCGTACGGAGGTTGGTGATGCCCTTCTCATATCGGCCCTATGAGGTCGACGGACATGGACGGAGGAGTTTCCGTCCGCTGGGGGACCTCAGACGCACGCCCAGGAACGGGCGGCAACAGCGCCCGGCGCCGCCGGAAGCGACAAACGCGGAGAATTTCTATTACCTGAAGCAGATGCACGCGAAGACGCCAATGGTCATCGTCATGACCGACGGCGAGGAAGTTCGCGGATGGATCGAGTGGTACGACCGCACCTGTCTCAAGGTGAACCGGGAAGGTGCGCCCAACCTCCTGATCCAGAAACACTGCATCAAGTACCTGTTCAAACAGGAAGAACTGGCCGGCAACGACGGCGCCAGTAAACGCCCGTCCAGTCGATCTGGATGATCGGATCGTCGATCGCGTGCGCGCTGCGGTAGTCACGCATCCTCGCCGCTGCGACGGGAACAGCTCCGTAATCGTCTACGACGGCGAACCCTCCCGGCGGGAGCTTCGGGTACAGATGCGTGCGTCCTGAAGTCGAGCCCACCGCCCGCCATGGTCTGCGGCTCGCTCTCCTCGCAGATCCGGTTCAGCAGCACGCGCTTCCGCAGATCCAGATAGAGCGCGCGATCGACGAAAGAATTCACGACGAACGCGGTTTCTAACCACGCGCTCCTATACTTCGAAACGTGAAACCGCTCGCCATCACTCTCGGCGATCCCGCGGGGATCGGTGCGGAGGTGGTCCTGAAGGCGCTTGCGGGCGTGCACGTCCCTGTCCGGTTGTTCGGCAGCCGGGCCCTCGCCGAAAAGAGCGGTGCTGTTCCCTCCGGCGTCCAGTTCGTCGATGTCGGAGGCGGGAAGGACATCCGGTTCGGTGAGGTCTCAGCGGACGCCGGCCGGATCGCACTCGCAGCAATCGACGCAGCCGTGACGGCCGTTGAGCGCGGCGAATGCTCCGCGCTCGTGACCGCTCCGATTCACAAGCAGGCCTTTGCGGCAGCGGGCGCGGGAGTGCCGGGCCATACGGAGCTCCTCGCCGCGCGTGCGGGGTTGAATCGGTACGGATGGGATTACGCGATGTACTTCGATTCGCCGCAGATTCGAACCGTGCTGCTCAGCGTGCATGTCTCGTTGCGCAACGCCATCCGGGCGATCCGGGCAGAGGATGTCGCCGCCCTGGCCCGGCTGACGTCACGCGAGCACGCGCGGCTTCACGGCAAGGCGCCCCACATCGCAGCCGCCGGCGTGAACCCCCACGCCGGAGAAGGCGGGATGTTCGGCGACGAAGAACGCGTCATCGCTGAAGGGGTCGAGGCTGCGCGGCGCGACGGCATCGCGATCGACGGGCCGTTCGCCGCGGACACGCTCTTCCGCGCAGCGCGTGACGGCAAGTACGATGTGATCATGGCGATGTACCACGATCAGGGTCTGATCCCGGTGAAGACGCTGGCCTTCGAATCGTCGGTCAACGTGACCATCGGGCTGCCCTACCTCCGCTGCTCGGTCGATCACGGCACAGCGTTCGACATCGCCGGCAAGGGCGTCGCCGACGCGGAGCCGATGCGTTACGCGATCGAGTGGGCGGCGCGCCACGCCGAGAGGTTCACGCGATGAATCGCTGGGGCGTTCGCATCCTCGGTCTCGTGCTGCTGCTGTTGTTCCTTCTCCTGCTCGCAAACCTGCAGCGACAGCTCGTCCAACTGCAGCGCGCTCGCGGAGCATCTCCGGCCACGAGTACGCGTTGAAGCGCAACTCTGGAGTGCGGCGGCCATGCCTCCGCTCTTCGCGATTCGGGAGAGTCAGAGCGGCGGCGTAGCCGCCGCACTCCAGATGCTACGATGCCATCGATGTCCCGCATTCTCGTCACCAATGATGACGGCATCTACAGCGAAGGGCTCCGCAAGCTCGCCGAGGCGTTGCGGGGCGTGGGCGAGGTCACGATCGTGGCGCCCGATCGCGAGCAGAGCGCCGCATCGCACGCTCTGACTCTCAGCCGGCCGCTGCGCATGCTCGAGATCCAGAAGGACGAGTGGATCGTCGACGGCACGCCGACCGACTGCGTCAACCTCGCAGTGCTGAACCTGTTGAAAGCCAACCGCCCCGATATCGTCGTCTCGGGAATCAACTTCGGCCCCAACCTCGGCGACGACGTCACCTACTCCGGAACGATTTCCGCCGCATTCGAAGGGGCGTTGCTGAACATTCCGTCGATCGCGTTCTCGGCGCTCGTCGGTGAACAGTTTTCATTCGAGGCGTGTGCCGTCTTCGCCGCGGAGCTGACGCGTCTCGTACTGGAGCGGCAACGGCGATCGGACATCATTCTCAACGTCAATTTTCCTGTCCGCCCCTTCCGCGGCGTGAAGATCACGCGCCTCGGCAAACGCATCTACTCCGAAGGAGTGATCGAGCGTCTCGATCCGCGCGGTCGCAAGTACTACTGGATCGGCGGCGACGCCCCGTCGTGGCACCCCGGTGAAGGGACAGACTTCGAGGCCGTGCAGAACGGCTACATCTCCATCACGCCGTTGCATCTCGATCTGACCCACCACGAATCCATTCCGCGCCTCAAGGAGCTCGAGGAGACGCTTGGCCATTTCGCGCAAAGTCGCTGATCAGGCACTGGAGAAAGACTTCGAGCATCAGCGTGCCCTGATGGTGGAGCGGCATGTCGCCGCGCGCGGAGTGAAGGACGCGCGCGTGCTGCAGGCCATGCGCGACGTTCCGCGCCACCTGTTCGTCCCGTCACTCATGGCTTCGAAAGCGTATGGGCCGGGGGCGCTTCCCATCGGATCGAATCAGACGATCTCGCAGCCGTACATCGTCGGCCGGATGATCGAGCTTCTGGAGCTCACCGGGGGCGAGAAGGTCCTCGAGATTGGCACGGGAACGGGATACCAGACGGTCGTGCTGTCCAAAGTGTGTGCAAAGGTCTTTTCGATCGAGCGGATCAACGAGCTGGCGCTGCGGGCGGCGGAAATGATCCGCAACCTGAAGATCTACAACGCGTCCGTGAAGGTCTTCGACGGGACGTACGGCTGGTCGGATCAGGCACCTTTCGACCGCATCATCGTGGCCGCTGCCGCGCCGTCGGTTCCGGAACCACTCGTGCAACAGCTGGCGCGGACGGGAAAGATGGTCATTCCGATCGGAACGGGCAAATCGCAGCGGCTGGCGCGGATCACGCGCGTCGGCACGCGGGTGCAGATCGAAGACTTCGGCGAGGCGGAGTTCGTGCCGCTCGTCGGCCGGTTCGGCGCGCAAGAATCGTGATGCCGTCATGCGCGTCCGAAGCGTCATCATCGTCACCGCCATTGCCTCCTCGATCCTCGGCGCGGTGGCCGTCTATCTCGTCCTGAGCGTCCCCAACGATCTGAGCGCCGACGCGATGCTCAAGCAGGCGCGTCAGAACATCTCCGCCGGCCGGAATGCGAAGGGCCGCGACTCGCTGATGAGGATCGTGCAGCAGTATCCGCGGACCGACGCCGCGGCCGCCGCGACGGTGGCCCTGGTGAAAATCGCCGAAGAAGAGCGAGAAAAGCTCGATCAGCAGCTCGAAGAGCTACGCAAGGAAGCGGCCGATCAGAAGAAGCAGATCGATGCACTGTCGCAGCAGGTCACACAGATCGCGAGCGCGCCGCCCCGACCGGTCGTCGTCCAGGCCCCTGCCAGGAAGGCCCCCGCGAAGAAGCCGGCCGTGAGCCGCCGTCGCCGGCGATGAGCGCCCTGCAATACAATCCCGCCGACCATGAAAGAGATGCGCATTCTGAAGATCCATGGCAAGGTCCAGGGTGTTGGTTACCGCTTCTTCGCGACGCGCGTGGCGCGGCGCCTCGGACTGAAGGGATCGATTCAGAACACGCGCGACGGATCCGTTGAGGCGATTGTGGAAGGTGAGAAGAAATCCATCGACGAGTGGATCGAGGAGCTGAAGGAGGGTCCGCGCTACGCGGAGGTCACGAAGATCGATCAGGAGACGAAGGAGTTCACCGGCCGTCTCGGCGACTTCGATGTGAAGTTCTGATGCAGAGCGCGAACGATCTGCGACGGTTCATCCGGGACGTTCCCGATTTCCCGAAGCCGGGCATCATCTTCAAGGACATCACGCCTCTGCTGCGCGATCGCACCGCGTTCGAAGACACGATCGCTCTGCTCGCGGAGCCGTTCCGCCGTGACGAAGTGAGCGTCGTTGCAGCGATCGAATCGCGCGGGTTCATCTTCGGAAGCTGCGTGGCGCGCACGCTCGGTACCGGATTCATCCCCATCCGGAAGCCGGGCAAGCTCCCCTGGACGAAACGCCGCAACGAATACGTACTCGAGTATGGAACCGACGCGCTCGAGATTCATGACGACGCGCTCGCCGAGCACGATCGCGTGCTGATCATCGACGACGTGCTCGCGACCGGCGGGACGATCGTCGCCGCATCGGCACTCGTGCGCGGCTTCGGCGCCACGATCGTCGCCCTGGCCACTGTGATCGAGTTGGCTTTTCTCGAGGGACGCAGGAAGTTGCCGGATGTGCCTTTTTTTTCGCTCATTCAGTATTGAGTTGCCGGTTGCTGGTGCCCGACGTCATCCTGAGCGAAGCGAAGGATCTCAAGTTACGGATTTCGAGATCCTTCGCCGTCTTCGCGACTCAGGATGACGTAGGCGACGTTTGTCGGTGCAATGCCGCATGTGAATAATCCGGGCTGACCAGCAACCAGCAACCAACCATGTACGACCTCATCGTCATCGGCTCCGGTCCCGCGGGCGAGAAGGGTGCGGCGCAGGCGGCGTACTTCGGCAAGAAGGTCGCGCTCATCGAGCGCGAGCCGGTCCTCGGTGGCGCGTGTGTCAACACCGGGACGATCCCGTCCAAGACGCTTCGCGAATCCGCCCTCCATCTGTCCGGATTCCGCCAGCGCGGATTCCGCGATGCGGTGGAGATGACGATGAAGAGCGATATCACGGTCGGCGACTTCATGCACCGCAAGCAGGTCGTCGTCGAGCGCGAATGGCGCCGCATCGACGACAACCTCCGCCGGCACCAGATCGATCTGTACGAAGGAGTCGCGAAGTTCGAATCACCACACCATGTCGCGGTCGAGACCGCGATGGGGAAGGAAGTGCTCGAGGCGGACATCATCCTGATTGCCACCGGCTCGTCGCCGCACCGTCCTTCCAATGTCCCGTTCGACGACGAGACGATCTGCGACAGCGACACGATTCTCACCATTGATCGCATTCCCGAGACGATGGCCGTGGTCGGCGCCGGCATCATCGGATGCGAGTACGCGGCGATCTTCGCGGCGCTCGGCGTCGAGGTTCACCTGATCGACGGCCGGACGTCGCTGCTGCCGCAGATCGATCGCGAGATCGTGCGGATTCTCATCGGCGAGCTCGAATCGCGCCTGGGTGTCAACTTCCACCTCGGATCGGACGTTGGCGAGATTGAACGCGCTGACGGCAAGGTCGCGCTCAATCTTGCGAACGGTTCCGCGCTCGTGCTCGACAACGTGCTGTACGCCGCCGGCCGCTCCAGCAACACCGCGGACCTCAACCTCGACGCTGCCGGCGTGAAGACCGGCACCCGCGGCCTCGTCCTCGTCGACGAGCACTACCGGACGAACGTGCCGAACATTTATGCCGCCGGCGACGTCATCGGGTTCCCGGCGCTGGCCTCGACTTCGATGGAACAGGCGCGCGTGGCCATGGTCCACGCCTTCGACCTCAAGTACAAAACCGCGGTGGCCAGCACGCTGCCTTACGCGATCTACACGATTCCCGAGCTGGCGACCGTCGGCATGACCGAGGAGGAGTGCAGGAAGAAAGGGATCGACTGCGCGGCCGGCCGAGCCTCGTACCGGAACAACGCCCGCGGCCAGATCATCGGTGATATGAAAGGTCTCATCAAGCTCGTCTTCGACCGCAACTCGCTCAAGTTGCTAGGCGTGCACATCGTGGGGGAGAATGCCTCGGAGCTTCTCCACGTCGGCATGATCGTGATGCAGTACGGGGGCACGATCAATGCCTTCATCGATTGCGTGTTCAACTTCCCCACCCTCGGCGAGGCGTACAAGTACGCCGCGTACGACGGTCTCGGGAGTCTGGCCTTGAAACCGAAGACGGCGCCCGGACAGGAGTCGGCATGACACACGTCGCAGAGCTGATCGAAGGCAAGCCCCTCATTCACGTCGATCCCGATGACAGCGTGCGCGCCGCGGCGCGCATGATGTCGGACCGAAACGTCGGCGCCGTGGCGGTGCTCGACTCGGGCAGGCTCGTCGGCGTTTTCTCGGAACGCGACATCATGACGCGCGTCGTCGCGCCGGGACTCAACCCGGAGAGCACGACGATCGCCAAGGTGATGACGCGCGATCTCGTCGTCGGCAATCCCAAAGACGACATCGACGTCGCGCTCCAGAAAATGCACGCCGTCGGCTGCCGTCATCTGCCGGTGGTTGATGAGGGGAACCTGATCGGGATGATCTCGATCCGGGACCTGCTGCAGGTCGATGACGACACGAACCGCGCGCGAGCGACGTTCCTGAAGGAGCTGGTGGTCTACAGTCCCGATTACGAATCGTAGATTCGAAGTGCTGAGTGCTGAGTGCTGAGTGCTGAGTGCTGAGTGCTGAGTACTGAGACCGCCTTCCCAATGAGCGCCGGACTCAGGACTCAGCACTCAGGACTCAGGACTTCAACCGCAACTTCACCATCGGCGCGTTCTTCGCCACATGAACGCCCGGCTGCAGATCGAATCCGTCCGCACCACCCACGGAGTCGCCGCCCAGGAGAAGGCACAGCCGCGCGAGATGCCTGAAGGTGGCGGCTTCGGCTTCGATCGTAATCTCGTCCCTGCCGGATTTCACATCGACCGGCGACTGCGCCAGACCCTCCAGGGCCATGATGGCCAGGTCATAGTTCATCACTCGTCCTCACCGCGGTAGACCACGGAGTTCTTTTCGGTTTCCTGCAACGCGACTTCGTAAAGCGATCCTTCATCGATCGCCGGCGCGAGCTCTCGCCAGAACGCGCGCGCCAGATTTTCCGCGGTGGGAATGACGCCGCGCAGAAAGTCGACATCCTCGTTCAGATTCTGATGATCGACGCGATCGAGCACGCGCTGGCGAACGATGTCCTTCAATCGCTTCAGGTCGATCACCATGCCGGTCTCGGGATCGGTGCGGCCCTTGACGCTGACCTCCATGACGTAGTTGTGGCCGTGGCCTCGCGGGTTGTCGCACTTGTCGTACGTACGCCGGTTCCATTCGGCGTCGCGGGCGGGATTGTGCAGCCGGTGTGCGGCGGAAAAAGTCAGTCTTGCAGTGACGATCATCGGTAGGAAGTCAGTTCGGAATCTGTGCCAATGCAGCGCGCATGGCGTCACGGCCGGCGAGCAACCGCGCGCGCACCTCCAGAAAATCGGCATCGCTGCGGAGATAGGCGAAGAGCGGGTGAGTCAGGATGTAGCCGACGGTCGGCTCGCCATGGTCTGCAGCCTGCTGCAATGAGGTGATCACGCCCTTGTTGTCGCCGATCATCGCGTAGATCTCGGCAGAGCTGGTCCAGAAGTCGTCCCACGGTCTGGCGGCTCCCTGCGCCGCTTTCAGCTCCGCGTCGACTTCGGGGCGGTTGTTCTGCTGCGCGGCGATATAGGCCTTGAGCAGATGGAAACCGTAGGCCGGGTCATTCTGCTGCAGTTTCTTCAGCTCGAGCTCAGCGATCGGCATGGAGCGCCGCAGAATCGCGATCCTCCCGATCTTCAGACTCAACGCAGGATTGTTCGGCTCTTTCGCCTCGATGTCGTAGTACTGGTCGATCGCGGTGTCGATCCTTCCGCTGGCGGCGAGCATGTCAGGCTCGTGAACCGCGACCTCCGGCGGAGGAACCTGGCCGAGTTTCACGAGAGTGGCGCGGAAGCGCGGCTCGTCGCCTGCGCCGATCGCGTACTGGCCCATGACGTTGAGCGCCTCGGCGTCGGCCGGATTCGATTTCAGGATCGCGGCGTATGCGGTCAGCGCGTCCGGAACCGATCCGCTCTTCAGTCCGGCGCGGGCGACGCGCCGCACCGCATTCAAATTGTCCGGCTCGAGTGCTGCGATCCGCTTCGCGGCATCGAGCGCGTCTTTGTCCTTCCCCTGAGCGTCAAAGAAATTCATCGCCACGTGTTGCACGGGAAGGAAGGTCGGCGCCGCCTGCACGGCCGTCCGCAGCGAGGCTTCGCCCTTGACCGGATCATTCGATGCGATGTAGCTCAATGCGTCGCCGAAAGCATTCAACACCTCGGCGGTTGCGGCGACGGGCTGCATCTGCAATCCGAGTTGCACAGCGATGAACGCCAGGAGCGACTGCACACCCGTCGCGATGTCCGGGACCGCGGCAGGCGGACCGGTGGCGAGGCGCGGCGAGCTCGTGATCGGCACCAGCTCCGGCCCGGCAGGCCCTGTGCGGATCGTCGCGGAGAACGCAGCCGCGTCCGTTGAAGGCGAATCCGCGACGCGGACGCGCGAGTCGCTGCGCAGGATCTCGATCGTCGCCAGCCGGATCGCGTTGCCGCGTTCAGTCAGCGCCGGATCGGGAGTCTCCATCGTGAACGGCTGCAGCGAAATCGCGCGCTGCGCGACTGTGGGCACGGGCTGCGGAACCGCGGCGGCCTGAACGACGCGAGCTGCAGGCGGCGCAGGCGCGCGCTTCCTCCAAACCAGCGCACCGACTCCGACCGCGACGATCAGCGCGCCGGCACCGGCGATCAAGGGAATCGGCAATCGCTTCTTCGGCGCGGGGATCTCGGCCGCGGACTCCACCTCCTGGACGGGAGCTGCGCTGGCGCCGGATGTTCGGGCCGCCGTGTCGGCGCGAAATCGCTCGAAATCGCCCGTGGACATCTCGATCACGGGTGCGGGCTTCTGTTCGAATCCGATGGTGAAGAGCTTGACGCCGGCGATCGCTCCCCCGTCACGCACGCGGACCGAGGCCTTCCCTTCTTTCAGGAAGTCTTCGGAGAGGTGCAGCTTGTGCGGCGGAATCTGCGCCAGGATCTCGGCTGCTTTGGAGACCGCGGCGCCGATGACCGACCCGTCGCGAGTCTCGACGTTACCGGCGTGGAGAAGCAGGCGCACCGGCAGCGGCGCCTCACCCTGCTGATTCGGCGAAAAGTCGAACTCTCCCTTACGCGCGGCCTCGAGCGCATTCTCGACGTTCGGCAGCTCGGCCACGACCAGCGGCCCGAACGGGTCGACGATCTGTCCGTCGAACAGATAGACCGCTTCACCGAGGACTTGCTGCACGCGGGCGGCGGCGCGGGTCGCCGCACGTGGGTCGTCCGCCGAAAGCTCGTCGTAATTTGCGAGGTCGGCGACTAACAGGATCGAGTGACGCTGCTTCGCGCCTTTCGCGGCCGCCTGGGCAGCAGGTTTGGTCGAGAGCTCGTTCGCGAACTGCGCGGCCGCGGGATCGAAGGTCGCGATGTCCTCGGCCATCGCGCGCGCCTCCTTGTAGCGACGGAAAGGATCCTTGAACAGACTGCGGCCCAGCACCGTCAGAACCGCATTGTCGATATTCGGATTGGTCGCTTTCGGAGAGGCAGGCTGCCCTTCCACGATCGCGCGCGCGATCTCCGTTGAATTGCCGCCCTGATACGGCAGCCGTCCGGTCGCCATCTCGTAAAGCACGACGCCGGCGCAGAACACGTCGGTATGGGCGTCGACGGGCCCCTTGGCGATCTGCTCGGGAGCCATGTACGACACCGAGCGGAGATCGCTCCCCTTCTGCTGATACACGACCGCCGCGCCGTCCTTCTTCTGCAGAAGGTTCAGGAGATTGAGACCGGCCAGGCGGACCTGGCCGCCGGCGGTCACGAGGACAGAATCGCCGTTGATGTTGCCGTGGATGATGCCTTTGCCGTGCAGCACCTTCATCGCTTCGGCGAGCTGGTAGGCGATGCGGAAGAAGGCGGCGCGGTCGAGCGGCTTTCCGCCGAGGCGGCGAGTGATGGCCTGGCCATCCACGGCTTCCATGACCATGACGAGCGTGTCGCCGACCGTAGCGATCTCGATGATCGGCACGATGAACGTGTGATGGATCGCCGCCGCGAGTCGAACCTCGCGCACGGTCGACTCACGGCGTGCCGGGTCTTTCGGCAACTGCCTCGTGAGGATCTTCAGCGCGACATCCCGGCCCGAACGCACATCCTCGGCCCGCCAGACGCTGGGGCCGACGCGCTCGATGACGCGATAGTGCAGAACGGTCGAGCCGCTGCTGAACGGATCGACGGACGACATCGATCAATTATAGGGGTTGATGAAGCAGGACCTGCGACCCGCCTCAGTGAGCCGGCCTCGGCGGCCATGCGGCGCGTCAGCGCAGTCGATTTGGCGGTGCTACACCTCACCCGCAGTCACAAGCACCAGCGCCGCCCCGCTGTCGACGGTCTGGCCGGCCTCGACGAATATCTCGCCGATCGTGCCGTCGATCGGAGACTGGATCTCGTTTTCCATCTTCATGGCCTCGAAGACGACGAGGCCTGTCCCCCGCTGCACGGCCGCGCCTTTGGCCACGAGAACGCGGACGATGCGGCCGGGCATCAGCGCGGTCACCATCCCGCTCGCCGCCATCCCGTCCTCGGACCGGCCGCGTTTGAGTGACAGCGGATCGATGATCTCCACGCGAATGCTCCGCCCGAGCAGGCTGAGCTCGTGTTCGTTGCCGGATCGATGATGGACGACCGCGAACTGCGTTCCGTCCTCCAGCCGCAGCGAATGCACGTGTCCAGCCGTGACGAGATCGATGATCATCGATCGCTCTCCTAGCTTCACGAGATATCCGCTGCCGTGCCGCTCGACCGTGACCGGGATGTCCTTTTCGTCGTGCCTGGCGATGAGCTTCACAACCGGCCTCGCATCGCTTCCAGCCGGCCCGCGATTCTCCACGGCGACTCACGCTCTTCGGAGACAGGCACACGCTGCGAGTCTTCGAACGTCATGATCGCGGCCGCCGCAATCGCGGCCTCGACGTGCGTCTCAGAGTCGCCATGACGCTCGAGGTCCATTTCAGGGAGATGCCGGTCGATGAAGCTCGTGTCGAAGTTCGCCGCGCGGAAGTCCGGGTGATCCATCAGCCATGTGAAGAACGGGATCGTCGTGTCGATCCCATCGACGCGATACTCGGTGAGCGCGCGCTTCATGCGCGCGATGGCATCGTCACGCGTCTGACCGTGACACACCAGCTTGGACAGCATCGGGTCATAGAAGATCGGAACCGTGTAGCCGCCGTACACGCCGTTCTCGTTGCGTACACCCGGTCCTTCCGGCAGGTTGATGTATCGGATGAGTCCCGGCGACGGCGCGAACTTTCGCGCCGCATCTTCGGCGTAGATACGGCATTCGATCGCATGTCCGGATGGCGTCAGCCGTGCCTGCTGCAGTGAGAGCTTCTCGCCACGCGCGATGCGCAACTGCTCCTTCACGAGGTCGACGCCCCACACCATCTCGGTGACCGGATGTTCAACCTGCAGGCGCGTGTTCATCTCCAGAAAGTAGAACTGCCGGTCCGGGCTCATGAGGCATTCGATCGTGCCGGCCGAGTAGTACTTCACCGCGGCTGCAGCTTTCACCGCCATGGCTCCGAGCCGGGCGCGAAGGTCTGCGTCGACGACGGGCGACGGGCATTCCTCGACGACCTTCTGATGTCTCCGCTGCAGCGTGCATTCGCGTTCGCCGAGATGAACGATGTTTCCGTGCTGGTCGCCGAGGATCTGGACTTCGATGTGCCGCGGGGACGGGACGAACTTCTCCGCGTACACGGAACCGTCGCCAAAGAACGACTGAGCTTCGCTGGTGACGCGGTCGAACGACGGGCGAAGGTCGTGTTCGTGCTCGACGAGGCGCAGGCCCTTGCCACCACCTCCGGCGCTGGCCTTGATCATGATCGGGAGGCCCGCAGAGCGCGCGAATGCCGCAATCTCATCGAACGACTTCACCGCTTCCGTCAGGCCGGGCACAACCGGAACGCCGGCGGCCTGCATCCGCTGGCGGCTCTCCGTCTTCGAGCCCATCGCATCGATCGATTCGGCCGACGGGCCGATGAAGATGATTCCCTCGTCCTGGCACGCTCGCGCGAAGGCCGCGTTCTCCGCCAGAAAACCGTAGCCCGGATGAATCGCCTCCGCGCCGGTCTTCCTGGCCGCATCGAGGATCCGGTCGATGCGCAGATAGCTCTCGTGCGACGGCGGGGGCCCGATCGGCATCGCCTGGTCCGCGTACAGCACGTGCAGCGCGGCGCGATCCGCCTCGGAGTAAACCGCGACGGTCGGGTAGCCCATCTCCCGGCACGCGCGGATCACGCGTACCGCGATCTCGCCGCGGTTGGCAATGAGCACCTTCATCCGGCGGCCGATTGTATCCGAGCCGCTCGACCTCTCAATCGTTGATACGATTGATCTCATGGATGAATCGCTCAAGCAGGAACGGCATCAGGTCCTCTCAGGCGTCGTCGCTTCCCTCCTCGATGACTTGAAGAACGGAAACGGCGACAAAGACCGGCGGCGGCAGGTCGAAGAGTGGATGCGCACACTCGCGGAGAAGTATCCGGAGTTCAAGATCGAAGTGGGATTGCGCGACTACTATCTCGCCGAAGCGCACCGCCTGCGTGCGGACTTCGACAAAGCGAAGGAGCTGACGGACAAACTCTCGCTGGGACGATCGATCGAGACGTTCCTCGATCGAGCGGCGGAGTATGAGCGGAGGATTGCGGACAGGTAGTTGACGGTCGACAGTGGACGGTTGACAGTGGACGGTTGACAGTGGACGGCGGACGAGGCCGTTCCTCCTGGCCGCACCGGTCCGGCTGCGACGATGGGCCTCGTCAACTGTCCACCGTCAAACCGTCAACAAAAAAGGCTCGCATCAGCGAGCCTTTTTATGGTGCCCAAGGCCGGACTCGAACCGGCACGGATTTCTCCACACGCCCCTCAAACGTGCGCGTCTACCAATTCCGCCACTTGGGCAGCGTGATCAAAGATCCTTATTTCTTCGCCGGAGCGGCCGGGGCCGCCGGCGCGCTCTGACCGCTCATCACCGACGTGCGTGGCCTCGCCTGAAGAATGGCGAGAGAGAGCGACGTGATGACGAAAAGCACGAAAAACGCCGCGGTCAGCTTCTGCAGCAGCGTCGTCGCGCCGCGTGCGCCAAACGCCGTCTGCGATCCTCCGCCGCCAAAAGCACCGGCCAGATCCGCGCCCTTGCCCTGTTGCACGAGGACGATGAGCATCAGGAAGACGCTGACGATGATGTGCAGAACGACGAGAGTAGTGACGATCATGGGATTCGTCCTAACCGGCTGAGCCGCGGAATTCTTCCCCGATTCTCCGGGGGAGTCAAGGTGGCCGTCCAGCCTACCGCATGGCGTCGCGGATGGCCAGAAACCTCGCCGAATCCAGGCTGGCGCCGCCGACCAGGAACCCATCAATCGACCCATGCGTCGCGAGGTCGCGCGTGTTTTCCGGCGTGACACTTCCGCCGTACAGGATCGGAGCGCTGTCCGCATAACGGCCCGGCCATGAGCGCGACAGCGCTTCGCGGATGTCCCGCACGGTCTCCGCGATCTGACGAGCGGTGGCGTTCCGCCCCGTCCCGATCGCCCAGATCGGCTCATACGCGAGGACGACCTCCGGCGCGCTGTCCAGCGCCGGCGACGCGGCGGCGCGAATCTGATCCGCCAGGAAACGCGAGACGTGGCCGGCATCGCGAACGCGGAGATCCTCACCGATGCAGAACACCGGCGTGAGGCCGGTGTCGATCACGAGTGCGAGCTTGCGCGCGATCATCGCGTCGGTCTCATGAAAGTGCGTCCGACGCTCCGAATGGCCGACGATCACGAACTTCACACCGGCGTCGCGAAGCATCAACGCCGACACTTCGCCCGTGTATGGGCCGGATGGATGATCGCCGCAGTTCTGCGCGCCGACCGAGATGCCGCCGGCGATCCTCACGGCGTCGGGGATCTGCAGAAACGGCGGCGCCACGACCACGTTCGGGTCACCTTCCGCGGCGGCGACCGCGCGGAAGTACTCCTCGACGCCTTCAGGCGGCAGGTTCATCTTCCAGTTAGCGACGAGGTATCGGTTGCGCATCAATGGTCACGCAGTGTAGCGGTCCTTCCCGAGCCGCTTCGAATCATAGAGGCGAAGATCCGCGCGCCGCACGAACTCCTCGGGTGTCGTGTCGTCCGGCCTGAACTCCGCGATACCGATCGAAACCGAGCATCGCACCTGCGCCTCGTCGGTGAAAATCACCAGGTCGCGCACCTGGGCCAGGATGCGATCCGCGGCAGAGCATGCGCCTGCCACTCCGGTGTGCGGAAGGATCAGCGCGAACTCATCGCCGCCGAAGCGCGCGAAGAAGTCGGGCTGACGAAGCGAGTCATTGATCGTCCCGCAGAATTCCGAGAGAACGACATCGCCCATGGTGTGCCCGTGCGTGTCGTTGATCTGCTTGAACTCGTCGATGTCGAGCAGCAATAGCGTGAGCGGCAGGTTGTAAACACGGGCGCGATCCATTTCGTACGACAGCCGCCTCCGGAAATGACGCTTGTTGGCAATGCCGGTGAGATCGTCGGTCTCTGCCAGCTGCATGATGCGCTCACGGGCGCGGAGGTTCCCGCTGTGCAGCGCCAGATGTGCCGAGAAGATGTCGAGCAGGCTCTCGTCATCGCGCGAGAACTCGGGAACCGCACGAAAAACCATGAGCAGACCCGCGGTGCGATTCTCGACCTCCAGCACCGCGCTGAGCTCGTGCGGGAGCGAAGCCACCTCCCCGTTCTCCGGCAGATCGCGCGTTTCCGACCGCACCACCACATCGGTCGAGGCGAAGGACAGCGACAGGCGGTTCTCCAGGGCTCGACGCATGCGCTCCATCAACGCGTCATTGACCAACGCTTGCAGCCCAGGCCGCGTAGAGATGGAGAGGTAGAGGTTCTGTTCGATCGCGACGGCTACCGCGACGTCGATCGGGAGCACTTCGCAAAGCGTTCGAAACCCGGCGCCAAACAGCTCCGACATCGTCCCGCTCTGCACGAGCTGGCCCGTGAGTTTCCGGAGGAGCGCGGCGACGTCATCGATCTGCCGCTCCGGTTTGGCACGCGGTTGTCCGCCTTGGCGTTCAGGATCGGTCACTTCGGCGCACGCATCATGTTCAATCCGGAGCCTGCTGGCAACACTCCAGCCGCACCGCCCTGCGGCAGCGGACCTCCGGCCTCTATAATCCGCGGCAGGATGATCCCGGAGGCGGAGGCGATCCCGTATGAGCCGTCGACGCTCACAGGCGAGCGACTGCTCGTGCTGGCGCCGCATCCTGATGACGAGATCATCGGCTGCGGCGGCGTCATCGCGCATCACCTGCGCGACGGGCGCCGGGTGAGAGTCGTCATCGCCACCGACGGTGCGGCGGCAGATCCGTCGAATCACGACGCGGACGCCTACCGCATCAGGCGCGAAGCCGAGTCCTCGGCGGGCCTCGCCGCGCTCGGCCGCGGCGTGGAACTGCACTTCCTGCGATTCCGCGATCGTGAGCTCGACGCGGCAGGCGACGCGCTCGGTGCGAAGATCCGCGAGCATCTCGAAGCCTTCCGGCCCGATCTCGTGCTCGTGCCGAGCCCGATCGAGATTCATCCCGATCATCTCGCGCTCTCGCGTGCCTTCTGCGACCTCCTGCAGCGCGACGCATCGCTGTTCGCTGATCTCGCCGTCGCACGCATCGCGTTCTACGAGGTCACGCAGCCGGTCCGGCCCAACGCGCTCGTCGACATCACCGATGTCGCGGAAAAGAAGTTCGCGGCGATCGCCGCGCACAAGTCGCAGCTCGCGGTCCGCAATTACGCCGAGTACACCCGCGGACTGAATGCATTCCGCACGATGACGCTTCCGCCGGCATGCCGTTTTGCCGAGGCGTACTACTTGCTCGATCTGCCGAAATTGAGGACGACCGCTTTCTCCGGGCTGCAACGGATGGCCGGCCAGCCCCGCATCGAGATGACTCGCGAGGTCGTGCCGATCAGCGTCATCGTGCGCACAAAGGACCGGCCCACTCTGCTCGCCGAGGCGGTCGCGTCGATCGCGGCGTCCGGTTATCCGGCGGAGATCGTCGTGGTGAACGACGGCGGCAAGCGGCCGGAGGTCGAGGGCGTGAAGCTCGTCGAACACGCGAAATCCCGCGGGCGCTCGGAGGCGATGAACGCAGGTGTGGCGTCGGCGAGCAACGCTCTCATCGCATTCCTCGACGACGACGATCTCTACTACGGTGAGCACCTCGAGACGCTGGCGCGCGCATCGTCGCAGTCGCAATACGCAGGCTGGTATACGAATGCCGTTTCGGCGTTCGTCAGCACAGGCCGTACGGGAGCTCTGGAGACTCACTCGCGGCAGCGGCTGTTCGACAGCGATTTCGATCGCGAGCGGCTCCTCATCGACAACTACATTCCCCTGCCCACGCTTCTCGTCCGCCGCGACGCCTTCCTCGACCTCGGCGGCTTCGATCCGGACTTCGACCTCTTCGAGGACTGGGACTTCCTCATCCGCCTATCGCGGCGCGGCGATCTGCTGCACGTTCCGCGGATCACATGCGAGATCCGGCACATCCAGGGCTCAGGCTCGATCACGCTGGCATCACCGGAGGGCAGCGCCGGATTTCGGGACGCGAAGCTGCGCGTGTGGCAGAAACACGCAGACCTTCTCGATCACGACGTCTTCGCGCGCGTGTTCGAGAAGGAGAAGAAGCAGCGCCTCGAGCTCGAGTCCGCACTGACGGACGAGAAGGGGCGCCGCAATCACCTCGAGCGCGATGTCGACCGGCTGGAGCGGGAGAAGCAGGATCTGATCGCCAGAATCGGGACGCTGCACGAAACGATCAACGAACGCACCGTGCAACTGCGTGCGCTCGAAGCAGTCGAGGAACAGTTGAGGCACGCGCAGGTCGAGAACGAGCGAAAGGCCGTCGAGCTCAGCGCGCTGCGGGTGGAAGCCGCACAGTTGCGGGTGGAAGCCGCGCAACTCCGGCCAGCTGTCGCCGAGGCACAGACGAGCATCGGCGCGTTGTACGCGGAAATTCACCGGCTCCAGTCGCTGCTCGATCAGATCTACGGATCGCGTACGTGGAAGCTGCACACCTTCATGGAGAAAGCGCGAGGCCGCGGATGAGCCGTGTCATGCTCGTCTGTCCGGAGCCGTTGGGGCACGGGCAGCCCGCCGGAATCGGCATCCGTTTCGTGGAGATGGCGCGCGTGCTCGCCGCCGATAGTCACGAGGTGACGGCTCTCAGTCCGGGAGGCGGCACACTGCGCGATTGCCGCTGCGAAGAGCTCTCGCCCGAAAACCTGGCCGTTGTCGGCAACCGGAGCGACGTGGCCATCGTGCAGGGTCACGCGGCGAACGACCTCTTCGCTCACGCGCGGCCGCTGCCGACCGTCGTCGATCTCTACGATCCGTTCATCGTGGAGAACCTGCACTACTTCCACGACCGCGGCGCGGAGGTGTTCACGCACGACCACGCCACGCTGATGCAGTCGCTCCTTCGCGGAGACCTCTTTCTGTGCGCATCGGAATCGCAACGCCTCTTCTACCTCGGCATGCTCCTGGCGACCGGACGGCTGAATCCCGCCGTGTTCGACGCGGATCCCGATCTGCGCGGGCTCGTCCGCACCGTGCCGTTCGGAGTCCAGGCCGCGCGCCCTGTACCGCGGCGCGACGCCGACCATCCGGCAGTGCTCTTCGGCGGCATCTACGACTGGTACGATCCGATCCTCGCGATCGATGCCGTTGCGCTGGCGCGCACGACGCTGCCATCGCTGACGCTCACGTTCACGCGGCATCCGAATCCCGATCTCACGCCACAGGGCAAGGCCGCTGAGGCGATGCGCCACGTGAAGACGAAGCGCTACGAGTCATTCGTCCGTTTCGAGCCGTGGAGCGCGTATGACGACCGGGGGACATTTTTCGATCGCTTCACGCTCGCTGTGCTGACATTCCCGCAATCGCTCGAGACGGAGCTGTCGATGCGCACGCGCATCTACGACTATCTCTGGGGAGCTCTGCCGGTCATCTCCAGCCGGGCACCCGGCACCGCCGACCTGCTGTCGAAGTACGGTGCCGGCATCACGATCGAGGAGCATTCGGCGGAAGCGTTCGCATCGGTGCTGAAGGCGATTCTGCGCGATCGCGCGCGATACGAAGACCTCGTGAGTGGCACGCGTACGTTCGTGCGCGAGCATCAGTGGGAACGCGTGCTGCAGCCGCTCATCGAGTTCTGCCGCAGCCCGCGCGTCGACGAGACAAAGGAAACATTCGCCGCGCATCTGCAGGTGCCGGAACGGCCGCCATCGATCCTCGACCGCATCAAACGACGCATCGGAGGTCGCACCTGAGCGGCCCGAGCGTCGAGATCATCGTGGTCAACTGGAACGGCCGCGAGCAGACGCTCACCTGCCTGTCGGCGATCGAGCAGCAGCTCGGCGACGTCGAGAACGCGCTCGTCACGGTCGTTGACAACGGCTCGACCGACGGCAGCATCGCCGCGATCACGTCGCGCTTTCCGCGATTTCGCTTCATCCCGTTGGGAATGAACCGCGGATTCACGGGAGGTCTGGCCGCCGCGCTGGCCACTTCGCGCGCGCGCAACGTCGTCTTTCTCAACAACGATGCGGTCCCCGCTCCCGGTTGGCTCGCCGTGATGCAGTCGTCGATCGAGAGGGCGGCCGCGGATGTGATCTCCGTTGCCGGAAAAATCATCGATCTCGAAGGAAAGCGCATCGATTTCATCGGCGGCCTCCTCACGTTCGACGGACATGCGCTGCAGAACGGCTTCCGCATGCCGCTCGGATCGCAGCCCGAGCCGGCAGCCGGCGACGAGCTGCTGTTTGCGTGCGGCGGCAACATGATCTCGCGCCGCGAGCCGCTGATGGACCTGGGCGCCTTCGACGACGACTACTTCGCGTACCTCGAGGATGTCGACTTCGGCTGGCGATCGTGGATCTCCGGGTGCCGCGTCACATACGCTCCCGACGCCGTGGTCGGCCACGCGTCGAGCGCCACGAGCGAACGGCTCGGCAACTTCGAGCGAGGAGTCCTCTTCGAGCGCAACGCCCTGCAGACCGTCATCAAAAACTACGAAGACGATCTCCTCAGCGAGTCGGCCGGCGCGATCTTCTACACCTACCTCGCCCGCCTGCACCACTACGCGACGACGCGCAACCGCGATGCGGAGGAACTGCGACGATCCGCTTCGACCAGCCCGAAACGGTCGACCCGAACCGTGTGGCAGAAGATCCGTCGCCGGTTGCGCGGCGAACGTCCCCTCGCCGCGATCGATGATCCGCTGACCGCAATGCAGTTCCGCGCCTTCGACTGGATCGTCCGCAACCAGCAGCGCCTCATCGACAAGCGGAACGCCGTCCAGGAGCGGAGACGCCGCTCCGACCGCGAGATCTTCGAACGCTTCCCGCTGCACGTCGTCCCCACGTACCCGGGCGACGCGGAGCTGATGTCCGGCCCGCTCTTCCGTCTTCTGCAGCCCTCGATCGCATCGACCGAGCGGAAGCTGGGCGATATCATCCGGACGTGAAAGCGTGGTGGCGGCGCTTTGGCGTCCGCGGGGTCTTCTGGCGGCAGTCGCTCCGGTTTGCGGTGATGAACACCCCGATCTGGGTGGAACCCATTGTCCACGGCACGTCCGCGTTCTTCTTTCTGATGGCCGGGCCGGTGCGGCGTGGAGTGATGCTCAATCTCCGCGCCATCATCCCCGGATCCAATGCGGCAACGAACTTCTGCCGCGCGTGGCGTGTCTTCTGGAACTTCGCCTGGACGATCGCCGACGCGGCGCGCTACCGGCACCTGCGCACGCTTCCCGATTGGGAGTTCGTGGGGCTCGAATACTTCGAGGAGCTCTGCGCGCGACCCGGCGGCGCCATCATTCTCACCGCGCACATGGGCAGCTACGACCTCGGCGCCGAGCTGTTTGCGGAGACGACCGACCGGCGGATGGTGATGGTGCGCGCGCCCGAGGTCGACCCGGCGACGCGGGAGTACGAGGAATCGGCGCAGCGAGACGCCGGGGTCGAGGGGCTGAAGATCGATTTCAATACGAAGGCCAGCGACCTCGCATTCGATCTGCTGGCGTCGGTTCAGAACGGCGACATCGTCGCCATTCAGGGCGATCGCGTGACGCCGGGAATCGCGTCGTACCCAGCCACTCTGTTCGGACATCGCACGGAGTTTCCGGCAGGACCTTTCGCCCTGGCCATGGCGGCGCGGGTGCCGATCTATCCGCTCTTCATTCTCCGTACGGGCCGGCGACGTTATCGCCTGTTGACGTGCCGGCCGATTGAAGTTCGCCGGACCAGCCGCCACCGCGATGAGGATCTCCAGAACGCGATCAACGCATGGTCCGCACAGCTCGAGCAGGTGATCCGCGAGGGTTGGTTTCAGTGGTTCGCGTTCGATCCGTTCTCGCCGGAGCTCGCGGCGTGAGGATCGCGCGTCCGCAGGCCGCGGTGGCGTGGGTACCCTCGCGCCATCGGTACGCGCTGTTCCGGCTGATCGCGTACCTTCGTCTGGCGAGTGGCGCTGACGGGCCGCACGGCGACCGGGGCTGGCGGCCCGACGTGGATCTCGGTGCGAATGCGATCGTACTGGCGATCGACCGCGATCAGAGCTCTGTCGAGGCCTACACGGTCTGCGTTCTCGTCTGGATGACCGTGTCCGCGTTTTTCGCCGCTGTGCTGTCATCGACGCTGGTCCTCCCCGCGGCGATCGCCTTGGCGATTCCAATCGCTGCGCTGACCTTGACTTTGTCCATGGTCATGACGGGACTCGTCGTCACGCCCGTCCTGCACGCCGTCGGGCTGCCACGCGGAGCTGACAACATCGCGCCGGCCACGATGGTGATGCTGATCGCGGTGACACTTGCCGCGTCTTACTTCGCGACGCTGTCGACCTGGGTGCGCATTCCAGCCTGGCTCTTCCTCGGCGCGGTCGCCTTTAACGGCGTCGCGGCGATTGTTCTGTTTGTGGTCAGGCAGCGCGTCCGCGCCGCGGAGGCGCGATGCGTCGCCTGATCCTCGCCTTCGCGCTCGTGGCCCCGATCGCAACGATCGCGCTCATCTCGGCCGGCCGGCCCTGGCTCGGCATCGGAGTCCTGGCGCTCTCGCATGCTTTTCTCCTCCTTCCGACGCTGCTGCCCAACGCGCAGTGGCTGGGTCACGTCGTAACGCGATTTGCCGCCGACGCAAAGGAAGTCTGGCTCACCATCGATGACGGACCCACCGATGACACGCCCGCAATCCTCGACGTCCTCGACACGTGCGGCGTGCACGCGACGTTTTTCGTGAAAGGCTCGCTCGCGGCGACGCAAGCCGAGCGGATCCGCGCCATCGTCGGCCGCGGCCACACGATCGGGAACCATTCGCAGACGCATCCAAGCGGCACGTTCTGGTGTCTTCCACCGTCGCGGCTGAAGTGGGAGATCGATGCGTGTGGCGACGTGTTGCGCGAGATCACCGGCAGCGCGCCGGCGATCTTCCGTGCGCCCGTCGGAATGAAGAACCCGTTCGTCCATCCGCTGCTGCGCGCGCGAGGACTGACGCTGATCGGATGGACCGTGCGCGGGTTCGATGCAGTTCGCGACCGCGTTGACGAAGTGACGCGGCGCATCGTGGCCCGGCTCCAGCCCGGCGCGATCATCGTGCTGCATCAGGGGCGGCCGTGGTCCGCGGCGACGATGCAGAGCGTCATCGCGGAGATTCAGCGGCACGGCTACCGCTTCGTCGTTCCTGACGCCGGCCGGCTGAACACGAACAGATAGTTGTTGAACGGTGTTCTGCCGCGCAGCAGGCGGATCTCTTCCACGAATCCGCGTTCGCGGAAGGGACGGGCGATCGACTGGCGCGAGGGAAAATTCAACCGCTCCGCTTTGAGCCAGCGAACGGCGCGCGCGAACCACTCCGCCGCATACGTGATCCGATAGCGCAGCGAGCCATCGCGGACAGCGTCGCGGATGATCACCATCCCGCCGGCAGGAACGCCGGCGGCGATGGCCTCGAGGACCCG
>Ga0210377_10000776_pt1 | contig 30481 bp, 29 predicted proteins | sample PLM4_65_b1redo_FD_155480 | JGI IMG/M metagenome (GOLD analysis project Ga0210377, IMG submission 155480) | Groundwater sediment microbial communities from an aquifer in East River, Colorado, USA - PLM4_65_b1 redo | ecosystem: Environmental > Terrestrial > Soil > Riparian zone | place: USA: East...
AGTCTCCAGCGGCGTTACATCCGTTGTGTAATAACGATAGCCTTTTTCAAGACGAAGCGAATCCAGAACTTTGTACCCACCTACTTCCATCTCAAATTCCCTGCCGGCTTCGCACAAAATATCCCACACCATTAACGCGCGATGATTGGGGACATACAACTCCCATCCCAACTCGCCGACGTAACTGACTCGCTGTGCCCACACGCGGACTCCGTTGATCGTGATGAATTTCGCTGTCAGATACGGGAACGCTTCATTCGAGACTGGATCCTGCGTCGCCTTCGAAAGAACGAGTCTTGCCTTCGGTCCCCACAACGCGAGACAGGCCCAATCCGTTGTAATGTCACGAAACGCGATATCCTCTTCGAGTTGACTCTTCATCTGCAACCACGCCAGATCATTGGCGACGAATCCCGAACCGGTGACAACCCAAAATTTATCTGTATCGATGCGCGTCACGGTGACATCCGCTTCGACGCCGCCGCGTGTATTTAAGAATTGGGTGTATGTTGCGCTGCCGATGGGTTTATCCATATTGCCATCGGTCACACGCTGCAAAAGAGTCAATGCATCAGTGCCGGTCACTTCGATTTTTCCAAACGAAGTTAAATCAAAGAGGGTTGCACGTTCGCGCGTGGCTCGATGTTCCTCCCCAACGCGGTCAAAATACGGAGGCTTGTTCCAGCCCCACACGCGTTGATCCGCGCCTGCGCGCCGCCATTTTTTACCAGGCTCAAAATAAAGGACACGCTCCCAGCCAAATTTTTCGCCGAACACCGCGCCCAACTCCTGCAAGCGATAATGCACGGGGCTGACGCGATGCGGGCGTGCCCATTCGTTTTCATCATTTGGAAAACGGATGGCATAATAATACTTCACACTCTCACGCGTGCGCTCCGCCGCATATTCAGGCTCAGAATAATAATTTCCGAAGCGCGTGGCGCGATAGGCATATATATCCTGAGCCGCTTCACCTTCCACGATCCACTCCGCCATTAGCTTTCCCATGCCGCCTGCGCCACCATATCCATTCAATGACATGCCCGCCGCCATCCACAGCCCGCGCGCGCCTGCAACTGGACCGAGCATGGGCTGGCAATCGGGTGTATACGCACCGGGGTGACAGGTGATATCAATGATGCCAGCATCCTTCAAAAATGGGATGCGTCGGATCGCACCCTCGAGCAACATTTCAAAGCGACCGTAATCCGCAGGTAAAGTTGCGTTACTGTGCTCCCATGGCGCGCCATCGATCCAGCGCGCCAACGGATTCGGCTCATAACCACCGATAACGAGTCCACCCTGTTCTTCGCGCATGTACACCAGGTTATCCGGATCGCGCAAACATGGTGTCTGCTTCGGGAACTCATGTCCGGTCACAGCTTTGACCGCGATATGTTGATGATCCACAGGAGTCGTGGGTAAATACACCCCTACCATTGCGGCGATACGCGGCGCCCACATCCCCGCCGCATTCACAACGATGTTCGTTTTAACGGACCCTTTTTCAGTAATTACTTTTTGGATCTCGCCTTTGGGTGAAAGCTCCAACCCGGTGACGCGCGTATGCGTATTCACCTCAACACCCATCTCTTTGATGAGTCTTGCGATGCCTGTTGTCGTTCCATACGGGTCGAGATGTCCATCGCGCGGCAGATAGATCGCGCCATAGAGATCCCTGTCACTGATCTGTGGCATGACTTTCAAAGCTTCGGATGGCGAGATGATCTCCACATCCATGCCGATGGCTTTCGCCCGACTCACGCTTCTTTCCAACTCCTTGAGCTGTTCCCTGCTCGACGCGACTCGTAAACTCCCGACATGGTTGAACAAGCCCAAATCGCTGTACAGCTCAATGCTATATTTTCTAAACTGCATCATGGTCTTGGAGGTGGCAAACTGCGTCACAACACCTGCGGCATGAGAAGACTCGCCACTGGCAATCTCGCCTTTTTCCAATAGGACAATATCCTTCCAGCCGAGCTTGAATAAGTGATACGCGATATTCACTCCATAAATACCCCCTCCGATGATGACGATTTCTGCCTGAGATTTCATGGGTCTCCTATTATCTTGCGTAGGGCGGATTCTCTAATCCGCCTTTCGTCGTTAGAGAACGACGACTACACAATTATTTTTGAACATCTCTCAACCACCCCTCAAACTCCGCCGAGTCCATCTTCTCCACTGCCCTGCCCCAACGCTCGACTGCCCAGCCCCAGAAGTCGAAATCAATGGTGGATATCTTCACCTGGATCGCGGCCCACAACCCCCAACCCACATCGGACATGATCATGTTCAACTTCATGCGCGCGATCATATCGGGCATTGCCTCTCCATAATACCCCGCGCAGACTTCGGCGATCTGGTCATCGTTGAATTGCATTTCCTGGCAGGTGTTTCCCAACTCAAAAGTTGGATCATTGTTACCGCTGTATTCATAATCAATCAGCCAGAGCTGTTTGCCATCGTCAATGTAATTTTCAGCGAGCAAGTCATTATTGCATGGAACAGTCGGTAATGGATTAACTGACATCGCCTTTTCTATTCGTCCAACAGTTGGCATTCTTTCCAGATACCCGTCAGGGATTTTGATATCGCGTTCCTTGCACATGCTGAGATAATACTCCGTAAGGCGGAACATATTGAAGTCCAGTAGGAAGCGAGGACCTTGATTCAGTTTCTTGATCGCGCGCGCCATGCGAGTCGGCATTCCCGCTTCATTCAAGGAATCCTTCGACATGGTTTTTCCGTTCAGGAATTCCAACACCATCACGCTGTATTCCGGCAAATGATATAAGACTTTCGGTCCCACACCAGCCTCGAAGGCAGCTTTGGAATTGTAATACTCGTTGTCGCGATTCACTGCGAGCAGTTCCGTACTTTCCCCAGGCACGCGGACGAAATAGAGAGTCCAGTCCACTTCCACTTTGAAGTTGGAGTTGGTTAGTCCGCCCGAAAGAGGCGTGATCGAAACTTTCTTGTTTTTCCAATCCGGGATTTTGCCTACGACTTCTTCAATCACGGACATAGCAGGAACCTCGCATTAAAAAGAAACAGGTAAATATATGGACACGTGTATACTTGTCCATATATTTACCCATCGATTTGTCTACTTTTCAGAATCAATAATGAGCACGGCCTCCTTTGAGCATGTGACTTGATTCATATCGCCAATCTGAGGCAGTGCAAGGGATGGATAGTTGAAGGTATCCATTGTGAATTTCGTATTGCCAATCAAGATGTGAACGCGGACAACTGAACCGAGAAAGGTGATGTTCTCAATTCGACAATCCACCACATTTGCCTTCTTTCCCTCGGAAGCAAAACTGAATCTCTCGGGGCGGATTGCAATGCGAACCTTGTCGCCTTGCATCAAGCCATCCATTTTTGCAGCCGAGGCTAATTGCACACCGTCCAGGTTGAGCAGTCCTTTTGCAGGATCAATCACTTCAGCAACAGCCGTATTCAATGAGCCCACAAAATTGGCCACGAATGGGGTCTTGGGGAAATTATAGATATCAAATGGCGTGCCGACCTGTTCCACATTTCCTTCATACATAACCACGATTCGATCGGAGATGGATAGCGCTTCCTCCTGATCGTGTGTCACAAAGATGGCGGTGATTCCCAGCCTCTTTTGGATCTCGCGAATTTGCGCTCGCAGGCTAACTCGAATCTTCGCGTCCAATGCCGAGAGAGGTTCATCGAGCAGAAGAACGTTAGGGCGTATGGCAAGAGCACGCGCTAGAGAGACGCGTTGCTGCTGTCCGCCTGAAAGCTGATACGGATATTTATCTACATGCTTTTCCAAATTCACCAGACTTACCATTTCCCTCACACGATCGGAAATCTCTGATTTACTTGCCTTTCGCACGCGCAAGCCAAAACCGATATTCTGAGAGACGGTCATGTTGGGGAACAGGGCATAGGATTGAAAGATCATACCCATGTTGCGCTGATTCGGCGATTTATCTGTGATATCGGCACCATCCAGTGTAATCGAGCCATTTGTTGGGGTTTCAAAGCCTGCCACCATGCGAAGCGTGGTTGTTTTTCCGCAGCCCGATGGTCCAAGGAAGGAAACAAACTCGCCCTTCTCCACTTCGAGATTGAAGTCCTGGACGGCGTATGAGTCTCCAAACTGCTTTGAGATATTTGAAAGAGTTAAGTATGTCATTGCGTTGCTCGTTTTATAGGTTAATGACCGCCTGCAATTTGCCCTTGCTGACCTCGCCCAATGAGCTGAATAATTCCCATTGCCGCCCAGGTGATTGCAAAGGCCACGATCGCCATCGCCGAGGGCTCATACACCTTGCTCCGGGTCAAGTTGGCCATGTAGGGACCCAGGGTATGTTGAGCCATAAAAAGTGCAATGGTCAGCTCGCCGATCACGATGGCAAAGGTCAACAGTGCCCCCGAGAGCAGAGCCACCCGCAGGTTGGGGAAGATGACCTGGAGGAGGATAGTGGGCCAGCCCGCACCCAGGCTCTGGGCCGCCTCAGTGAGCGCCCGGACATCCATCGCTCGCAGTCCATTGTCCACCGCGCGGAACATGTAGGGGAACGACAGGGCAGCGTACACGCAGACGAGGAGGATCCGCGAGCTGTCGTAGGTGGCAGTCAGCAGCAGCGGTGGCCGGCTATACAGACGGATGAGGGCCAACGCCAGCACTACCGCCGGGATCACGAACGGCAGCAGCGTGATAAATTCAACGACCTGGCGCAGCTTCGGCAATCGCAGCGTGACCCAGTAAGCGGTGGGAACGATGAGAAGCAAGCTGATGAGGATGGCTGCGACAGCGTTGACAATCGATTCACTGAACGAAGGCAGGAAGTTGGCATCGGCGAACAGCCTCCGGTAGGCCTCGAAGCCAAGTGTGTCCTTCTCCGCCCGCAGTGACCAGTAGAAGGTGGCCGCGAGGGGAACCAGGAAGTAAAGGGCCCCCACCACGAAGATCACCCAGGACCAAAACCGGTTCTTCCTGACGGAAGCCCTGGTTGTTTGCTCTTTGACGGCCACGGAGGTAGGTGCGGTGGTTATCGTCATCTCAGCCACCTTTCCGAGCGGCGCTGGAGGATGGAATAGACGAGGATGGAGAACGCCATAATCATCACCATCCCCATCGCCACGGCATAACCGAGCCCGGGGTTGTGTAAGACGTCGCCGGAGATCTGCTGGCCGATGAGCAGAGTTGCCAGGTTGAAGAGTCCACCAGTCAGTGCATAGGCGGTGGCATGGGCTCCGAACGCGTTGCCGAAGAGCAAGATCATCGTGCCCATGATCGATGGAATCAACACCGGCAGCGCTACGTGGCGCCAGTATTGACCTGGGGAAGCTCCAAGATTCTCAGCCGCCTCCCGCCATTCCCGTTTGAGCCCATCTAGGGCAGGCAGGATGACGAGCACCATCAGTGGGATCTGGAAATACATATAGACTATTGTCAGCCCCGCGAAGGAGTATAGGCTGAATCCGCTTCTATAAAGGTCGACTCCGAATACCTCGAACAGGGCAGTAACCACCCCGACGCGGCCGAGAGTAAAGATGTAAGCGGCCGCGAGGGGGACGCCAGCGAAGTTCGAGGCAACTCCGGAGAAGGTACCGGTAATCGAGCGAAGCGGGCGGGGAAGGCCGCCCATCGAGATCGCCCACGCGATGAGGAAGCCGATCAGGCCTCCGAGGATGGCGCTCGTGAGGCTGATCCTGATCGACATGCCGTAGGCATTGACCACGGTGTCAGTCACTAGCAGGCGATAATTGTCTAGGGTCAGGCCTCCCTGCGGCCCTTCCAGGCTGCGGTAGGCAAGGAGCAATGTCGGCCCGATCAGGAACAGGGCGGAGAACACAAAGAAAGGTAGGATGCCGAGCCAGGATAAGGAGCCAAGGTAGAGCCGTGGGGGGCGCCAAACGCCCCCCACGGTTGAATTGACTGATTGTGAATTGGTAGTAGTAGGCTTCATTGAAGAAGGCTAAGGCAGAGGTTTGACTTCGACACCAACTACCTCAGGCCAGCCCGCAGTGATGATCGCCTTGGCAGCATTGATCTCATCAATGGTCGGGAAGAGGGCCCCTTCCGTGCTGGGCAACTGCGCCGAAACTTCTGCCGGGACGGCGCCAGCTCCGAGCATCACATTGTATCTGATCGGGTAGCAGAAGCCAGCGGCGTAATTGAGCTGGCCTTCATCGGAGTATATGTACTCCATCCACAACTTGGCGGCGTTGGGGTGAGGCGCGTAGGCGCTGATCGCCTGCACATACATTCCAGCAATGCTGCCTTTAGTCGGGATGCTGGTCACCAAATCAGGGTTACCAGCAAGGGCGATATCGTTGGCGATAGAGTTGTAATTGTAGTCAATCAGGATCGGAGTCTCCCCAATCCCAACGGTGCGGGAGTCACCATCAATCGGCACAAAGTTGCCAGCCTCGTTGAGCTGCTTAAAGAACTCGAGCCCAGCCTGAGCAGCTTCCTCTCCAGTGGCACCGGTCGAAAGTCCAGCGGCCCATACTGAGAAGATTGCTGCATTGGATGTCAGCGGATCGCCTGATAGGGCAACCTGACCATTGTATTCGGGCTTTAGCAAGTCAGCATACTCGGCGGGAGGATTAGCTACTTCAGCCGTGTTGACCTCGAACGCAAGCACACCGTAGTAGTCAACATACCAGTAGCCTTCGGCATCTTTGGCGCTATCGGGGATATCGTCCCAAGTCGCAACCTTATACGGCTGGATGAGACCTTCTTCCTTAGCTGAGGGGCCGAACGCGAGGCCAACATCAATCACATCGGGGGCCTGTGGGCCTGGGTTATCCTTGTTGGCTTTAATTGCCTCAATCTCCTCACCTGAGCCAGCGCCAGGGTCAAGCTCATTTACCTCAATACCAGGATACTTGGCTTTGAAGCCATTGAACATCCCTTCGTAATTGCACCAGTCATGCGGAAGGGCGATCGTGGTAAGCATACCTTCAGCTTTCGCAGCTTCATATAATGCAGTCATTGGGTCGCCGGCAGGCGCTTCTGTCGCGGCAGGTGCATCGGTGGCGGCGGGACCGCAAGCCGCAAGCACCACACTGGCAAGCACCAGCAAAGAAAACAGGCGGAACAAATACTTTCTGGTCTTCATTCTCTTCTCTCCTTTGGGTTGAATGATTTGTGCAGAGAAACGCTCTCTCACTGGAACTAATTATATACCGTACTTGGATAATTTACATGAGGTTAGTAGTCATCATTCAATTACCGTTCCGCGTTCTACAGCGAGACCTTTCATTACTCTGGTGGGATTTCCTTGAAGGCGTAATCCACGTTGATACCTTTGGATTTCTGGCTGTTCTTTGCTCCATAATACATGAGCAGGGACACTACAATAACGCCCAGGGCAATTAATTGTGCCCGGAGTTCATAAAGTCCTCCAGCGATGTCTCCTGAGAGCAAGGTATCCAAGCCCGACCAGATCCCAAGTACGAAGTAATCTGGCTTCAAGAGGAAGGCAGCAACCATGGACATGGCAAAGCCAGCACCGAGAACACCAAGCGCAGTCACCCATGGCATACTTCCACCACCGAGCCAGCCACCCAACTGCTCTCGCAGGCTGTATATAGTCCAGCCCGCGATGAAGATAGCCACCAGGCGAGTAATCCATATCATGATCGGTAGGCTTGCAAACACTGTTGCCATGCTCCATGTTGTCCAAACGAAAGTCACCAGCCCGACCAGCATTAGGAGGACTCCGAGTAGGCCATTGACGTTGAAACGTCCACCTGGTGAGGCATCATAGAGCGCTTTCGCTCTGTGGGGCAGAAAAGCCCCCGCCAATGCAGTTGCAGCGAATACATAACCACAGCCGAAGGTTACTCCCAGTGTGAACAGTACAAAGTCTCCATAACGGAAACTATATAGCGCGAAGATCGGAATGCTCAGAAGGAAATAAACCAGGTGTGCATTGAATGGAGTGTGTAACCGCTCATCCACCTTGCTCACCCACTCGGGCAACAACCGGTCGAGGCTCATCGCGACCATGATGCGGGTAACGCCGATATAGCAGTTGCAGACAATCTGGAAGGCATTCAGGGTGAAGCCAAGACCAATGAGCAGGATCAGAAGCGGGCTGCGCGAGATCGCCACCGCAAGCATACTTGGGGCCAGGATGATCGTATCCGCAATCTTGGCAGTCGGGTCGATATACCAATAGCCATACGATGCCACCACCTGACCTTCTGTCCCGGCTGCATTTTGCAATGCCAGTCCCAATAAAGCCAGGAGCAGACCTGTGACGACCAAGGAGCCTACCATTATGAAAACTTGATTCTGAAAGGAGCGCGCTTCCTTGATCTCACCGTTCTGCTGCGCGCTATAGGTGGCCCATTGCAAACTTTGCCATGCTACCGGCGCAATAAGAATAGTGAGCAACCAACTGAATGCGGGGGCTGTATCCACACCAGCCGCCTGTGCCGCCGCCAGAGCATTCTCATAGAAGTTTGGTCCTTCGCCCACTGCTGTTGCAAATTCATTGAGTCGCGAGGCGAACACATTCGCAGGACTTGTGAACAGTACAAACAATGTGGCAGCGAAGCCTAGCAAAGTCGCAATCCACATGACATTCTGGAAACGAACATAATTCTTGAATCCGCTTACCAGTAGAGCCGCACCCAGCAGGCCATTTAACAGGCTGACGACGAACAGCCCCAGAGGTGTAGTCACCCAAAGGCCGGCGGAGATCAAGCCTGCATTACTCATTACATGGCCCAATCCCAGAAAGAGAGGCGCCAGTCCGAGCACGCCGACCAACCAGCCGGAAAGGGCGGTCCAAACCAGAATCCAAATCACGAACCCACTCATTACGAGTGTAAATCCCCATCCCCCACCCAATACCCGGCTCTGGAAAACATAGTCTCCTCCTGATCTGGGTAGTGCGGTGGAGAGCCATACTGCTGAAAATGCAATTGGAATCTGGATCAACGTACAGATCAGAATCCCCAAAGGCACATTCCCTCCAGGAAATGCTGTCGGCGATACAAGAAAGACCCAGGGAAATATGATCCCCATCGTGAGGATGTTATATATGAAGGCCGAATAAGGGGACATGACGCGTACAAGTCCCGATGCTTTACGAGTGAAAACCTCCGGTTTTGCTGTCATTTTCATTCTCCTTTGGCAAAAAAACGAAATTGAACCTACACTGGCGATTACAATTTAGAAATCAGAATACCTTCCTCCTTTCGATAAGAAGACTGATCATCCACTCGTCATTTGAAAGCCCTGAACGGATCCATCAAGAATTGTGATGAGACAACCACGCAGGATACCCTCCCCATATTCGCTGCCGGGGTTGATACAGGTTGTGCGACCAATCTTCGCCACCGCCTGCGACTCGTGGATATGACCGTGCAAACCCAACATCGGCTGATGTCTTTCAATCGCATCTCTTACGGACCTCGAACCTGCTCCGAACAAAACAGGTTGCCCGCCCATCATGATCTGCTCCGGCGGATCCTTGCTCCAGTCCAATTTTGGACACGTATCGAGCGATGAATCAATCGGAGGGTCGTGAAAATTGAAGATTGCCTTTTTCATATCAGGTATTTTGGATGCCATATCCTCGATCATGATCCCCAGCTCATCATCGGTGACCTCCCGCGGCGTATTCCATGGAGTTGGGGTACTGAACCCCACAGAGATCATGGTATGGTTACCATCCACATACATCATTTCATTTTCACACGCAAAGAAGGATGTAGTACGTTCCCTTTTTATCGCAGTGAGCACTTTGGGATCATCATCGTTTCCCCCCGTCACAAAGCATTTCTTCCCGGTGCCTGCAAGCCGTTCCTCGGCAAGATCCACCCACTTGTCAAGCTTTTGGCGCGCCAACTCATTAAACAGTTCACTGACACTTTGTTCGTTGTCATGCAACTCGCGGAATTCATCCTCCTCCATGATCTTGTAATAAAACCCAAGGGTGTCCAGACGACTATAAAGATTTTCCAACTCGGTCTGCGTTTCCAACTTTTCAGTCCGCCCCTGTAGAGTTGCCCGGTAATGACCATTCTGTTCTTTGATGATCGGGATCAACAGCTTGCCTGTAATATCCCCACCCATCACCAGAACATCCACATCATAAAATTTCCCCGCATTGATAAATTTTCTGTAGGTTCTTTCAGACGCATGCAGGTCTGTTGCGAAGAATAGTCGGGTGGCTTTCTTGCTGTTTTTCTTTGAAAAGAAAGACATGGAATTCCTGTAATCGAAGGACTTGGGCTATTTACCGCTTGTTTAATAACAACTAAACTTTTTGGTTTAACTTCGAGGCTAGAATTCAAACTTCCTGTTTTTAATTTATGCGGCACTCTGTAGTATTCAAAACACGCATTTACGGGGGAAGTTGCGTGAAAAAAACCGGTCAGGGTCTTGTGAACCCGAGTATTCTCAGAAAACAAATGCGCACTGCGTCTTTTTAGTTATAATACAAGCCAGCAGGTCGATAGCAATAATTTTCTCTGAGGAGCAACTTATGACCAGCGGTTCCATTGGGATGGGTGAACAAGATCAGGCGGAACGTGAAAAGTTTGAGAATGAGTTGAAAAGCATCTTAAAAGCGTGTGAGGGTTCCGGCATTCTCCTGAGAGTCATTGGATCCCTGGCTTTTCAATTGCATTGCCCCGAGTTCGGCTTTCTGCAAGCCGCAATGGGACGTGCATATACCGACATCGATTTTGGGGCTTACGGCAGCCAGAGCAAACAGATCCAGAATTTAATGACCTCGCTTGGCTATGTGGAAAATCGCGAAGTCTTCATTGCCTCGGAAGGGGAACGTGCGATCTTCGACAAGGCGGGAACTGGTCTGCACGTGGACGTGTTCTACGAGAAACTCGATTTTTGCCACACGATTTATTGGAAGGGCCGTCTCGAAGTGGATTCCCCGACGATCCCTCTCGTTGAACTGCTTCTGGAGAAAATGCAGATCGTGAAGATCAACGAGAAGGATGTGATCGATACCATCATGCTTCTACTGGAACACCCGTTGGGTGATGACGACAAGGAAACCATCAATATCAAGCGTGCGGCAATGCTTTGCTCCAATGATTGGGGACTGTGGCGCACCACAACCATGAATCTCGGCAAGGTGCAACAATTGGCTCAAGGGTATGACCAGCTCAGCCCGGAGCAAAAGTCAAAAGTCGGATCACAGGTACAAGGTTTGATCGCGCGTATTGAACAGGAACCGAAACCACTTGCGTGGCGTCTGCGCGCCCGTGTCGGTGACCGCGTCAAATGGTATAAAGAAGTTGATGAAGTCCAATAATAAGGAGCAACATTATGACTAAACTCGTCCGGGACATCATGCGGAAGGGTCTGCTTACCTGCCTTCCGGATACTTCGCTGGGGCAGGTTGCCACTCTTCTCACTCAACACCGCGTTCATGCTTTGATCGTTTCCAAACCCACTGAAGCTCCCCTAGGTGTGATCTCCGATTTCGACCTGCTGGCTGGCGAATGGCTCTCAGTGGACAAGGAAAGTCTCACCACCATGAAAAGCCTGACAGCAGGCGATCTCATGACCTCCCCGATTGATACAGTAGAGGCGGACGTGCCTGTGAAAGACGCCGCGCGAACCATGCTCGAAAAACAAGTTCACCGCTTGATGGTTATTGAAAACCACAAGCCAATTGGGGTTATCTCGATTTCTGATTTTGTTGCCGGCATCGCACGGCAGACGAAAGCAAATCGTGAGACCGTCAGAGATGTAATGTCTGATGCATTTTTGGTTTGCAGGGAAAAAACACCTATCATTTCCGCGGCACGGACAATGACCCAGACTCACTGGCGTTCCGCTCTCGTGGTGGATGCCAGAGGCAAGCCGAAGGGAGTTGTCACGGGCAGGGATTTGTTACAGTTTGTTGGGAGTAGCGTGGATGAAGGATTAACGGTCGGTGATGTGATGAACCCCGCGCTGACAACAATCGATATAAACGCCAGCCTGAATGAGGCAGCGAACCAGATGATCCAGAATCATCAACATCGCCTGGTCGTGCTCGACAGGAATGACCCCGAGAGTTTTCCCCTGGGCATCATCTCATCATTTGATATTGTTGCAGAGATGGCGCGACCCGGATCGATCTGGCAAAGTTAGCGCGCAACTTCCTCGACTTCCATATACCAGCGGACACGTGTACCCACCCTGTCCCGCATCTGCCAGGCGAGCGACTTCGGCATTTCATCGAAAGCCTTTTGGATTTGGCGCACGCGGTCAAGAATAAGCCTGCGTTCTTCATCCGAAAGATTCAAATCTTTATCCCCCAGCATATCTTCAACGCGTTTGAGGTTGATGGAAGTGGTTTTATAGAGACCCCAATCCTGAGCACAAAGTTGGGTAATGCGCTCCAGCCCGATCTTCCCATCCTTTTCACTCCCGACCTCGTTATTAAAAAGCAACGAGATGATATCCAGCGCGTCCTTACGGTTAAGCTCGACGACCTGTGCCTTTGTCAGAAATAATTCCGCCAGCGGAATCGTAACCGGATCCACATCCAATCGATCGTCCAAAGGCAGTTTATGGCACATCTCAAAGTCGCCCACTAATATGTCGATGCGTCGGTCCGGTTGTTGTTCATGATAATAGATCTGGCGACGCATGCCGTTCAATAAATTAAACTGCTTGTTCGGTGAATACCCCATGTTTCGAAAAAACTGCTCAAGTCTATGGCGTTCATTCCTTGGAACAAGGAAATCAACATCGGGGGAGTCGCGTTTGAAAAATCGCGGGTCATTCTGGCTGTGAGTTAGTATGGCCAACCCGCCAAAGGCCCGCAGGTGAATTTGATTTGCGTTTGCCGCGTCGATCAAACGACCCATCTCAAGAACAAGTTCAGGCAGAGTATCCATGAAAATTCCTCATGCCTCTCTTCCCTACAATCAGGGAGAGAGGCAGGGGATTAGTATACTTTATTCCACCGGTATTTCAGCCTGAACCTTATCCATGTCGATGCCACCGCGTTTGCGATAAGCTTTGAATCCAAAATAGATGATCGCGGCGAGCACATACATCGAACCCATATAAATTAGCGATGCGCCATTCTTGTACCCGGCTTCATTAATGGAATACCCAATGCCATACAAGGCGTTCGGGTCAAGTATCCATTGATAGAGCAGGAAGACGAGGAAGCCGCCAAAGATCACTCCCGAGACTGTGATCAATGGAATGCCAAGCACATTGTATTTGGCAATAGGAGAAGCCTTGTACAGATCAGGCTTGGTGTATGGGAGCACAATGGCCGAGATCGTTGTACCCAGGAAGGTCACTGCGATCACCAGTGTGGAGCACAGTGTGAATGTCTGGAAGCTGGCAATGTTATAGGCGAAGAGGTACGCAACAAGCACCGATGGAATGACCATCAACAACAGCGCATTGATCGGCGTGCCCGTGCGCTCATCCACTTCTGCAACCTTTTCAGGGAGGAGGCGGTCAAATGCGGCTGCGAAGATCACGCGCGTTGATGAGAGGAATACTGTCCCGCTCCAACCGAACCACCACAGGCTCATCAATGCAATTACGATAAACTGCACAACTCTGCTGGTGGAAAGGAACGCGGCAAACAACGCGGGGTAGGGCCACACAGGCAACGCAGGAGCATCGGTTGAGAAGCCCCATGCATAATTCCACCATGCACCGCCAGCCTGCACATAAAACTCCCAGCCGATGGTTTTGCTGATGGCATACAGAAGCAGGATACCAAGCAGGGTTGTCACACCCAGCGCTGCACCCATGCCAGTGATATTTCGTTTGAAATCGGTTGCGCCGCGCACTTCGCCATAAAGGGTCGCGCCCCAATTGGGCCACAGATTGAAAAAGACCAGGTATGGCAAAGTCAGGAAAATCAAACCAATGCCACCGCCGGTGAAAGGAAGCGCCGCACCCGCATTCGTCCCAAGAGTCACAGTTGCATCATAGACTCCAGGCTGTGCTCCGAACAAAGCGGTTGCATTTGAATCGAGTCCTGCTTTGAATGCTTCATTGGAACCCGTGAGCAACAGGACAATCACGATGAGCAATCCCAACATGCCGCCATAGAACGAGAACTTCTGGATGCGTGCATAGGTTTTCATACCGAGGGCAATGAAGACACTCACAATGACAAGTGTAATGAGCGACGATGTAAACGCGCCGTTCTGTGTGCCCGCAAACCAGAGAGCCGTTTCCTGTGCACCCAAAATACCGAGCAACGGCACAAGCACAATATGGCGGAACATGTCACCATACAACGGCACCCACAACCACAGGATGAACCACCAGCCCGTGACCGCCAGGATGAAGCCAATCGCGCCGCCGAGAATACGGCTCTGCCAAACATAATCGCCGCCGGAACGGGGCATCACGGCGATCAACGCGGCATACACGATCACTTCAAAGAAGATGAAGATCGCGCTGACGATGAGCGCTGGGATCAATCCGCCACCGAAGTAGTACATCTGACTGAAACTGTACAAACCAAGGGTGATCAGATTGATCGAGAAGAACGCGTAAACGAACGCGTCCATAACCGACCACGAACGCACCAGGCCGGTCGCTTTACGGACAAACAAGTTACTCATGGGAGCTCCTCCTTTAGGATTTTTGAAAACGCGCTACACAATATGTAACACGCGACACCCAAAATAGTTAACCTGAAGTCAGCACGTAATTTTCGATCTTGTTTTTACCTAATGCAACGATCGCCCCGAGCAATGTCCCCTGCTCATACATGGACCCGGGGTTGATACATAACGTTTTGCCGATACGCGAAGTCCCTCGCCCCTCATGGATGTGTCCATGCAAACCAAGCAGGGGTTGGGAATTTTCGATCACTTTTCGCAGAGCTGTGGAGCCAACAGGCTTGAGCGCCTGCCCCGCCATTTTGGGACGCAGGTTTTCATCCAGTTCGGGAGCCTCATCCAGATTCGATTTATATGGCGGTACATGGATGTTGAAGACCGCGTTACGCGGGTCTTTAAGTTTGGAGATCATCGCTTCATACCGGACTTCGAGTTGATCCTCGTCCTCTTCGCGGTGCGTATCCCATGGCGTCCGGTTGGACCACCCGGAGGCGATCATTTCGTGGTGGGGGTCAAGGGGAGTTACCTGCCCCTCGACAAGGAGCACGCGTCGGCTCGCGCGAACGATCTCGTCCACCTCATCCATATCGTCATTGCCCGGGGAACAATAGACCTTCATATCTGTGCCGTCCAGTTTTTTGTCGGCGAAATCCATCCATTGCTGAACGACCTTCAAGACTTCCTGCAAAAAGATCTGGTGCACGCGCTCCGGATCCTTTTCGAGTTCAGCCATCTCATCAGGATTCGTCATGTATGGATAATAACCGCGGCTCCGCACACGTTTGACCATATCCTGCAATTCTTCATCAGTTGTCACATCGAAATTTTGTTCGAGAAGAGTAATGCTATAATTTTTTCCGCCCTGATGAATGACCGGCACAACGGCCTTGCCCGTCATGTCACCGCCGAGAATTAATACATCGACATCATAAAATTTGCCTGCGTTGAGGAACTTGGTCCAGCAAATATCCGACCCATGAATGTCAGTGGCAAAAAATAGTTTTGTCACGCGCGAATCCTTTGGCGATTGGATTTGAGCTAACGATGCAATTATACACCAGCAGTACGAGCTGTTATTTCATCAAAACTGTGATCAGCCAATAAACCCCTGCTGACAGCAGCCCGCTCGCCGGGATCGTGATGATCCATGCGGTGGCAATATCATCAGCAACACTCCAACGAACTTTGCCCAGCCGCTCCGATGAACCCACACCGATGATCGCGGAACTGACCACTTGCGAGGTGCTCACCGGGACGCCAAACAGGGAAGCCGCAAGGATCACAATTGCAGAGGTCAACTGTGTGGAAAAACTATGCAAGGGACGTATCTTGTAAAATTTTCCACCCAGCGTGCGGATTAATCGCCAGCCGCCAAAACCTGTCCCGATCGAAATCGCGGCTGCACTGACAGCGATCACCCAGGTTGGGACTTGGAAAGCTGGCAAGACTCCCGCGATGACAAGACTCAGCGTGATGATACCCATCGTTTTTTGCGAGTCGTTCGTGCCATGACTGAATGCCATCGCCAATGCCGTGAAGAACTGCGCACTCCTGAAAAAATCATTGATGCGCGGGGTCGCATTTCGAACTAAAAAATAAATCAGTCGGGTGATCAGGAACCCGAAGGCAAAACCGATCAAAGGTGATGTAAAGAGCGCGATCAGCACTTTATATAATCCGGAAAGCTTGATCGCGCCGAGATCAGCACCCATCAATACCGCACCCACCATCCCGCCGATCAAAGCGTGGGATGAACTGCCCGGTATGCCTAAAAACCATGTAATGAGATTCCATGTAATGGCACCGATGAGACAGGCGGCAATCACGTTCAAGGTCAGCACGTTGGCGTCAACGATTTCAGAGCCAATCGTTTTCGCCACTACCACGCCAAATAAAAATGGTCCCAGAAACTCGGCAATGGCAGTGATGGTCAACGCCGTTTGCGGACGAAAGGCGCGTGACGAGATCATGGTCGCGACAATATTGCTCGAATCGCGCATGCCGTTCAGGAAATCGAACAATAAAGCCAGAGCAATAACGATAATGAGTTCTTGTGACATGAAAAGATTAACTTCCTGACGTCATGTGAAGCGGCGCTTGTCTGCCAAGTCAACTTCGGATTAGTTGAGACTGACACGCCGGGTTTCGACGCTCCCTCCAGACTCTCAACCCTCCTCGCCGTGACACAATCGCTACATCTTCTTGACCACTACATCCGCGATGATATTGGCAGCTTCATCCCCGCGATCCGCCGCGTTGGATAAGTGGCGATACACTTCGCGTAGTTTCAACATTTCCACCACGTGATGAATGTCTTCGGGTCCCCTGAATAGATCGGCCAACGCTTCACGATACACAGCCTCAACACGATTCTCCAATGCCTTGGCGCGTTGCGCGTGATCGATCGCGACATTCGGATGTTTGTGCAATCGCAGGACAGCCTGGTGAAGCTCATATGCCGCGTCTTTCAACAGTGTAGCCATTCTTTGCATATACTGTGTCGCTTTGACGTTGAGCGTCACCATCTCGCTGACTGTACTGTCGGCATAGTCCACAACATCATCAATGGAACGGGAGAGGGCAAAGATATCTTCGCGGTCGAATGGCGTGACAAAGGAACGGTTCAATTCATCGATCAGGATACGGCGTACTTCATCCGCCTCTTTTTCCTTGAGCGACAGTTCTTCTGCGATCTCTGGATCCTGCGTCTCCAAATATTTGACCAATAGCTTCAGGCCCTCTAATGAAAGGGAAGCCTGTTCCTCGATCAATTTGTTGAACACTTCTTCGCGTCGTTTAAAAAACCCAAACATGGTACCTCATTGCTATACAAATCTTGTTAATGAGTTGTTAATATACCACTACATTGAGGAGGAGAAACCTTCCAATCGCCTTTCCGATGGACTTCCCCTTATAAGTTATGATTGAAGGACTTTCGTTATGGAATCCGAGGTCTGGCCCCACTGGGATGTGTCGCCATGGCGCCATGCGACATTCCGCGAAGACTTCAGACTCCAGGCGCAAGTTCTGGATAGAATTAAATGAAAACATCTATAATCTTGTGAGGTGGTGGATTTGAACGAACCAATATTGATCAGTATCACAGGCATGGACAGGCCTGGCATCACCGCGGCTGTGACGCAGGTGCTTGCAGGCTTTGATATCAATGTGCTGGATATCGGGCAGTCTGTGATCCATGATTCGCTGTCGCTCGGCATGATGGTGGAAATTCCCGAAGGAGCCAGAGACGCGCGCGCAGTAAAAGAAGCTGTTCAGAAAACAATTGATGGCTTGAATCTAACCGTCCGTTTTGTGGATATCAGTCTATCCAGTTACGAAAACTGGGTGGGAGCGCAAGGCAAGGCTCAGCATATCGTCACCTTGTTGGCACGGCGCATCACCGCTCACCAGATCAGTCGTCTCTCCCGCATCGTCGCAGACCATGGACTGAACATCGACAAGATCACGCGCCTCTCTGGAAGAGTCCCGCTCGAATCCATTGGCAGTGACGGCCAGGCATGTGTGGAATTTTCCCTGCGCGGACCCGTTACTGACTTGATCGCCCTACGCCGCCAATTCATGGAACTCGCCGACGAAATCGACGTGGACATCGCTTATCAGGAAAACAATGTCTATCGCCGCAACCGTCGTCTGGTTGCCTTCGACATGGATTCCACATTGATTCAGGCAGAAGTCATTGACGAGCTCGCAAAGCGCGCGGGAGTCGGCAAACAGGTGGCGGCGATCACCGAACGCGCCATACACGGAGAGATCGAGTTCAAAGAAAGTTTGATACAAAGAGTTGCCCTGCTCAAAGGCTTGCCCGAATCCGTGCTCGCAGAAGTGGCATCCTCCCTGCAATTGACTGATGGCGCGGAACGATTGGTCGGCACGTTGAAAAAGCTCGGCTACAAGACCGCGATCCTCTCAGGCGGGTTCAAGTATTTCGGTTGTGTACTTCAGGAAAAACTCGGCATTGACTATGTCCATGCCAATGAACTCGAGATCCAAAATGGACTGGTCACAGGTGTTGTCAGCGGAGAGATCATTGACGGCACGCGAAAGGCCTCCCTGCTTGAAAGCATCGCCCGGCGCGAAGGCTTCTCCCTTGAACAGACCATCGCCGTTGGCGATGGTGCAAACGACCTGCAGATGCTGAGCATTGCGGGATTGGGAATTGCGTTTCGCGCTAAACAAATTGTGAAGGAATCTGCCAGGCAGGCACTGAATACGATCGGTCTGGATGGGATCTTGTACCTGATGGGACTCTCTGAGAGAGAAACAAAGTCTTCATAACTTTATAGTAGGCGTCAGAAAGTGCTCTTAGAAAGTCTGCTTTCGACGCCGTTCCCGCCGCCTTGAAAAGCCGAAGGTGGACGGCGGCTTGAGCCAGTCTTGTTAAAAAAAGGACTTTCAACGCGGCAACAAGCCGTACACTTATTGAGTACGGCTCGTCGCCTGCTACTTGCCAATCAAGAGGTATCGGCCAGCTTACGGCACGGAAACGCTCTGCAGGACCTCACTTGACATTTTATCGTCAACGTTTATAGCAAGATCGCCCAATGAAATAACCCCGACCAACTGCTTATTGCCTCGCTCCAAAACCACAAGCCGCCTAATCTGGTTGTCGTGCATGAGCCGGGCTACCTCGCCAACACTTTGATCCTCGAAGCAATAGATCGCCGGGGAAGTCACCAAATCCCGACCCAGGATCACTTTTGGATCCATACCTTCTGCTATCGCCCTGATAATGAGGTCGCGGTCGCTCAAGACACCGATCAGCTCATTACCATCATAGACGGGCAGGAATCCGATATCGCGATCACGCATTTTCCTGGCCGCGGTTTGCAGGGTATCATCCGGGTGAATGACCTCCACGTCGCGCGTCATAATATCTTTGAGTTTCATGCTGGTCTCCTTTCAACTTCAACACGGTCCTTCAAATCGTGGCCTCCATGCTCGCTGGCACACTGGGCACAGCAGTAGTAGACCCCTTCGACTTCCATGCCATGGCCGATGATTCGACACCCACAGTGAGCGCATTCGGGCGCAAGTGCATGGATGGCACATTCGAAACTGTCGAACACATGCGTTTCACCACCCAAACGCACCTCAAAACATTTGTCGTACTCGTTTCCGCACACATCACACTTGCGGATGTGACCATTGCCTCCAAATAGATTCGCGATCAGGCTTTTTGCTGTTTCCATAGCGTACCTCCTTATTGATCATTTATTTCTTCTGCCGGGCAGCCTGGGCTTTCTTGATATTCTCACGCCGTGCCCGCTGCTGAGCGGGTGTGGGCTTGGCATCCTCAGGAATATTCGCTCTTGGCCTGGCCTTGAACCGGTCACCGACCACGTGGACCGGCTGGGAGCCTAATTGCTCGATGACTTCTTTCGCATCCTTCGTATCCGGCACAAGTTTCTTGCCCTGAACGTGAGCATCCTCCTTGCCGATCAACCACTTGACCGTCGCCCAGTAACCGCTCGATCGACGACCGGCTACTCTTTGAATATGACCGCGTCTACCCACATCCTGGGTTTGGAAGGTAACGAAATCCTCTACCGGTCGAAGTTCGATGTGATAATAATCGCCTCTGCCGGTGCTGCCCGGTTTCTTGCGCGTTCGATCCCGCGCTGGAGACTTTTTGTTCTTCTGGTTATTTGCCTGCTGTTGCTGGCTTAGCATAAGTGGCCTCCTTACACCGCGATTGGGGTATTGCCTAATTCCTCGACTGAATCCTTCTTCACTCGAAGATGGACATTATCTTCACCCAGCATCATCACCCAGGAGATCGGGATGAGTTTCGTCTCCTTCATGAACAGACCGCGGGAAATGAGCAGGTGCGTGACCTGATCCACTGACGAATCGGCAAGGACACGTTCCACGTTGCCCACATGCTTCCCTTCAATGGTAATGACTTTGGCGCCTTCCTTCATGGCAACTGTCCCTTCCGGAATGTTCTGCTCGATTTGAGTGACAAACTCTTCACCTGGAGCTGGCAAAACCGACGGACCCAGTTCAGGATATCCATAAACGACGGGTGCCACCTTCTCAGGCGGCTGGTCCATCTCGGCATTCGCATTGACAAGGTGTCGTTCTTCGAAAGGAGGAAAGGCATCCAACTCTCCTGCCTTGTCACGTAATACGACATGGTAGTCAGTCGTCTCGGCAACCAGATCAATTGGCACAACTTTATCTTCCCTATCGAAGATGGTTCCCGTACGGACCACGACATCAGTGATCACCTTGGTTTCGGGATTCAATACCACGCGTTCAAGAGATCCAATCGTTTTACCGTGCGCGGTCATAACATCCGCTTTCTTTTGAAATAGGATCTTCTTATCCATTGTCATACTCCTTTCATCCCCATAACGGGGATTGGCAGTCCATGGCTTATTGAGCAAACTCTCGATGCTTCTTTACTGGTCATAACCCTCCTTATTAATTTTAAAGATGGTTTCTGAAACGTGGGATTAAATAAGGATTAGTACAAGTTAAGAAATCCTTCTTAAGAGATTCATATTAGAAAAAGTAAGGCTGAAGGTGGAGATTTCTTATTTGCATATACGCACCCAAAATGGGATTTGAGGATTCCCGTGTCCAATCCAGCTCCCGAAGCGATTAGGATGGTTACAACTGAAGCATACCAAATTCGTTGTACAATCGAAATCACGAACCATTTGGAATCATCACGAGATAACCATAGCGATCAATATTCTATAACTTTTATCTATATGGAAAGGAGCATGATATGTCATCCCAAAAACCGGATCAGGAGTTTATAAAAGAAGGCGCTCAAAAAGTTACCGATAAGGACATTGAAAAGGTCGTCACTAAATCAGAAGAGATCAAAAAGAGATTCTCCGGGCGTTCGCTGGGACGATTCATCCAGGATGCGCAATTGCTTATTTCCATTGTGAAGGATTATTGGTCCGGAAAATATCGTCAGGTCCCGTATGGGACGGTTGCCGCAATCGTATTCACCCTGATCTACATTTTCAATCCACTGGACCTTGTTCCAGATATCCTGCCTATCATCGGTGAAGTGGATGACGCTGCGGTGATAGCGGCCTGCCTTATTTTGGTCGAGCAGGATTTATATAAATACAGGAATTGGAAACAAAACCCGCCACCAAATTAGAGGACAATATTATTTTGGCTATTTGAAGAAAGGAAGACCGCTATGAAACGTCCCAAATCCAGTGCCCTTTTCACGCGCTTTGCAAAATGGGCTTCGCGTGCCACAGGCCAGCCTGTGACCTTCATGACCGCGGTGACCATTATCGCGCTCTGGGCAATGACGGGTCCGATCTTCCACTTTAGCGATACCTGGCAGCTTGTCATCAACACCAGCACTACCATTGTGACTTTCCTGATGGTGTTTCTGATTCAGAATACTCAAAATCGCGACGCCGAGGTAATGCAAATCAAATTGGACGAGTTGATACTAGCCATCGAAAATGCCCACAACGCGCTACTCGACCTGGAAGAGTTGAACGATGAGGAAATTGACCTCATCCGCGCAGACTACGAGAAACTAGCGCGGAAGGCTCGAGCAGGACTAAAACGGAGCAAAGCCTAATAGCCTGCTTCCCCTTCTTCGACAAAGTCAGGAGGGCAGCTTAGGGGTTCGCTTTGGGTTATCGATCCGTCCTATTAAAAACAGGGTAATGCCACCCATTTCCATGACATTTGTTATGGAATCATGGGCAGGTTTGGTTGTAAAATTGTCTTGCCAAGGGAAACATTTTCTCACTGCATGCCTCACAAGGAGGATATTCTCATGCAAAAACTTCAACGAGTTGAAATACAAACCATGCTTCAAGGAGCGGAAGCTTCATTTCCACATGGCGGATGCAATACCTGCGAATGTTTTCATGGATACATTGCCCAACTACGCATTGACTCAGACTCGGCGGCCAAAGATTTGTTCACCCCCTACAAAGTTGACCGCAAGAATATGCACCACTGCCTGGGATGCGACCCCTGCCCGCCCGGGGATTTGTACGCGGAGTACATGAAGAAGAAACAGAATTCATGACCTACTATTCTATCGAGCCGATCCGACTAGCGAGGGCAACCATGAAAAGAACTGCACCACTAGCATTCTTGTTGATCATAGCCACATCCTGTGCCGTGCCGACGCCTATTACAACGGTTTCCCCAACGATTGAGCTTACCCCAACGATTGTGATTACTCCAACTATTGTCAGTACAGAAAAACCCACTTCATTACCAAAAGAGCCACCTGTATCAATTAAGTGTGATCAAACTTCAACATTCACAACCGAAGTATCCACCACTATTGACATATTTGCTGCCAATCAGCGATTAAAGCACACCATCAACCTAGGCGAAGCGCTGGAATTTGCTGATAAGGGAAATTGGAAATGGGTGGATAATGAAGAAATCTTTTATGTGGTTGCCAATGTTGGCTTCACTGCTGTACGGGTCCCTGTGAATTTTGCAAGCCATGCAATGTCCATCCCACCGTATTCCATTAAGGATTCGTTTTGGGAAAGTGTCGATTCAATAGTGGACAAGGCAATGAAATGTGGACTGGTTGTTATCGTTAATATGCACAATTTTGGATCGGAGTCACAAATTCCATATGATGAAGGTGAATACTTTCTCGCGCTGTGGTATCAGATTGCCGAACATTATCAAAACTATCCCGAAACTGGCCTGTACTTTGAACTCTACAACGAGCCAGGAGACCCTGATTTCTGGAATACTCGCCTCTTCCAAGGTATCTCAGCGGTACGCAAAAGTAATCCAACTCGTCCAATAATTATAGGTTTAGCAGATTGGTCGCAACCAAGCGGATTATCAGCTCTAAAATTACCGAACGACAAAAACCTAATTGTCAGCTTTCATTACTACGAGCCAATGGAGTTTACCCATCAAGGCGCCGATTGGATAAATGGCGCCTACGCGTGGCTTGGCACAACGTGGGACGCCACTCCAGATCAAATTGCTGTTATTAACCAAGACTTTGATAGGATTTCCAATTGGGCACAGAATCGAAGACAACCCGTTCCCATTTTTTTGGGAGAATTTGGGTCGCTTTCAAAAGCTAACCAGGATTCGCGCGTCAGGTGGACCGCCACCGTTCGACAGGCTGCTGAAGAACATGGCTTTTCTTGGGGTTATTGGGATCTTTGCACCACCGGAAGTATCACGTTTGGAATATTCAGTTGTCCGAAGTTCCCAGCTACTACTGGGAAATGGGAGGAAGACCTGTTCAATTCGTTGATTCCACGTCAATGAGGACAGAATAGGATGAGATTGGAAAATCTACTCAAAGTGAATGCACCAATATGAAAGCCTTAACTCCCTCCTTACCTCGCTGTAGAAAGGTCGAGGAGAACGGCAAGGACATGCACCACTATCTGGGATGCGACCCCTGCCTGCCAGGGGATTTGTACGCGGAGTACATGAAGAAGAAACAAATAGTAACATGTGAAAACAGAGCCCGCCTGACGGTGAACCGTCAGGCTATACCTACAAAGTCCGCTCAAGCGGACTAGCCGACTTGAGTCGGCTTCGTAACACTAGCACGGACGTTGACGTCCATGCGGAGAACAACGAGGCAACCATGAAAGTCTTCCTCAGTTCCACCTACCTTGACTTGATCGAACATCGCAAAGCCGTTGTCAACTCGCTTCGCACGATGGGTGAAGAAGTTAAACACATGGAAATCTTCGGAGCACGCGATGAAGAACCAACCGAAGCGTCGTTAGAAGAACTTGATAAATGTGACGTTCTTGTTGGAGTATACGCTTATCGTTATGGCACAGTTCCCAAAGGCACGAAAACATCAGTGACTGAACAAGAGTATCTTCAAGCAGCCAAGAAGGGAATCCCGATTCTAGTTTTCGTTGTTGATGAAAATCATCCTTGGCCACCGAAGTCAATGGATAAAAGCCTGATAAAAATTAATAAATTTAAATCCAAAGCAACAAAAGAACATGCTCCCGAATATTTCACATCGCCAGATAACTTGGCTCACAAAGTTAATTCATCCATTGGGAGATTAGCAAAGAAATTAAGTCTAAGACGTATTCCTGATTCGGCGTCCCCGATTCCTTATTCTCCACCTAAACCAAAAGGCTCCACTCTCCCCTATCAACCCTACTTCTTCGGTCGTGAAAAGGAACTTGCCACCATCGCGGACGCCATTTCCCCTGACTCGCGCACCTGGGGCGCGCTGATTGACGGACCAGGTGGCATCGGCAAAACCGCCCTTGCGATTCGCGCCGCGCATCTCGCACCAGTGAATCTTTTCGAGCGGAAAATCTTCATTACTGCGAAAGTGCGTGAACTGACCCCTGAGGGCGAAAAGCCTTTAGTGGATTTTAGCCGAGATAATTATTTCTCCATGCTGAATGAACTCGCGCTTGAATTAGGCGAAGATGGGATTCCCCGCCTTGCGCCCGACGAACGCGCTAACTCATTACGCATGGCTATGGCAGGCAAAAAATCGTTAATCGTTTTTGATAATCTTGAAACTCTCACCGAAGATGAGCGCACGCGTTTATTTCAATTCTTATCACGACTGCCTGAAGGCAATAAAGCCATCTTGACCTACCGCCGACGTGCAGATGTAGACGCGCGTGTGATTCGTCTTGACCGTCTTTCAGCGAATGAAGCCTTGCAATTGATGGAAGAACTTGCAAAAAATAATTCTCGATTGGCACGTGAAAACAAAGAAACCCGCCAAAAACTTTACGAAATTACCAATGGTAATCCTTTGCTCATCAAATGGGTATGCGGACAACTTGGACGCGAAGGCAGTGCTATGCACACTATTGCTGAAGCCTGCGTTTTTATTGAGAATGCGCCCAAAGGCAATGACCCACTTGAATACATTTTTGGCGATTTATTTAAAACTTTCAATGAGAGCGAGACAAAAGTACTGGCTGCACTGACTCACTTCTCCCAACCCGCTAAACTGAAATGGATAGCTGATATGACAGGTCTAGCCAGACAAGCCGCAGAGACTATCCTCGAAGATCTGACTGACCGTTCGATTTTGATTGCAAATAACGAATCACTCGAGTTCTTCTTACCACCATTAGCTGCACATTTTATTCGAAGGAGGCAACCAGAGACGGTTAATCAAACGGAAAACCGCCTAATTAACTATGTTTATGCTGTAGTAATGGAAAACGGGGGTAGAACAAACTATGAAGGATTCAAAATTTTGGAGCCTGAATGGCCTGTTATATCCATGGTAATTCCGCGGTTCGTACAAGGTGAATACAATCAGCTTGCAAAAATTTGTGATAATCTAACCTTTTTTCTGGAATTTACTGGGCGATGGGATGATTGGATATTATTAAACAAACATGCAGAGCAAAAAGCATTATTTACAGACAATAAAGAAGATGCTGGCTGGCATGCGTATCGAGCAGGTTACGCTTATTCAGCCCGTAATGAACTTCCCAAAGCATTGGCTTGTGCAGATCGTGCTGAAATACATTGGCAAAATTCAGGTGGAATTAATAAAGCAAACGCCATAGCATTACGGGCATATTGCTACGAATTAGAAGCGAGCTATGAAGCGGCTGCCGAAGCATACAAACAAGCGCTTGATATAAGACAAACTCTAAGGTCGGAACCCAAAAATATTTGCGGAGGGTTGAATGACTTGGCAAGAGCAAAGGCAGAATTAGGAGATTACGATGGAGCAAAAAGAGATTTTGAAGAAGCCTTACAAATTGCCAAGGAAATAGATTATGAAGAAGGTATTACACAAAGCATTGGAAATTTAGCATCAATTGCCTTATCGCAAGAGAAATGGTCAGAAGCAGAGTCTTTCGCACAAGAAGCATTGGCTTTAGCCGAAAAAATAGGTCGACAGGAACTTATCGCTACCGATTGTCATCTGCTCGCTGTGGCTTTAGTAAGCCAAGGGCATTCAGTTAAAGCCTTACCTTATGCTCAACGCGCAGTGGAAATTTATACAAAGTTGCGTACCTTAGGCGATTTGAAAACTATGAAGGAGTTGCTCGACAAATGCATATCAGAAGTAGAGGCTGAAAGCAAGAAGAGATCACATAAAATCAATAAGAAATAATCTATCTGGAGTCTCATGCCCATCTACCACCTGAACCCTACCGCATCGAAGCGACCAAATAGCCAGAGACTTCGGAAGTCTTGTATAAACAATGCACAAAATTCCGACCTTCTTTACCAACAAATGACAAATGCAGAGGCAATTCAGGTCAATTGACAATTCCAGCAGTCTCTTATGCGTGCTAAAGTTTCATTGTCACCCTCCCGAAAGAGCATCGGGACGATGTGAGCACTAGCAAAGGATCTCTCTTTTCAACATAGGAGACTCTTCAGTTGCAACGAACGCTCCTTCAGAGTGACATAACCCTTCCAAAGGAGTCCCATGTCCATTTACCCTCCCGAACCCTTCCGTATCAAAGTCGTTGAATCCATTCACCTGCCTTCGCGTGATGAGCGCGAAGCCGCGCTCAAAGCCGCTGGCTATAACGTTTTCACCCTCAAAGCCGAAGACATCTTCATTGACCTGCTGACAGACTCAGGCACGGGCGCGATGAGTCAGGAGCAATGGGCGGCGATCATGCGCGGCGACGAGTCCTATGCAGGCGCGCGCTCGTTCCATCGTCTCAAAGCCGCGGTGGACGATATTTTCGGTTTCAACTATTTCGTCCCCACACATCAGGGACGCGCCGCCGAAAATATTTTGTCGGCGTGTCTGGTCAAGCCGAATCAATGGGTGCCAAGCAACATGCACTTCGACACCACCGACGCCAACATCCGCGCGCGCGGCGGCCGCCCTGCGAACCTCGTCATTGACGAAGCCTTCGACCCTGCGGATCCGCATCCCTTCAAAGGCAACATGGATCTCGACAAACTCAAAGCCTTCATCGCAAAGTATGGAGGTGAGAAAATTCCATTCGGGATGATGACAGTCACAAACAACGCGGGAGGCGGACAGCCCGTCTCGATGGAGAATCTCAAAGCGGTGGCGGATGTCTACCATGCAAACGGGATCCCGTTCTACATCGACGCGGCACGCTACGCCGAAAACTGTTTCTTCATCAAACAGCGTGAACCCGGCTATGAGCACAAGTCCACGATCGAGATCGCGCGCGCGATGTTCGCCCTCGCGGACGGTTTTTGCATGAGCGCAAAAAAGGATGCCATCGTCAACATTGGCGGCCTGCTCGCAACGAACGACGAAAATCTTTTCAACAGCATCCGCAATGAATTGATCCTGCGTGAGGGTTTCCCCACCTATGGCGGACTCGCCGGTCGCGACCTCGATGCGATGGCAGTCGGTTTGTACGAAGGCCTCGACGAATCCTATCTCGCTTATCGACTTGCACAGACAGCCTACCTCGCCGCGCGCATCAACGAAGCAGGAATCCCAACCATCCAACCCGCCGGCGGGCATGCAGTTTATGTAGACGCACATGCAGTATTACCGCACATTCCCAATTACGAATTCCCGGCGCAGTCACTGGCAGTTGAACTCTATCGCGAAGGCGCCGTCCGTGGCTGTGAAATCGGCTCGGTCATGTTTGCCTGTCTCGACCCCGAAGACAACACCTGGCATTACCCCGCGCTTGAACTTCTGCGTCTTGCCATTCCCCGCCGCATGTACACGCAAACTCATATGGATTACGTAGCTGATACTCTTGCAAAAATAAAATCCCGCGCCTGCGATCTGCGCGGTTATAAATTCACCTACGCACCTGAAATGTTGCGCCACTTCACTGCGAGATTTGAGCCCCTCTAAATTTCCATTGTCATTCCGAGCGACGAAGAATCCCGGTTTTGTTATGGGGAATCGCTTTGATTCCGAGATTCTTCGTCGTGGTGCTAAAGCATCACTCCTCAGAATGACATAATACTAATCTGCCTGCGGACCCTAGCGGTAATCGTAGTAATACGTCTCTTCAACCGTCTGTTCACCAGCCTCAAGTGTCCTCATGGGCATCATCAGCGGGAGTTGACCCATCACCAACCCAACGAGTTGACCAAATCCATTCTGAATCTCCGCAAGCGTAAATGCGCAATGTCCATAGCGATTGATCGTGTTGGGTATGTATGGGAATGATGGAAAGACGTCAGGCACCTTCCCGCTATACAGCGTTTGATGCCAGATCGGGACAATCGGGTCGCCTGTTGTATGTATGGTCACCAGCGGTCGCATCAAATTGCCCGACGTCTCGTAGTTATTGGCAATTTCCGCCAGCGCGGATGATTGAGCTTTGAAACGTTTTACTTCTGCATTGAGCAGGGCGTCATTCAACGATCCGGTGTAGACACGGTCAAAATTGTCGTATGGCCGTCCGCCCAGTTTATCGATCGCGTCATTGGTGGCAAACACGTTGTACCACAGGATTCCCAGCGTGGTCTGGCCAATCGTGTTCGGATCGAACGGGTCAAACGGCGCATCAGTGACCGACAGCAACTGTTGCGTGTTTAAAGGATTGGTCGCCAGCACATCCGCTATGCGTGGCACATACACCGAATCCCATTTGCTCATCAATGAACTTGGAATATTGACAGCATTACCCGGCAGAACATCAAAATCGGGCCTGTCCATGAAGTAGTCAAATACCACCCGGAAGTCGCCCCAGTAGTTGACCTGTCCTGTGAAACTCCCGATCGGTCCACAGGCAGCAAGCCCGCCTGAAAAGGCATTGGGATACCGTTCCACTGCGAGTGTCGTTACCAATCCACCCTCCGATGCGCCGACCAGATAAATATGGTTGGGAGTCCCAACATTTTGTTCGAACACCTCGATCAGATCAAGGATGTCCACAATCCCCTGTTGTACCGCCAATCCGTTCTCGCTGTAACTGGTGGTCGCAAAGGCAAATCCCATGCCGTTGAGTACGTCCGGCATATAGATTGGTTGGCCCGTATCATTCACGAACATCATCTGCGACCAGGGAATATCCAACGGTTCATCCACAGCCACATAGCCATGCGCAAAGATTACCAGGTCCCCAAACCACATCCCTGGCGGAGGCATGGTAATGCAATACACTGCTCCATCGGAATGAATGCCAAACAAATCACAATCGTCGTTGGTCTGCGCCTGCACAGATCCGGCAGGCAAAAGAGCAAGCACCAGCAAGACCGCCAGGCAGGTTTTAATCCATCGAGACATAGCAACCTCCTTCCATCATTTTGATCTTTTCGGAAATTCTTCGAACAAAATTCACAGTCGTCCTCTACTGTGGTCGCCGCCAAACACCACTGGACAGAGGACCAGCGGCGCCCAAATGATTTTCAACGAATTCCGCCAACAATGCGTGCTACGGCAGCAGATTTACCTAAAATCATTATAATGATTAACATTTGAAGTTCAATAGGGAGTTTGGCAAAATTTCCTCGATCCCTGTCTCGACCATGAGACGAACATCTGGCATTACCCCAATGGAGATCTTCTTCCCGGACGGGAATAAGTAACTGCTACAATAGGGCCATCTCAGACGTGGCTCTTTATTTATGACTCGCTGGATTGATCCTTCCCCCGTAGGAATCCCCGCCTCTTTCTCAGACTTGGGCTTGCATCCGCTCATCGCGCAGACTCTCGTCCGACGCGGCATCACGGATGTTGAATCGGTGCGCGCATTTTTGCATCCCGATGAGATCCCATCAACGCCATTTCCAGATATCGAACCCGCCGTGGAATGCATCCACGCGGCCATCCGCAACAACGAACTCATCTGTGTCTGGGGCGACTTCGATGTGGATGGACAAACCTCCACGACCTTGCTTGTGCAAACACTTCAAACGCTCGGCGCGAATGTCATCCATTACATTCCCATCCGCGGCAGGGAGAGTCATGGTGTTCACATTGCGAGTCTCCAGCCAATCATTGATAACGGCGCGAAGT
>Ga0210377_10000777_pt1 | contig 30442 bp, 38 predicted proteins | sample PLM4_65_b1redo_FD_155480 | JGI IMG/M metagenome (GOLD analysis project Ga0210377, IMG submission 155480) | Groundwater sediment microbial communities from an aquifer in East River, Colorado, USA - PLM4_65_b1 redo | ecosystem: Environmental > Terrestrial > Soil > Riparian zone | place: USA: East...
TGATGCTGACCCTCTCGAAGTGGCTGGAAGTCCATGAGAAGTACCACGCGATCTTCCCCAAGGAAACTTCGCCCGTGTGTCGCGAACTGAACAAGAGAATCCGTCTACGCGGCATACCCGATTTCAGAAACAAATGCATCGGCCACATCTGGGACAAGAAAATTGGCCGGCCTCTCGTGCAGTCGGAGATAATGACGAGACTGGACGCGATCGTCGCGGGAGACCTTCCAGCATTCTTTAAGTGGCTGAATGATCCGGCGGGCAACACATACCCAAAGACCGTGGTCAGCATTGTCGAGAAGATCAGAGACGATATCGTCGCTGAACACGGCATCCATCCAGATGAGATAATTGACAGATGACGCACAACAAGATGCCTGGTGCAAAAAATAAGCAATCCCATGTTACTGTCAAAACGCGGCGGGGCGATGGCTGGCCCGTAGAACAAGAGGAATGAATGAACCAAGACTATTTTGCGGAGTTGTATGTTGCTGGCCTTATGGCCAATGCGGGTTGGAATGTGTATTTCCCACACCGTGACAAAGGTATGGACTTCATTGTTACAAAGACTTGTGCTGACGGGACGGAAATCATCCGGCCTGTTCAAGTAAAAGGAAAATATCCCTCAGAAGATAAAGGGGATAAAACAACTTATGGGTACGTCGGGAAACTGAACCAAGTTCACGCCGAGATGGTGCTGGCAATTCCTTATTTTGCCGTTAGCACTCCTGGACCTTCTTTGTTTGTGGCATACATGCCATACTCTCGCATAAAACTGCACTCAAGAGGGTACCGATGCCAACCTGCGGGATTCAAGAATGGTTACCCAGTGCAACGGAGAGATTTCCAACAATTTTTTGACGAAAACGGACTTCGCCTTCTTGAAAACAATGAATGGTCCAGGCTATGACCGTTGCAAGAAGAACTGAGCAAAGGGGAAGTGAAATGACGACGAGACAGCGAGCAATTGAATGAGCGGCTACTGGGACGTTGTTTAATTGTTCACTAAGGAAAAGTCTATGGGGTCAAAAAGTCTATGGGGTCAGAAAAGTCTATGGGGTCAGGTCTTGAAAAATAAGTTTTATATGGAAAAAGTCTATGGGGTCAGGTCTTGAAAAATAAGTTTTATATGGTATATTCCACCTATGGCTAGACCACTCCGTATAGAATACCCAAACGCTATATATCACGTGACCTCGCGCGGTAACGCCCGATCAGACATCTTTATTGATGGTCCTGACAAGGAGAAGTTCCTCGGAGTCGTCGGAAAAGTTGTCACTCGCTACAACTGGCTTTGCCACGCATATTGCCTCATGGACAACCACTACCATCTCCTCATTGAAACACCTGACGGCAATCTCTCTCAGGGGATGCGTCACTTGAACGGTATCTACACCCAGACCTTCAATCGACGGCACAACCGGGTCGGCCATGTTTTTCAGGGCCGCTTCAAAGCGATAATTGTTGAAAAAGAAAGCCATCTTCTGGAACTCTGCCGTTATGTGGTGTTGAATCCGGTGCGTGCTGGAATGGTAGCAGCTCCGCAGAAATGGCTCTGGAGCAGTTATCTCGCGACCGGAGTCACAGCGAAGAAGGAACCGTATCTGACCACGGAGTGGATTCTTGGCCAATTTAGCCTGACCAAGGCGGAGGCTCGTAAGAAGTATCGGCAATTCGTCTATGATGGGATGGGAGAAATTGATGCGCCATGGGAAAAGTTAAAGGGGCAGGTCATTCTCGGCAGTGACATGTTCATCGAGCGGGTCCGGGAGTTTCTTGGGGGCAAGGAACAGATGCCGGAAATACCTCGATTGCAGCGTCACGCCGGCCGCCCCACCTTGGAAGGTTTGTTCCATGGCGGCGATCTTATCGTTAAAACAGAGAGGAATAAGGCCATCTTTGATGCACATGTGAGGTATGGTTATACCTTGAAGGATATCGCGGACTATCTGAATATCCATTATACGACAGTCAGTAAAGTTATGCAGGCAGTGGACAGGGAAAAGTGATTTTTCAAGACCTGACCCTTAAGGTTTTGCTTAAGGTTTTGTGATACATCCAAACCAATGCGGCAGCTTATAACCCAGAAGTGGTTTGAGAATGAAGCTGACAGCTTTGATCTTTACATATCCACTCTCACCATCGAAGAAATCAAACGTATCCGAACCCCGGAAAAATTCCAGCAGATAATGGAACTTCTTGCTGGTAGCAATATGACGGTTCTGGATATTATAGAAGAGGCAATTGCTTTGGGAGAAGAATACATGAGCAAAGGTGCTATCCCGGCTTCCGAGCCGGAAGATGCGTACCATATCGCAATTGCAACCATAAACGGCATTGAAGCATTGGCATCCTGGAATTTTAAGCATATTGTCAGTATCAACCCGATCAGGAAAATTCACGAAATCAACTTGATACGAAATTATCAAATCATCGAAATCGGCTCTTTGGAGCTTTTTGGAGGTGCAATTTATGGGAACCTATAAAAACAGCTACTCTGTGAAAGAAGATCAGGTTCTATGGGAACTGCATGAAATTCGGCACGAGCTGCATGAAGAGCTGAAAAATAGACCACTGGCCGAGCTTAACAAAAGCGCAAGGGAACTTTTTGAACAGTGGAAGAAACCTTCTGCGGGCATGCGCCCGCACAAACAGGGTCAGGAAGCCTAGCTCCCAGAGGTACGATTCGGGGGACATCCATACTCAATCCCAACTCTCATTTACTACATAAAAATGGCCTGCTTCCCGTCGCTCTCTTTTCCCTATAGGTATTTCCCCGAAATCCCGCTGCCTGTTTTCATGTTGACGCCAAGCGCCATGGCTTGTATAGTATGTATATACAACATATACGAGGTGAGCCATGTCTAAGCAGATGGTGATTCGCATTGATGATGAGACCAAGGAGAGATTCCAGCGTGTCTCCCGCATGGAAGGGAAGACAGCCAGCGAAAAGATGCGTGAGTTGATAGAGAACTACGTCCGTAAAGCCGATCTTTCTCAGGTAGTGGACGACCTTTGGGAACGAATCGGCGCCAAGGCGCATAAGAACGGGGTAGGCGTCAAGGACGTTGCCCGGATCATCCGGGAGACACGGGCATCCCGGTGAAGATCGTCATCGACACGAATGTCTTCGTTTCTTCCTTCCTAAGCCCTGCGGGGACGCCGCGGCTGATCATAGACCTGTGGAAGACCGGCCGGATTTCCCTCTGCCTCTGTGCGGAAATCCTTACCGAGTACCTGGATGTCCTCTCCCGCTTCGGCCTGGCAGGGGAGCCCGAGTTGAGAGAGCTGCTAGACCTCTTCAAGACCCGTCAATCCATAGATTTCGTGGTTATCGACAACGACCTGCACGTCATCGAAGCCGACCCGGCCGACGACAAGTTTCTCGAATGCGCCCTCAAGGCCCGCGCCGTCTGCATAGTTTCAGGGGACAAGCACCTGAAAGGGTTGCGGGAGTTCAAAGGAACACCCATCCTTTCCCCTGCTGAATTCATGACCAGTTGGCGTAATAGCCCCCTCGATTCAGATTAAGAGGCAGGCTGGAGGGAACAAAGCTATCCCAAACAGGAGGCACGAAAAATGACAGACGACATATCAGGATTCTATAGAGATGACGGAAGCAGGATTGATCCGGAACAAGTTCCGAAACCGGTCTTATGCGAAACGTGTAGAAGAGACGGCCTCAATGAAGAGGAAGAAATCCTCTGCATCCTGACTCGAAGTGATCAAGAGGACGAAGCGAGCTTTAAATGTGCCGCATATGAATCAAATTCTGACTATCAAATTCTGACTGACAGCATATAGTTGCATTCAGCCAGACGGGAGCGTAACGCCATGGTTTTTTCCTACGACAATCAATCACAATCAATAATCGCAATCATACTAAACGGCCAAAATGCGGAACGTTATGACTGCACGTTGTCGGCCTGCTCCAGTCCGGTTTGCGGTTGCCAAGTCATCAACCTGGACCTTACGCGAATTGACGCCGGAGTCAATGACGCTCAATATCATGTGAAGATCGATCTCATGGACAATTCACTTGATTCCAAATACAAAAAAAAGCTGCCGTGCGAAGATCTACAATTTGCCGAACTGTTTTTTGACAGCCTGACTAATGACGATTTCGAACTGTTATTCAAGAAGCATTTTGAAATCAAATATCGGCTGACGGAGGAAGCGAAGCCGGATGAGATAGACGCTCATTTCGATTACAAGGAAATCGAGCGGGACGGCATGATGTCGGGTTACAATGAAGTTCTCCCCTTTGCCGACCGGCTGTATGTAACCGTGGCAGAGAAAAAATGCATGGTTGTTGATCAATATTGTCTCCTCCCGAAATGTTCCTGCACCGATACGAACCTCACCTTTGTTCACTTTGATCCGGCTGCTCGCAAAGGAGAAGAAATTTGTTACATGGAAGTAAACTACAAGAAAAGGGCCTGGAAGTTAATCGAAGACAGCCCTGTCAAATTAGACTTGGACACACTGTGTTCCGCCACGGAGAAGCAGATTCCCAATCTTTACGATATCCTATATAAACGGCATGTAAGACTCAAGGCCATCTACGCCTTCAGCAAAAAGAAGCATTTCGCAGCCAAGCAGCCGCTCATCATGCCGAAGGTCGCCAGGAACGATCCATGCCCATGCGGAAGCGGGAAGAAGTTCAAGAAGTGCTGTTCCGATAAATCGACGTGACGCAAGATGGACGCAAAGATGGAGAGAAAAAGTGTTAAACTGGATGAGTGATCATAGGCATGTTGGCGACAAAGAGGAGACCTATCCATTCTCCACCGTGCTCAAACTCATTGAAGACTTCGAAGCAGACATCGAAAGGATGTGATCGACATGAAAGAAAAACGGGATCTTAAAATCGGCATCAAGAGCGACAAGGAGTTTTTCGGCGAGTTGAAAGAGCTTGCAGCGCGGATTGACGACGGCTGGCTGCCGGAAAAAACAATCGAGCGGCTTTATTTCGATGACCTCCCCTCACTGCTCAAACACCTTACCCCCAAACGCTTTGAACTGCTGTCCGAGCTGCGTCGCATGGGTCACGCCAGTATCAACGCTCTGGCAAAGCACCTGCACCGCCAGTACCGCAACGTCTTTGACGATGTGAAAACCATGGAACGGTTGGGGCTGGTGGAAAAGGATAAGAGCGGTCATTTCTATGTGCCATGGGATGAAATAGACGCGTCGTTCAGATTGGTAGCATAAGTATTGCCCCACGGAGACAAGCAGCTGAAAGGGTTGCGGGAATTCAAAGGAACACCTATCCTTTCCCCTGCTGCAAGTGAGTCTCACGCACTAAGAAAAAGATGTCAAAGAGTGCTCGTCGCAGCGTCGGTAACGGGACGCGATAAAAATTCCGGGCAAAATTGATATAAAACGCCTCTGAAAAACTCTTGACCAGTTCAAAGTGATTTTGATTTTGACAAAAAGAAGGGGCGGAATTCTCCCCGCCCTTAATTGACCTTCTATGCCCTTTATGAATCAGCTTATCTTACCGTCGAATCCCTCTTGACCTCAGAAGGCTGCGCAAACGCACGAGCACTTCTTCGGCCGCCTTGTGGCTGGCTTCAAGTTGATCCATCGTCGTAATCAGTTTATCCCTGATCTCTGGCGTTACTTCATCGAACTGAGCACTCATCAAAACAAGGATAAGCGGGTACTCTTTGCCCTTTCCATGCCCTCTGTACGGGCGAGAGGGCCACTGTTCACGCCTGGCCCTCTTGAGTACCCCGTTTTTTGTGGTGGGGACGCCTGGCAATTTTATATTTGCAATTTCCTGCGCTGTATGCCACGTTTTTGGAGGGTTCACTCGTTAAGCTCCTTTACAATATTGAATCTTGCACCGCTATTGCCAGTTTGTCATGTTTATGACTTCCGTTGCTGTTATTTTACCCAAGTGCTTTGTTTGCGCCTATTCCCTCACCATTTTAGGAACAGTTAGACCAAACGAAGTCTCTTTTTATTCCTTTCGTCAAAATACATATGCTCGCACATTTCAATTTTCAGGCGAACTATTACTCTCAGCATTTTATCCATCTTCTCCGAGCCATATTCGTCCATTTCCTTAAAAAGCCTGTTAAGGGTTTCAACATCTTCCGCACTACAACTTTCACTTAAAGTTATAGATGTACGGTAACCATCTGACGCGAATTCTTTAAGTGCTTCTTTTACGGTATTTCGGATTGTTTCGGCAAGTTCGGGGGCATGATTGTAGTCGCTGATCTGCGCCTCAATTATATCCTCGATTACCATATAAGCCCTCTCGTAATAATCAGGAAATTGAACTATATCAGCCATCAGTGCACCCCGTCGTCAATTGCTTTTCTGATTGATGGATAGATGTCACGAGCAAGTTTGTCAGTGTCTAACCCATAGTTGAGGCCGTTCACATGGATATTGACGATCATAGGGCGCTGGGTCGCAGCGGCCGGGCTGGCGGTTGTCACTACCGGGCTTGCCGGGCTCCCCGCGTCGTATCCGGCCGGGGTGGTTGCGCCTGTTGTACCGCCTTCAATGGTGGAGGCTCCCGCTTCGCCGAGTGCTCCGACCAGGACTCCACCGGCTCCCCAGGCAGCGGCAAGGGCGAGCTCCATACCTATCCCCGCAGACGCCTCGCCAGCAACTCCCGCCATCGCAACATCTATTGCACCGGCTGCAGCTCCCATTGCGACAGCTGGCGCAACAAAACTTTGCCCGCCATAGGGGTTGAGGGTTTGTGCCGTGTAGAACGATGCCCATGACCAGGCCAAGGTACTGAGCATTGCCATCTGTGTTTCAATGGAAGTTGCAGCTGTCGATAGCTTTAACATCTCACTTGCTGCTGCGAGGAGATGTTCCTTGGACTTGCTGAACATATATTGCTGAAGCTGCTGGGTCATGAAACGAATCGATGTGGCGAGCATCCTCTTGCCGATCTGGTCCTTACCCTTCTCATCGGCCAGGAGCATCTGCACACCGAAGGTCGTCATCTGCTGGGCAAAGCCCATATAGACCTGGGCGCTGTTCCACCAGAGTTGCGCCTGCTTCCCTGCGGCTTCAGTCTGTAGCCTGGCTTTCGTTTCCTGAAAGGTATTTTCCGCCTGAAGCTGTAAATCGTAGTTTTCGCCGGCCAGCCGCATCTGCTCGGTATAATTCGCCTGTGCTGCGGATAACTGGCTGGCATATTGTGCGTCGAGCGCGGCCTGGTCTTTACCCACAAACTGGAGCGATGATACCTGAGCCGAGGCGGCGATGGCTGTCATGTTCTGCTGGTGGGCGAAGTTGAGTTCCTGTGTTTTCCGAATAAGGAGGTCGCTCTCGTTTACCTCTTCTTTATAGGTGTTCAGTATCTGTTCTTCGAGCCGCAGTATCTGCGCACGGAGCTCTAGTTTTTTGTCATCGCCCTGCGCCGATTTAAGTTCAACCGTGAGCTGATCACCTTTTAACATCAGCAGTTGCCGTTCGCGGTCGTATTTGGCGGAGAGTGCATCATTCTCGCTGATCTTACCGGTCTTCAGTTTATAGGCATCCAGCTTGTCCAGCCAGGCAGCCTGCGCCTGGAAATTCTCTTCGGCGATCTTGGCGGAGGCAAGGACAAGTGAATACTCCCGCTCCTTAGTCTGCCTGCCTGAAAGGTCCCCACGTTCCTTTTCATGCAGCCGCGCTGCCTCTGAAAGCTGCGCTTTAGATGCATGCAGGTCCTGGAGCCGCTTGATCTCCTCGCGATGCGTTTGGCCAAGTTGAATAAGTTCCTTTTCATCGGCTGCCTTCCCGATCAGTAAGTCCCGCCCGCGCATTGTAGAGAAAACCGCAGACAACTCGCGGGCTCTCTTCTCCGCCTTCTCTCTTGCCTCGGAGGCTTTTTTCTCCGCCTCAATCTGTGCAGTACTCTTACCCCCATCACCTGGACCAGCCGGGCCGGGAGCAGAAACCGACAATATACGGGTGCGTTTTTCCTCGAGCTTTTGTTCCTGCCAGGCGAACATCTGATCTTGCGCCGCAAGGGCTGCTTGTATTTCAGCCCGGCCCGCCTTCGTGACCCAGCTCCCTTCCCCCAAGGCAGCCACCCGACTATACATATCCTGCATCCGGAGCTTTGCGTTGCTTACCTCATACACGAGATCGCGAAAAACGCCGACCGCACCGGCACCCCACGACGTGAGCGTCTTGAGGGAATCGGTACCCCCCTGGTCGACAATTGCCTGTTTCATTTCAAAAACTGCGGTCTTAAAACGGTTGATCTCCGCTTGGGCGCTGTGTGTGGCTTTTTCCGAAGCCCCAAAGGTGTTTTTTAATTCCTCGGCAAATTTTGGCAAGAAGTCGGCAGCAACGACCTTCCCTGCTTCCAGCATCTTGCCAAGCTCTGACGTACTGACACCCATAGCACGGGCCGCCACATTGAAAGCGCCGGGCAGCCGCTCGCCCAGTTGCCCCCTGAGTTCTTCGGACGCCACAGTTCCCTTGCTGATCATCTGCTGGATAGCATAGAGGGCTCCACCGGCCTCAGCGGCTGATAGCCCAAGGGTGGTAGAGGCCTCCGATACGGCGGTGAATATGTCGCGGGCACCCTGGCCTTCCAGTTTTGTTCCTTTGGCTGCGGCTGAGAGCTTGACAAAGGCGTCGGCAGAGCTGAGCAGATCGAGGCCCAGGCGCTGCGCTTCCACCCTGACAAACTGGAGTTCCACCGCACCCTGGACAGACGATCCCGTGGCTGCTGTCATAGCGTTGCGCATCCGGTCAGTGGCGACAGCGGCCTCGACCAACTCGTGCGCCATAACACCAATGCCGAGAGCAGCGATTATCCCCGGCAGCGCCGCCATAGAAGAACCCATGCCGGCCATCGACAAACCCAACCCGCGGCTATTAGCGGCGGCGGCTTCGGCATGTGCACCCAGGCCTTTAACGGATTTACCGACCCCGTCAATCTCCGCCAGGGCTGCCTTGCCGTTGGCGTCGATCGTTATCATGATCTTTCGGTCTGCCATATATTCACCTTTTATGTTCTAGTGAGAAGTGACCAGGATTAGCAGCACATAGCCGGGGTCTCTCCTGATCTTTGCCCCTGGAAGATCATATTTAAGGAGGGTTCCCCTGGTTCCAAGCAGAGAAACTCTACCCGGTTGCGCCTATGACCTTCCTTACCTCGGCGCAACCGGGGTCCCACAATCAATATTTACCCTGCCACTACCGATTTAAAGGCCCCACGGTAATCAGTAACAGCGGCTTCATAGTCATGGCTGATACGGTACTGGATTTTGCCGGAAAGGAATGTCTGGCCCGAATTCGGAGTATTCGCTACAAGCATCTGCGGTTCCTGCTGACCATTAAGGAAGGCGAGTTCAACAATCTCGCAATCATTCGGATCGGCGAACATGTACCAATCGGTGGCGTCGGCAAACAGCGGCTGCTCAACCAAACCTTCAGGGCGGAAATAGCCGAACATCGAGTTGCCCTGGTCGACCGAAACCGCTTGCGGGTTAAAGTCATTGACGTTCTTTACAATGCCGAATAGGTCTGACGGAAACATGACCGTGACTGGCCGCAGGTGGAGCTTCTCTCCGCTCCCCGGTTCCTTCTGGTTTGCCAATGCAGTCCTTGCAGCCAAAGCCGGGGCGATCCCATAGGCGCTTGAGCCAAGGTTGCCATGATCAGCGTGAAAAATTGCTTTGTTGTCTGCCGCGTAATTGGCGTTTGTTATGAATGGTGAGAACACCCGTTTTGCAAGAGTACGGCGGGCTGCACGCGGCAGGCGGTCGATGATCTTCTGAATAAGACGGACATCATCGTTCAGGATCATGCGGCGGTTAATGGTGATGATCCCCCCCTTTTCCTGAATGGCAAATTCGACCTTCTCATCACTCACTTCGCCGAGATCCGGGTAATCCTGGGTATCGGTATCAACGTCGGGGATATCGCCGTAATAACCGACGCGGATACTCTCCAGAGTACGGAAATCACGGGCATTGCGGATATTATTGCCGACTACCCGGGAAACCCCATAATCCGAGATTTCGCGATAATCGTTCACGAGCTTCCGGTAAAGGGTATTGCCGAGAGCAAAGGCAAACGTTGCATCACCGTAAGCCGCCTGCATCCTGCGGCTTTGTTCCTGGTTGAGAACACCAGTCACATCAGCATCGCCGGTCATCTCAACATATGCAGCCCGAAGGCTTGTGAACACCTTGACATCCCGCATATTGTCGGGACGTGGCACGTTGAATAAACCATCGAAAGCCGCCTGAAGGCGATCAATGGGTTCACGCCCCAAGGTTGCCCGAGTCTGCCCCATCAATGAGACCATCCCAGAGCCGGAAAGCTGGTCAAGAGTTTCCTTTTCCAGACTGACGGCTGCCTGGAGCTCAGGCAGCTGAAACACCTTTCCTCCCCACTGCTTTTTAAGCTTCTCCTGTACGGGTGCCGGAAGATTGCTGCAGTTCAACTCGCTCTGCAGAAGGGACGCACAAGTAAGCCTCTGCAGTTTCAACATCTCTTCACTCATTTTTTTCTCCTCGTCTACTCTGTAATTTTGCCGGCTAAGCCGGATGATACTTCCTGCAGTATTTCTTGCTGATCTGGAGACGGGTCTCCCTTGGCCTTCGCACCTTGGTAATCCCTGGACAACTGTTCGGTTATCAGTTCTTCGCACAGCTTCATCCCGGCTAAGTTGGATAACCCGGCAAGCGAGCTTGCGGTTTCACAAGTGATTCTGATTCGTATTCTGGTTTGGCTGGGGAAACATATCTTGTTTAAGAAGTACACTGTTCTCGCCGATCTACCTTTTCCACAGCGGGTTTCTCTGTATTTCGAGACGCGATATTTCCGGTTAAACTCCTTAAAAATAGCTATCTGGATATCGTCACTTCGCTCCATATCAATTTCCCTTCTCTGTGATGGTCTGCAGGTTGTTTCTCAGGTACTCATCATTGCGCCTGATAAAATCCACGAGTTCCAGCACGCTGACTCGCCGGTGTTTCCCTAAGAGAAAAGTCTTAAGGCAGTCAGGCCGCCTGAGTTTCCCCTTTTCATCAACTTCATATTTACGAATCAAGCGGTAGAAAGTTTGTTCCGATAACCCTAGAATGCTGCAGACCTCGCCTGGGTCATAGCTGCCACGTATCGGCAGATCTAGAACTGCTAAAGCTGCCTTGATGGACTTTTCCGCCTGAATGGCGTTTTTTGCCTGGTAAATTTCCACGTTGGATTATCCCCCTGTCAAATCGATTTTGATTCATATGCGTTGCCGCCTATTCCATTCATAGGATGGTGATGTACGGAAACCGCAACAAAAACAGCGGTAAACCTCTTCATCACGAACTGAATACTGCTGCTCCGGCGCATTTACCATATACCCGTCACATATAGGGCAGCGGCCCATGAACACGGCAACCTGCTTGCACTTATTCTGCTTTATTGCCGGTTCAGGTATCAGTTCCTCAAAATCATCCTCTAAGAGTGAAAGCAACTCCCCTTCCAAATCATCATCAACAGGTTCAACGTAGGGCTCATCCGAATCGAAAGTATCGGATCCGTCAGTTTCCGATGCTTCTACAACCTCTCTATCCTCCAGCGATGGCTCACTAAAAAAAACAACTGGCTCCTTTCTTGGAATTCCCCGCTCCTGATCCTCCAACCCGGTGCAACCCTCACATCGCAAATCGTCACTTTTCGCCCGGTTCTCCTCACATACCTGGAGCGTGATCCGGGCATGCAACCGATTACAAAACAGTGCGTTCTGAAGAAGCCAGTCATTTGTTGTGAGGGTCATGTGCATGTCTATTCACCATCAATAAACGTGGCATGTAATTCGATGTTGCTAGATAACTTCGACAATTTCCCTTCGATGTGATCAAAGAGAAAGCGCCCCCCTAATGTAATCGTTTCCGACGGCTTATCGCCCATGTCAAGCATCCCCATAGATGACATACTCATGTATGCCAGCATGGTCTTTATCTCTTCCAACTCGTCAACCACATCCATTTTCGTCATTGTCTGGATACCCCCTTAGATTTATATCCTTCCGTTTCCCCTAATCCGTGTCTGTAACTCCCAACGTTGCTAGCCATTTATCAGTCCGGACATGAGGAGCAAACCCGCGCCAGCCCCTCGCCGAACATCTTCCTGCACTCCTCCAGGTCCTTACCCCGGCAGTATCCGCCGATGGCTTGGTTTTCTTTCTTGTCCGATCCTTGTGTGCCGGTTCCTATTTGCACTCCGAATCCGCGGCACATGGCCACCACCGATTCACGGAAAATCAGCTCACGCTCTCGTGCCCGGATGTAAGGTCGGCACTCTCTGGAAGTAAATCCCCAGAGGATGGCGTCTCGGCGGGTAATGTCTCCACCGGAGAGGAAACAGACAAGGGTTTCAATCCAGTCGTCATCGGAATCCGCCCGTTCAGGCTTTTCAGCATCCCCTCCAGCCGCTCGAAGAAAGAGGCCATCGGGTTGCAGTCGAAAAAACCTTCCACCACCTCCACGATGGTGGCGGGGAGGATGTTGAATTCGATCTCGGCGGCCAATTCCACCAGGTTCTTGTCTTTCGCAGTACTCCCCTCCGGTATGAGGACGATGGCCAGGGCATGGGGGAGCTTGTCCCCCAGGATGCCGATTATATCCGTCACCCCTGCGGCAGGGTTGAATGTCACCCCGGTCAGGAGCCCCATCATCTGCCGGAACTGCCCCAACACCAGGGGGCGCTGCTCGTACTTCTTTTCGCCGATTACGTAGGTTTTGATTTCACTGCTCATAATTCATCCTCCTTTTATTTACTCCGCGTTTTTTAGGCCCTGGAATCACTCTTTAAAATCGACACCAGACGGCCAAATCCTGTTTATAACAGGGTGTCAATGAATTCTACGGCTAACCGGCTGTCTCCAAGCTCTTCCCGGCTCTGTTGGCCAATTCGAGATAACCGACATTCTCTCCCACGCAATCCCTGATTTCCTTCAGTTCCTCTTCAATATGAAATAACATTTGTTGTAAACCGAGTTGCTCTTCATCGTTTAGAGGGATGTAACAACTTCCAGCTTGATGAATCGCTTGTATGGCAGTCGTCATGAAAACGTTCTTTGCAATTACGTTGTTGAATCTGTCGCACACACCTTTCAATTCCATAGCATTTCTCCTTTTTACTGCTTTGGTTATGAGGCCGGATTACTTACCGACTCTTCTTCATCGCCTCCAGGGCGTTGATCACCTTGGATGCCCCCTCTCTATCCAGGAAGCGAAGATCTGAAACCTTGGCGATTCGCCCCACTATTGAGCGCAGCGCCTTGGCGCGGCTCTCAGGATCTTCGGCCCTGCTCACTTCGCTCCATATCGCCTCGATCTTCCTCAGCTGTGGCGGGGTGGCCATGCCGGGCCGGCCTTCAAGGTCATTGTGGCGGGTGGCCTTGCGCTGCTGCCGAGGTTCCTGCCCGGCCTTGCGCTTCAGGTCATCTATCAAGGCATCCGCCTGGCGCAGGGTAAGTGCCGTGCTGCTCTCCACCCCGTCAAACTCCCGCAGCATGGCACGGTAAGTGTCATCATCCATGCCTGCCGCGTTCTTCAGTGTGTGGATGGCCCTTATCTGCTGTTTGCTGATTGGTTGCCTGCCGGAGTGATTCTGTGCTCCCATAGCTCCCCCTTTAGATGGCTCCGATGACCTCTGCCGTTACCATCGTTTCTCCCATCTCAAAGGCCAGGTTCATGGCCCTGACGACGTAGGTATTAACCAGGTTCGGGTAGGTGTGTGAAATCTTCCGCTTCTTTTGGTCTTCGACGGTCAACCGCCTGGAGAGGGCTTCATAAACATCTTCAGCAAAGATGCTCTCAACCTTGCCGCCGATCCGCTTGAACTTGAATTCCAGGTACCCCCGCAGATTGTCATTCAAACCGTGGATCTCGGCTATCTGCACCCGGCGGATCACCTCCCGCATGTCCAGGTGCTTGGTTTCGTCCAGCATCTCCTTCAGCTCCGTCTGCCCGACCAGGATGATTCCCAACAGCTTCTTGAAGCCGTCCTCCAACTCGTAGAACTGTTTCAGATATTTGAGAGCTACACAGGTAAGGTTGTGAGCCTCCTCTATAATCAAGACGTGCTTGTATCCCTGGTTGGAGCGGGAAATAAGAAGCTGCTCCAGTTGCCGCACCTTGTGTTCGGTTTTGAGCTTCGGCTTTTCACCCGAGATGTCCAGGATGATGGCGTCACACAGATTGACGGCGTTGATCCGTGATTGGTATTTGTCGCCGACATTGATCTTATGGCTGCGTGGGTAGATCACGGTCACGCTGCCGTCACGTTTCAAATTCTCCACCACCTTCTTGCGGATGGTACTCTTGCCGCTGCCGACCTCGCCGATCACGGCGATAAAGCCGGTATGGATGGCAGCGTCCATCATGGCCGCCTCGATGTAGCGGTGTTCGTCGGATAGGTAGATATCCTTTTCACTCTTGATATCGTTCAGGAACGGATGCCGAAACAGCTTGAAGTGTTTCATTACCTCTGGATGTAACATCTCCACCTCCCAGTTCACGGTAATCGTTTCCGGGTTGCCGAGTTCGAGCCCGTGAAGCTTATTCTTCCTGTCGATGTTGCGCTGTACCATCCCGGCCGGTGCCACGTTGCGCAAATCCTTCCCCAGGGGGAACCATATGTCTTTAGCCGTCAGTTGCCGCTCCAGAAGCCACAGCATCGCCTGCGAGTTCCCCTCTATGAATCCTTCGATCCTGGCCTTAAAATCGGGAATGGTGCTGGGAAGGTGCCCCTTGTTGACTGCCAGGTTGATCGTCGGGCGGCTCAATCCGGTTGCCTGTGCCAGCTCCCCTTGGCTGATGTCGCATGCCAAGGCCAGCTCCTTTAGGATGATCGGTTCAAAGTTCCGCTGATACGGTGTCATTTCACGTGTTTTTGGACGTCCCATTACTTCCCCCGGCCTTACAGCGCTTGTTGCTGGAGGTGGCTGCTTCCGCCGTCCCACTCTCCGGCTGCAATCTTATCGATCAACTCTTCCGCCGTGCTGAAAGAAATGGTGTCACCATACTCCGCCCGTAATTGCTTATTGAGTTCCGGAGTGATGGCCCCTACCTCCCGCACCAGCCGCTTGAATAGCTCATGTATCGGGATTTGCCTGTCTACTATGCTCCGATCAATCGAGATCGGCATGCCCTGCTTGGCGAGGGTCGCAAGGTTGGCTACCTTGTCGGCTTGATGCCCGAAAACCACCGTCCCGGCGAATGGTACGGACCCTTTTTTCGGCTCCTGTGTGCCATAAGCCATTTCTTTAATCTCCTTCTTGGATTTCTGGGTTGAGGTCTCAGGCTGAGCCCGGTATTCCTGGCCGATGATCGCGGCATTTTCCGAGAATGCGCCCTGTTCGGCCGAAAGTTTGCCGATCGCTTTAATCTCGTAAGCAGTGTCATCCCATATAACGGTGATGCTCTGGTCGATCTTCCAAAGGTAGGGATTGAGGCGGACCTTGACCTTGCAGCGGGCCGGCAGCCCCTCGATGCACTTCAGGTTGTAATCGCAACCGCGATAGGTGAGCCGGTAGCCCCTAACCGGGCACTCCGCTTCCGGCTCTACATAGATCATGTTCAACACATCATCTTCGGGCATCTCCCGGAGCTGCTCCTGCTTGATCAACAACCAACTGGCAAGGCGGGTCATGCCATGACGGCGGTGTATTTTGGTGGCGTGATGGTGGATGGTGAAGTCGAAGGCCCATTCGTTAAGCTCTTCCACCGTGTGTGCCGGGGATATTCTCAGTCGGGTCTCAAAGCGGGTCTCGATAATGTTGTGAACGGTCTCAACCGCCCCCTGCCTTCTGGGATTATATGGCTTTCCCTTTGGTCGCTCGATGCCGAGGCCGTCAAAGAAGTTCCGCATGGCGTGGCTGGTCTGTGCCGATCCGGCATCCATCAAGAGATAAAAGGGGACGCCTCGCAATGGGTAACGGCTGTCACCCTTGGCCCTCCATGCCCACTTGAGGAAATCCCAGAGGTTTTCACGGCTCTCGCCGTCTGCCACATAGTAACGAAAGGCGAAGTAGCCGGAAAAGTGGTCATCAAGGACATAGCGGAGGAGCTTCTGTTTGATCTTGGCGAAGTTGTGCGGCTTATTTTTATAAAAATCACGTTCATCCATAATTTTCATTGTGCCGTTCTTCAGGTAGTACTGAATGCAAACCGACACATCGACCAGGTGGCAATAGTTTGGGTGAAGACTGCGCATCTCGGTATGCGGTGAAGGGGCGTTCAGTTGTTCTTTGCTCATGTTATGCTCCCTCAGCAGCCGCTGCATGGTACTGACACTGACTTGGCCTTGTTCGATGATCCCGTTGTCAATGGCTATGTCCAGGGCCGTTTCCACCGGCATGATCGGCCCCTTGTTCTCCCTGGCGGTTGTTTCAAGAAGCCCGGCGATATATGTAATCTGCTGTTTGGTGATTTCGCTTTTAGCCGTTCCTTTGTCCTTGCGCCGTTTATTGTTACTCTTCCAGCCATATTTCTTGGCAGTACGGTAGATCGTAGCCGGTGCAAGCCCTGTCTGGCGGCAAAACGCGTCAATCACCTTCGCGGTATCATCATAACAATTCAATTCACGGACAAGATCTGCCTGCCACATCCTGGCACCTCAAATGATTATTCTGGCTGTGTCCATTCCTCTTCAGGGGCTGCATTGGCCGGCGCGTGGACGTCATAAGCGTCCTGATACCAGTGGTTGGCCTCCATCCGGAGCCTGTTCAGCAGAGTAACCAGGCGAAGCGCTGAAGTCGGACCAGGCACATCACATTCGACCAGTGCCCGGATTCTCCCCAAATAGGCACTAAAGCAAATGTCCAATTCCTCGATTTCCTTGCAGTAGGCGACTTCGTCTGCGGGGATCTCCATTTCAATTGCCATGCGGTCGAGCTTGGCCTCCAGCTTGACGATCTCCTTTGACTGCCTGTTGATCATCTCTTCCTTTTGCCCTAAAACGCGGTCCTTGGCCTGGGCGGTTTTGGTGGCCTCTTCCTTCAAATCCCGACTTTCCTGGAGTATCTGCTCGACGATCTCCCTGATTTCTTCCCGGCCTGCCTTCTCCAGGTTGATTACCTTGCCTTCACGGATTTCCATCCGGGCCTCATCGGGGAGGCTGGCATAACCAAGAAGGTCTTTTCTGGTGAAGCCGACTTGTCCGAGTAACCGGACTTCATCAGCTTCCAACTTGCGGGCAATTTTCAGGTTTTCATACGCAACTGATCGCCCAAGACCAAGCTTTTCAAGATAGTCGTTAACACTTGTAACTCCCGGTATTTTAAGGAATTCTTTGTTGTCTATAATCGCTGCTATCTGCTTCATTTCAAGGAATTCAGTAATCAACCTTATCGCCTTAAAAGCCTGCGCCCGGCCTGTAATTTGTCCGAGTTGACCGGACAAATTAACGGTCTCAAGCGCCCTTTTTGCTTCCAACGCTCCTTCCTCTTTGCCGATATCGATCATTTTCTTATTAAAATCAAAATCCTCGTCTGTAACCTGTGTTCTGCCAGCCATTCTCTACACCTCCCTTAAGTCATGTGCGGGCCACGATCCCCGCGGCTTATCCTGCCGGTTAAACAGCGCCACAGCCTGCGTACCGCCTGGTAACGTGCCCCGGACTCGCAGTATTCCGCTTTCTATGGTCTCCTCGTGTATCGCCCAGAAGTCGCAAAGACGAAACGGTATAACCGGGAATCCCATCAGCATAACTATCTGCTCACTTGCCTTCTCCTGGTGATTTGCCATTTCAACCTCCGGTTTTCTCTATTAAAATCAAATTAGTTTTGATAAACTGCGCGGCACATTCATGCGGCCTTACCCCAAAGCTTTTTGTAGCTTTCGTTAAGTGCCTTAGCGATTGCCTTTTGAATGCGCTTGGAAGGCCGCTGACCGTTGACCGCTCCTGAAACAGTGCTGCGAAGAACTCCGAGTTGAGCGGCAATACTAGATTGTTTAATGCCCTTCAGAATCATTAGAGACTTGATTTCGTTCGGCGTCATTTTTTTATACCTTCCCCTCAAACATGGTTGCAATAACAAATGATATATTCTTTATAACGTACAAAGTCAATAATAAATTTGCTATTGCGTTTATTTAATAACAAGAGGTCAGGATGGATAGCCAGGAAACCCTAGACAATATTAATAGCTTCCCGAAACGGCTTAAAATGGCTATTGGGAATAAAAGTGCCAGGGCCTTTGCAATTGAATGCGGATTATCACCAACAGGATTGCATCAATATCTTTCGGGGAAAAGTGAACCTACAAGGCCCGCTATTCTCGCAATAGCGAATACCGCGAAAGTCAATCTGGAGTGGCTTATAACTGGTGAAGGGGAACAAACCAGTCGTGATGCATGCGATCACCCTCTGCATAGCGGAGCTTTTCCGAAAGAGTTAGACACTGATTTACTTCAACAGGTAACAGATGCCATCGACAATATTGTGAATAAAAAGGGGTTTTCCATACCCAAGGACAGGCTTACCAAAGTGACGATGTTGGCCTATACGGATGCATTTTGGCGAGGACGAAGAGTCAATTACGAGCACCTGGAAAGCATTCTTGAAGTGACATCAGTTAAAGAAGTGGGCTTAACCAAGGCTGAAGTTTTTCGCGAAGCGGCATTAGGAGGGCTTGGTGGAGGGTTTGTGGTTGGGGGGAAACTCCCACAAGCTCAAGGGTGGCTTGGTGACATCAAAGTTTTCGAGATAACGGCTGAAAAAGTGGATGATGGGAACAAGATCGTGGCTAAAATTCTTCAGGAGTCGGGAATTAATCCGGACAGGAGTTTAGAGATACGAGCGAGGCAATTGAAAGCCTTATTTGAGGAAACATACGAGAAATACCGTCATATTGTAGTTGTCATCAATAATGCGCATATCCTTTCAACGTCTTCACTGCAGAGCTTGAAAAGTATCCACGAGATACCAGATAAAGGAAGCTTACCAGGCATAGTCCTTCTGGGCCGTCTTGTTGAACTATCCAATTCAATTGCCACCGTTGAGAGTATTAAGCAAAGAGCCCTTCTTATGACTGAGCAGGAACACCTGGTCGAACTGATGGCGGCATAGGAGGGATTTAAGATGAAAAAACTGATCATAGCGTTATTTATTGTCTTTACCGGCTGCGTGTCCCCAAATTACGGCAATCAAAACCTTACCACCAGCCTGATCCAGCAGAACATCGTAAATGGCAAAACAACAAAACAGGACCTCCTTGACACCCTGGGTAAACCCGCCACTATATCTATCACCACCGGCAACCAGGCGATACCTAATAATTACTCAAAAGCCGATGTAAAAGAGGTCTGGAATTACTACAAGACGTCAAAGGAAGGTTTCGCCACAATGAACATGTTGATGTTGGCGATCTATATTGATAAGAATGGGCGAGTCCTGGACTACGTGGTCACCGAGAGCCAAAATTAATAAGGGGTAAATACCCCTTAAAATGTTTCATCAATAGTATATAGGGGGGCATGTAATGCCGGAATTGGAAGAGCAAGTTTGTGGAAACTGTGGCAAGCCAATGCAAGAAATACCTGATACACCAATGTTTATATGCGCGTATTGCAACAGAAAGGAAACGAAAAGCGGTAATATTATTCATCCAGGAGATAAAAAAAGATTGTAAGCTGGGAAGCTGGCACCTTTGGGAAGAATGCTGCTCAATCAATAAAAAACGAGGGTGATTCAATTGTGATTTAGGAGTGGAGAGGCTTATGGATTCGATTGCGACAATAAATATTTTTGAAGAATCTGATGCATGGAAACTTCTGGAAGATGCCATCAACGGTAAATTGCCAGAGGAAATGTTTAAAATTGAAATGGGTGACTGGCCAGAGCTTTCTATACGTTTGGAAGGCAACAAGTTCAACTCTTCTCTGACCACAAAATTGATGGATGCTTTCATTGATCTACAAAAAAATATTTACCATTCCTATGCTAAACTACATTATGATGATGCCTCAAAGCGGCTTACTGAAGCTGAAAAACAGAAACTTGAACTTATTATTCAGGTCCTTCCCGGTAGCACCGATCTAAAGGCAAAACTGGCAGAAATTGCTAAGCAGTTTATTCAGGGAGCAATAGGCAAAATGGAAGCAAAAGACTACGTCATAATTGCTACCGTGGCTATTCTGGCAGTGACCAGTAATACTATGTGGAAAAACTATTTAAATGTTCAAGGTGAAGCCAAAAACATAGAGTCTAAAGTTGCGCTTTCAAAGGAAGAAACAAGAAGGCTGGAAGTGTTCCGAGATGCAATTAAAGAGGTTTCTCACGTATCTTCCATAAAATCAGATGCTGAGGAGTTCTATAATAAAGTGCTGAAGAGTTCAGCCTCTGCTGACAAACTTCACGTCGCCGGTCAGGTCATCACTAAAGAACAGATACACCAATTAACCAGGGGATCAAGATCAACAGCACAAGAGGTAAGCTTAAACGGTGTATATCGTATATTTCGTGTTGATAGCTCAAAACCAGGGGTCTTTAAAGTTGACCTGGTAGATGAAGGTGGTAGAAGATTTCCAGCTACTCTGGATGAATCAGTTTTGATGAATAAAGAGCAAAATAGAAAATATCTACAAGATGCCGAGTGGCAAAAGAAACCTATATCTTTAATGGTTGACGGAACTGAACTTCGAGGAGAGATAACTACTGCCAAAATTCTTGATGTTATTGAAAGGTACGCACCAACTTCGAGATGAAAAAATAGGGGCATAAAAGCCCCTTAAAAAGTTAAACCAGGTTGGTGGATTGATGAAAAAATGAAACAATTTTGCCGCGTCGCCGATAATCAAAACCGCTTTGATTTTGCCCCATATTCCCCTACCAATGTCAGGCATCCGTGAAGCATTGTAAATCAGATTATATCAATTCCTGCCTACTTATTTTCTCACCCCCCCTTACGTCGGCTTTTTTGTTGACAGGGTACCCCTGCATCAATAAAATACAAAATTTTAAATCATGTAATGCCGGGGGGATGGGATGGCAAAGGTTTTTAAAGTGGCGGTACTACCGGGTGACGGCATCGGGCCGGAGGTGATGGCCGAGGCGCTCCTGGTGCTGGACGCGGTGGAAAAGAAATACGATGTCAGATTCGAGCGGACCCACGCCAATGTGGGGGGGGCCGGTATTGATAACGAGGGAAAAGCGCTTCCCGACACCACCGTGAATATCTGCAAGGCGGCCGATGCCATCCTCTTCGGCTCGGTCGGGGGGCCCAAGTGGGAAACGCTCCCTCCCGACGAGCAGCCCGAGCGGGGCGCGCTCCTGCCGCTGCGGAAGATCTTCGGCCTCTACGCCAACCTGCGGCCCGCCATCATCTTCCCCTCCCTGACCGGCGCCTCGTCGCTGAAGGAGGAGGTCATTGCCGGCGGCTTCAATATCCTGGTCATCCGTGAGCTCACCGGCGGCATCTACTTCTCCCAGCCGAAAGGTATCGACGGGGCAGGGCGCGAGCGGGTCGGCGTCGACACCATGCGCTACAGCGTGCCGGAGATCGAGCGGATTACCCATGTGGCCTTCAAGGCGGCCCGCAAGCGGGGCAGCAAGGTCTGCTCCATCGACAAGGCCAATGTCCTTTCCACGTCGGTGCTCTGGCGCGAAATCGTCACCGGCATCGCCAGGGAATATCCCGATGTGGCGCTGTCCCACATGTACGTGGACAACGCTGCCATGCAGCTGGTCAAATGGCCCAAGCAGTTCGACGTGATCCTCTGCGAGAACATGTTCGGCGACATCCTCTCCGACGAGGCGGCCATGCTTACCGGTTCCCTCGGGATGCTCCCCAGCGCCTCGCTGGCCGAAGGGACCTTCGGCATGTACGAGCCCTCCGGCGGCTCGGCTCCGGATATCGCCGGACAGGGGATTGCCAACCCGATCGCCCAGATCCTCTCCGCCGGCATGATGCTCCGCTACTCCTTCGGCCTGATCGGGGCGGCCGACGCCATCGACAACGCCGTGGCCAGGGTTCTCGACCAGGGCTTCCGGACAGGCGACATCTACCAGAAGACGGCTGGCGAAAAACTGGTCAATACCAGGGAGATGGGCGCGGCGATTATTGCTGCGCTTTAGACAACGCCCTATTTGAGCGCTACCGGCGTTTGCGCGTCGTTGGTTTCCTCGACGTACTAGCCGTACGCCTCGGTCGCCTCCTTCTTGCAGCCTTGGTATCATCTCAAATCTGACGTTGTTTGCCTCTTTGTATATATTGGACTTAAATTAATCAAATTTCTGAAAAGGAGCATACATATGAAAGTCGGACTTGTCGGTTGGCGTGGCATGGTAGGCTCGGTTCTTCTCCAGCGGATGCAGGAGGAAAAAGATTTTGCGGGGATTGAGCCGGTATTTTTCTCCACCTCCCAGGCGGGACAGCCCGCGCCCATGAACGCCGGGACCCTCAAGGATGCTGCGGACATCGGCGAGCTGAAAAAACTCGATGTGATCCTCACCTGCCAGGGGGGTGACTATACGAAGAGCGTCCATCCTGAACTGCGCAAACAGGGGTGGCAGGGGTACTGGATCGATGCGGCCAGCACCCTGCGCATGGAGCCTGACGCGGTCATCATCCTCGACCCGGTCAACCGCAATGTCATCGACGCCGCTCTCGCCAAGGGACAGAAGGACTTCATCGGCGGCAACTGTACCGTCAGCCTGATGCTGATGGCCCTGGGCGGACTTTTCCGCGCCGGGGTGGTGGAATGGCTCACCTCCATGACCTACCAGGCAGCAAGCGGCGCCGGTGCCCCCAACATGCGCGAGCTGCTGAGCCAGATGGGGGTCCTGCACGGTTCGGTCGCCGAGCTGCTCAAGGACCCCTCGTCGGCGATCCTCGACATCGACCGGCGGGTTACCGCCACCCTGCGCAGCGACGCCATGCCGACCAAGGAGTTCGGTAACCCGCTGGCGGGCAATGTGCTCCCCTGGATCGACCGGGAGGTAGAGGACGGCCAGAGCCGCGAGGAGTGGAAAGGGTATGCCGAGACCAACAAGATTCTCGGCACAGCCGCGCCGATCCCGGTGGACGGTATCTGCGTCCGTGTCGGCGCCATGCGCTGCCACAGCCAGGCCCTGACCATCAAGCTGAACAGGGACCTGCCGATCGCCGACATCGAAAACCTGATCAAGAACGATAACCAGTGGGTAAAATTCGTCCCCAACACAAAGGCCGACTCGGTCGCCCAGCTCACGCCGGCGGCGGTTTCCGGGGATCTCACGGTGCCCGTCGGCCGGGTGCGCAAGATGAAGATGGGCCCCCAGTACCTGTCGGCCTTTACCTGCGGCGACCAGCTCCTCTGGGGCGCGGCCGAACCTCTGCGCCGCATGCTGCGCATCCTGATGGAAAGGTAGGGGCGGGTCTCGTGTCCGCCCGGTTTTCGGGTACCCACGAGAGGTGTCCTTACATTTTGTCTGTTTCATGAAATGTCGCCCCTTCCATGGGGCGCTTTTCATTTTGGAACTATCACCGAAACAAAGGTAACAAGTCACAAGCATTGCACACGGATAACTTCTGATCGAATCGGATAAAATCGGATTAATGGCCTTTAAAAGGTTGAGAACAAAAGTCTTTAAATCTGCCTTTATCAGAAGTTATCAGATTTGATCCGCGTGCAATGAATTCTGTTTTTGTTTGCGTAATAATGCCGTTTCATATTGGAGTAAAAAACCAGGGTCGGCCGCAAGGGTCGGCCACTGGCAAAGGAGTCGGAAGATGAGCAAGTTATGGAACATAGCCATTGTAGGCGCGACCGGTGCCGTCGGCAACCAGATGATTGAGTGCCTTGAGGAGCGCAACTTTCCGGTCGGCAGGATCAAATATCTTGCCAGCGCCCGCAGCGTCGGGCAGATCATGGAGTTCAAGGGGAAGGCGGTGCTGGTCGAAGAGCTGAGCCACGATTCCTTCGAGGGGATCGACATCGCCCTTTTCTCCGCCGGCGGCGACCGCTCCAGGGAGTTCTGCCCCTCGGCGGCCCGGGCGGGCGCGGTCTGCATCGATAATTCCAGCGCCTGGCGGATGGACCCGGACGTGCCGCTGGTCGTGCCGGAGGTGAACCCCGACGCGATTGCCCGCTACATGGGAAAGGGGATCATCGCCAACCCCAACTGCTCCACCATCCAGCTGGTGGTAGCCCTGAAGCCGCTCCACGACTACGGCACCATCGAGCGGATCGTCGTCTCCACCTACCAGGCGGTCTCCGGCACGGGGAAGAAGGCCATCGACGAGCTGCGCATCCAGACCGGCGAGCTGCTGAACGCCCGTCCGGCAGAGGCAAAGGTCTATCCGCACCGGATCGCCTTCAACTGTCTGCCGCAGATAGATTCCTTCTGCGAGAACGGCTACACAAAGGAAGAGATGAAGCTGGTCAATGAGACGCGGAAGATCATGGAGGCGGAGATCAGGATCACCGCCACCGCGGTCCGGGTGCCGGTCTTCTACGGCCACTGCGAGTCGGTGAACATTGAGACCGGGAGAAAAATCACCGTGGCCAAGGCCATGGAACTCCTGAAGAATGCTCCCGGCTGTGAGCTGGTGGACGATGTGGCCAACGGCGTCTATCCGATGCCGATCGACGCCGCCGGTCAGGACCTGACCCATGTGGGCCGCATCCGCGAGGACGAGTCCATCGCGAACGGCCTCAACCTCTGGGTGGTGGCTGACAACATCCGCAAGGGTGCTGCCACCAACGCGGTGCAGATAGCGGAGATACTCATCGAGAACTACCTGAAGTAGGGATCTCAGCCCATGATGAAGAATCAGCAGGCAAAATCGCTCATCGGCCGGATTTTCGGCTTCCTCCGGCGCGTCGTGCATGATTTCAGGCGCAACCAGGGTTTTCTCTTGTCCGGCGCCGTTGCCTATTATACCCTGTTGTCGGTTGTGCCCTTTTCAATCCTTGCCTTGACCGTGCTGTCGCATTTTATCGGGGAGGAACAGCTGGTTCACACCCTGGCAACCTACCTGGAAATGGTGATACCCGGCTATGCGGCAACCTTGACGGAACAGGTGCGGATATTTGTCGAGAACCGCCAGGTGATCGGTTTTATCGGCTTTCTCGTCATGCTGTTTTTCAGCTCTGTCGCCTTCACCGTGCTGGAAAACGCCATCTCGGTGATCTTTTATCATCATGTCCTGACTCAGCGGCGCAAATTCCTCGTTTCCGCGCTTATTCCATTTGTGTACATCTGCGCCATGGCCCTGGGGATACTGCTGGTCTCGGTTATCGTCGGAGCGGTGGAGACGCTTGAAAGCCGGCAGGCGGTCATGTTCGGCCGGAGCCTGAGCCTTGCCGGCACCACCAGGGTTGCGCTGTACGTCCTCGGCATAGGGGGAGAGGTGCTGATGCTGACTTCCATTTACCTTGTTATGCCCGTGGTGCGCATCACTTTCAGCCATGCGCTGACAGGCGGGATAACCGCCACGGTTTTATGGGAGATCACCCGCCGCGTGCTGGTCTTGTATTACGCGTCGCTCTCCATGGTGAACATCATCTACGGTTCCATCGCCACGGTAGTGGTGACCCTGCTCTGTATCGAAGCAGCGGCATTGATCCTGCTGTTTGGCGCCCAGGTCATTGCCGAACTGGAGTACAAAGCCGGCGAAACGGTCGTGGCGGAACCGCCGGGTTTCGAGACATGACGTGTCGCTGAGGAGGGCGGGGATTTCAACCTTGAAATTTTGCTGAAAACAGCGTACGATCCAGACACATGACGCCCCCCGCGGGGCGTCTTCCTTTTTATGCGAAATATCAAACTTATCGTCGAATACGACGGCACCAATTATTCCGGCTGGCAGATCCAGCCCAATGGCCTTGCCATCCAGCAGGTGCTGGAAGAGGCCTTGGCCACCTTGCTTGGTGAGTTCGTCCGGGTCTACTCGTCCGGCCGCACCGATGCCGGTGTCCATGCGCTGGGTATGGTGGCTGCGTTCAGGACCGGGAAGCAGCTGCCGCTGCGTGCCTTTTCCGACGGACTCAACTCGCTCCTGCCGAACGATATCGCCGTCAAGGATGCCGTTGAGGCGCCGCTTGCGTTCAATCCCCGCGCCGATGCAAAGAGCAAGCATTACCGCTATACGATATATAATGGCGGTCGCCGCTCCCCATTGGCGCGTCACCGTTCCTGGCATCTGCGCGGGGCACTTGATCTGGAGCGTATGCAGGCAGCGGCCGCCCATTTCATCGGCGAGCATGACTTTGCTGCCTTTCGCGCCGCCAACTGCGCCGCCAAAACTACGGTGCGCCGTCTTTTCAGCGTGTCCGTTGTCAGGGACGAAGAATCCATCATTGTTGATGTGCACGGTTCGGGATTTTTAAAAAATATGGTCAGGATCATCGCCGGTACTCTCGCAGCGGTCGGCCAGGGGAAAATGAATCCGGCTGTTGTTCCGGAATTGTTCGCTTCCGGCGACAGGGCGTCCGCAGGGAGTACGGCACCTTCCCAGGGGCTCTGCCTCATGGAAGTTTTTTATTGATTGTGGCGGTCAAACTATTTTTCTTGACAGTGTCTAAGTAATGTATTATTTTACGAACTTTCTGTGAGTCGGTATGTATTAATTTCAGTCAGGTTGTGAGGGTTCGATGAAGATGACGCAAGTTGCAAGAAAAGATGAAGTGGCCAGGGACTGGTATCTGGTCGATGTCGATAATAAGGTGCTTGGCAGGGTTGCGACGGAAATCGCCAACGTGCTCCGTGGCAAGAATAAGCCGACCTTCACCCCCAGTGTTGATACCGGCGATTTTGTCATTGTTGTCAACGCCGAGAAGATTGCGCTTACCGGTCAAAAATTTTCCGATAAGATTTACTACAGCCATTCAGGTTTTCCGGGCGGCCTTAAAGAGATCTCTGCCGGCAAGCTGCTGGAGAAAAAACCCGAAGATATCATCAAGAAGGCGGTTAAGGGGATGCTCCCCAAGAATAAACTGGCCCGCCACATGCTGAAAAAGCTGAAGATTTATGCGGGTGCCGATCATCCCCATGCAGCACAGCAGCCGAAGGCGCTGAACATATAACTTAGATTTTCATTCAGATCAGGAGATAGAGCAATGGCAGCAGCGAGTTTTTACGGAACAGGCAAAAGAAAATCCTCGATCGCAAGGGTCTGGCTGAAGCCCGGCACAGGCATCATAACGGTAAATCAAAAGTCTCTCGATGAGTATTTTGGCCGTGAAACCTCCAAGATGGTCGTCAAGCAGCCGCTCGAGCTTACCGAGAATCTGGGTAAGTTTGACATTTACGTGACAGTGAGCGGTGGCGGGGATTCCGGCCAGGCCGGTGCCATCAAGCACGGCATTACCAAGGCGTTGCTCGTGGTTGATGCAGAACTGCGCGGCACCCTGAAAAAGGCCGGCTTTGTCACCCGTGATTCCCGCATAAAAGAGCGGAAGAAATACGGCAAGAAGGCTGCCCGCGCAAGCTTCCAGTTCTCCAAGCGTTAATCGCCCTGCAGGATCAGAAGCAGAATGGTTATATGGAGGGGAAATCCGCAAGGGTTTCCCCTTTTGCTTTGTGCACTCATCGTTTGTACTGAGCTGCAGAGGCTAGGGGAAACCCTCTGAACCGCTCTGTCGCTAAATATAAGGAGTTCCTCATGCTGAAGGTCGCTATTGTCGGTGCAAGCGGTTATACGGGTGTTGAGCTGTTGCGCATACTCCACTGCCATCCGGAGGCTGCCGTTACCTGCGTTACATCGGAACAGAGCTCGGGGAAGGCCGTTTCCGAGGTGTTCCCATCACTGCGGAGCCGTTACACGCTCATTCTGGAGAATCTTGAGCCGGTAAGAATTGCCGACAAGGCGGACTTCATCTTTACCGCCCTCCCCCACAAGGCAGCCATGGAGGTCGTCCCAACCTTTCTCAAGCTGGGGAAACGGGTGGTGGACCTCTCAGCCGATTACCGGTTGCAGGATGCCCGGGAGTATGGGCGTTGGTACGAGCCGCACATGAACCCGGAACTCCTGAAAAAGGCCGTTTACGGGCTGCCGGAGCTGCGACGGGCAAAGATTGCCGGGGCTGACCTGGTTGCCAATCCCGGTTGCTACCCCACCAGCATAATTTTGGGGCTTGTGCCGCTGCTGAAAAAAAAGCTCATCGATCCTGCCGGCATAATTGCCGACTCCAAATCCGGCGTCAGCGGAGCGGGTCGGAGTGCAAAGGTGGACAATCTCTTCTGCGAGGTAAATGACGGCTTTAAGGCCTACGCTGTTGGTGGTGCGCATCGGCATATTCCGGAGATCGAACAGGAGCTGTCACTGGTTGCGGGGCAGCGACTGACCATTTCCTTTACACCTCACCTGGTGCCGATGGACCGGGGGATACTTTCCACCATCTATGGGCAGCTTGATAAAGAGGCGACTACTGCCGAACTGTTGAAGGTTTTCAGCGACTTTTACAAGGGAGAGCCATTCGTACGGGTACTGCCGGAAGGAAGCTTTCCGTCAACCGCCCATGTACGCGGGAGCAACTTCTGTGACATCGGACTCAGCGTCGATAATCGGACCGGTCGGGTTATCGTCGTTTCGGCCATCGACAACCTGGTAAAGGGTGCTTCCGGCCAGGCCGTGCAGAATATGAACATCATGAACGGGTTCCCGGAGAACCTGGGACTGGAGTCCCTGGCACTGGTGCCATAAGCGTGGCCACGTGCATAGGGACCGATACGGAGCAGCAACCAGAATGATGGCAAGAAGGCCCGGAGGAAGCTCCGCAGGCGTACGATTCACAGCCGACTTTGAGCCCAATTCGGTTAGCGTTTGATCGCGACTTCGTATGAGCAGTAACTGTTAAGGATCTGGTCTTAATGCCCTTTCTCCCCATCAACAAAGAGGAAGCCTGCAAGCGCGGCTGGGAAGAGCTCGACGTTATTTTCGTCAGCGGCGATGCCTATATCGACCACCCGGCCTTCGGTGTGCCGCTCCTGGCTCGTTGGCTGGAGTACCATGGCTTCCGGGTCGGGATTATCCCTCAGCCGGACTGGCGCTCCAAGGAAGCCTTCATGGCGCTGGGACGGCCTCGCCTTTTTTTTGCTGTTTCCGCCGGGGCAATGGATTCAATGGTCGCCCACTACACCCCGGCCCGGAAACTTCGCCGCGATGACGCCTACACTCCGGGAAACCGCCACGGTGGACGACCCAACCGCGCCACCATCATCTATACCTCGCGGTTGAAGGAGGCGTATCGTGATGTGCCGGTGGTGATAGGCGGCATCGAGGCTTCCCTGCGCCGTTTTGCCCATTACGACTTCTGGGAAGACAAGGTGCGCCGCTCTATTATCTTCGATGCCAAGGCCGATCTCCTCGTCTATGGAATGGGGGAGGCGCCACTGCTGGAACTGGCAGGGCGAATGCATGGTGGTGAGGATTTCAAGAGCCTTACGGATATCAGGGGGACGGCCTTTATTGCCAATGGCGCGCTTGAAGGCCGGCCCGCTATGGTAGAAATCCCCTCCTTCGAAGAGGTGGCGGCTGATCGCCTGAAGTACGGAGTGGCATTTCGTCTTCTCTCCCAGGAGCAGAACCCGCGCTGCGCAAAAACGGTCGTGCAGAAGCAGGGCGAACGTTTCCTTGTCTGCAATCCGCCAGCGTACCCTCTTTCGGAGCAGGTGCTGGATTCTGTTTACGCGCTCCCCTTTGCCAAGGCCCCCCATCCATCCTATAAGGAGCCGATCCCGGCCTATGAGCAGATTAAAACTTCCGTCACCACCCATCGCGGCTGTTTTGGCGGCTGTGCCTTCTGTGCCATAACCCACCACCAAGGAACGACCATCCAGTCGCGCAGTGAGGCTTCAATCCTGCTGGAAATAAAAAATCTTGCAGAGCAGAAATGGTTCAAGGGGAGCATCAGCGACATAGGAGGGCCGACGGCCAACATGTACGGACTCAAGTGTGGTGACTCAGCTGCGGAGGCCTCCTGTCGCCGTGGCAGCTGTCTCTACCCACGGCCATGCAAGAATCTGCTGATGTCCGACAAACGGGCTGCTGAACTCCTCGGTAAATCGAGAAGGATGCCCGGGGTCAAGCATACGGCTGTCTCATCAGGGGTTCGCTACGACCTGCTTGAGTATCAGGGTGCATATCTGAAAGAATTGTTGGGACACCATGTGGGGGGACTCCTCAAGGTTGCGCCTGAGCATGTTGTGGAGCGGGTTACCGAGGTCATGCGCAAGCCGGGCAGAAAAGAATTTGAAAAGTTTCTGGCACTGTTCCGCAAGGAGAGCGCCACCCTCGGCAAACGCCAGTATGTCGTTCCCTACTTCATTTCCGGTCACCCCGGTTCTACCCTGTCGGACATGGTCGATCTGGCCCTGTTTCTCAAAGGAAGCGGTCTCCGTGTGGAACAGGTACAGGATTTTACGCCGACACCAGGTACCCTTTCCACGTGTATCTTTTACACCGGGGTCGATCCATTCTCCGGGAAAGAGGTCTATGTGCCCCGCGGAGACAAGGAAAAACGGCTGCAGAAGG
>Ga0210377_10000778_pt1 | contig 30424 bp, 37 predicted proteins | sample PLM4_65_b1redo_FD_155480 | JGI IMG/M metagenome (GOLD analysis project Ga0210377, IMG submission 155480) | Groundwater sediment microbial communities from an aquifer in East River, Colorado, USA - PLM4_65_b1 redo | ecosystem: Environmental > Terrestrial > Soil > Riparian zone | place: USA: East...
AAAGTCCTGTGGGCTTGCTGGGTCAGGAAACACTACGTTTTTAGCATTGGCATGTAAATAATTAATGTTATCGAATAATGGCAGCATAGAGAGCTTCCTTAAAAAGCATCCATGCAAGGTCGTATTAACTTAAAAATAATATACAACCAATAGTTGTATAGTGTCAATATTTTATCCATATTTTTTGGCTTACCTTCGCCGAATGGTATACAATTAATAGTTGTATGTTGATGATTTGTAAGGTGTAAGATGAACGTTAATGAAGCATTAAACTATTTCATAAGTGGTTATGATTTATGCAAAAAGTTAGGAATTAAGCCGCAAAATTATTCTAAATGGAAAAAGCAAGACTGGATTCCCCTAAAACAACAACACAAAATTAATGAATTGATTGGTGAGGCTTTGCCAATTGATATCGACGAAGAATCATTGGCCAAACGATTGAAATCGGAGTGAATTTAAATGCCTATGCAATTTTTATTTGATTGATTGGTTTTGATTCAATATAGTTGTGAATTAATTAATGAATCAGCTGAATAAAATAGCATAAGGAAAGGGAAGCGATGTTAGTGCTATCTAGAAGACCCGGTGAACGACTTGTTATCAACGAGGATTTAATCATTACCCTTGTAAGCGTTAAGGGCGCTCGGGTACGAATAGGCATAGAAGGGGACTTTAAAAAATACAAAATACTTCGTGAGGAACTTTTATTAAATAAAAAGGGAAAAAATGAGCCGAAAATTTATTAAGAAACCTTTAGAGATAGAGGCTTTTAAAGTTGGTGATGAGCCGCCTCAATGGTACAAAGATGAAATAGACAAACCAATTGAAGAAAGAAAGATGAAATCTGTTGCCTATGGTGTTATTGAAATTAAAACACTTGAGGGCGTCATGACTGCTAATTTTGGTGATTACATAATCAAGGGAATCAAAGGTGAACTCTATCCATGCAAGCCAGATATCTTTGAGGCAAGCTATGATGAGGTTTTTTCGCCTTCCCCTGGTGAAGCGTAAATTAATAATTAAGTTATTTTTAATGACTAATATGAGGGCAAGCGGTGCAAATCCGCACGGGGAAGTGGTGCAAATCCACAAGAGAGCATACAAACGACCAGGACACCTGAATGCAATTGCCCTCACCAACAAGTGAAGGCAAAGTCTATCAAGACTCCGTGTTGGATAGCACCTTCGAAGGTGATAGACTTTGTTTAGCGCAAGGGTTCCCAAAAGCCCTGAACACCGTTAGCCCCGCGGGCGCAACTGGGGCACCCATTCCTTGATTAAGGCGATTACATGACCGTTGATAAAAAAGAGAAGCTCGAAAAGTTTAAGTGCAATCCCCATTCGTTCTTGGTGACTGGCTGGATGATTAAAGGCGGTGCAAATCGCGCTACTACAATGCGCTGTACTCAGTGCTTAATGCCAGTCTCCGTTGAGCAATTAGAGAGTCAAGAATGGAAAGACAGCCAGGGAATTTAAATGTCAGGATTAAAAGCAAGAATTGATAAGATTTTTGCGGGCACAATAAGTCATGTGACCTCTAAAATAACGGTTTACAAAGACGATACGATTATCAAACAAAAAACGATAGGGAACAATTCACAGAAGGTTATTGAAATACTAGTTAAGCTATAGGGTAGTAAGATGCTATTAGACTTCGAGGCCTACAGGGATATTTATCTAGTCTTTATGGATACACGCTTTTTAGGCGATAACTTTCTTAAAGACGGATTCAAACACGTTTACGCCATTGAGCGTCAAGCCTTAGGCTGGCTTTGTTCTGACCCGTCAAAGTCTGATTTACACACCCACATCCTCCCAGCCCACTATGAAGCGGAAGTCATGATAGAGTTTAAACGATTAAATCCAAGCTTCACTCTCTTGCATCTGCATGTACAGCCGCGTTATGAAACAATCTATCCAAGACCTGGATTAATCTCTTGTGTATCTACCATGCAATATATGCTGTCAATCTATTGGCCATTCGTGTTTACGCCATACCAATTGTATACTAAGCTATTGACTAAAACGCCCCCCCATATCGAGGTGATAGCATGCGAAACAAACCCAACCGAGCACAGCAAGAAGCCGATGCCGCAGCCCGTGAAGCAGACGCACTAAGAAGTCAATTGAACGCCCAATCATCACTTGAAAAAGAAAAGAGCGATAGGGAAAAAATGAAAGCGCAACGCCTCTTAATGCGCTCTTATCGTGCGGGGGCTGGTGGCTATTTTGAAACTGATGCAGGGAATGCTCTGGGCGGCTCAGGAGTGCTAGGCTAATGGCAAACATGCGAACACTGTTAAACAAGCGGGGCAATGCAAAGCTCTTTGATGAGGTGGCTAAAGAAAAGAAACAGGGGCTTAACATCAATCGGCTTGTCGCCATGCGAACGGCGGCTAAGTCTGATTTAGACCTGTGGCGCTCAATCCTTGAAACCGCTTATCACTACGCGATGCCTAACTATAATCCTTTTGAAAATTACGGACTAGCTGGCATGCTCACACCAGGACAAGAATACAATGCCGATATCTACGATTTAACGCTCCCCATAGCGCACAAGCGACTCGCCGACAAAATGCTAATGAACATGGTTCCTCAAGGTCAGCAGTGGTGTAAGTTTACACCCGGGGATGAATTCGGAGAACCTGGAACATCCCTTTATCAAAAAGCCTTAGACGCCACTCAGCGAATGACAGACCATTTCTTTAAGATACTCAATCGCTCCAACTTCTATTTAGCCGTAGGAGAGAGCCTTCAAGACGTCCTCATCTCAACCGGTATCATTGCTGTTAATGAAGGAAATATTAGAAAGCCTGTTCGCTATGAAGCCGTTCCCGCCAGTCATGTCATGTTTCAGGGGGACGCCGAAGGCCAAGTCGATGCCGTCTTTCGGGATTGGTATCAAGTTAGAGTTGAAAATATTAAATCGATGTGGCCTAACGCAAAGCCCGAGAAACTTAATAAAAAGCCAGAGGATAAAGTTGACCTTTGGGAATGCGCCTGGATTGATTACACCGCAAAAGACAGCGAACGTTATCAATATGTGGTCATGACCTCAGCTCAAGATATTTTGCTGGAACAAAAATCAAGCTCATGGCCTTGGATTGTCTATCGTATGAGACGCTTAACCGGTGAGATAAGAGGGCGTGGGCCAAGCCTTGAAGCCTTCCCGACTGCCGCGACTATCAATCAGGCGCTAGAAGACGAGCTAGTGGCGGCAGCTTTCCAGGCAAACCCGATGTATATGGCAGCCAGCGATTCTGCATTCAACCAGCAAACCTTTACCCCTCGCCCTGGTTCAATTGTTCCGGTGCAAATGATCATGGGGCAATGGCCGATTAAACCCTTTGAGCAGTCCGGCAATATCCAATTCAATGCGCTGATTGTGAATGACTTTAGACAGCAGATTAATGATTTACTCTATGCATTCCCGTTAGGTGCTGTTAATGCGCCATCTCGAACTGCAACAGAAGCTGAAATTCGGTACACGGATAACCTTGAAAGTTTTGCAGCGATGGTTCCACGCTTACAAAATGAATTTTTTATCCCCGTGATTCAGCGCACACTCTGGGTCATTAATAAAGTATTGCCCCAGACCTTTGCCAATATCCCTGATGACATTCGTACCAAGATGATATCGGTAGATGGTCAAGTGTTGGGTCTCTCGTTTGAAACACCACTTATGACAGCCGCAGGGCAGGTTAAAACACAAGCACTGCTTGGATTCTATCAAGCTTTGGCGTCTTTAATTGGGCCAGAAGCTGCAACCGCTGCCTTAAATCCCATTGAAGTCATTACTACAATGGCGGATAACCAAGGCATTGAAGTCAAGAACATCAAGTCGCGTGAAGAACTTGAACAATTGAATCAAGCCGCAGGTGAGGTAGCAACGCAAGAGTTTGAAAATCAAGGAGTAGAAATTGCGTGATGCAATGAATATCGATACAGAGTGGCATAAAACCTTTAATGCGCTTTGCTATGAAGTCTTTTATCAGAATAAGCAAGGCGCGATGTTGCTTGCCCACATGGAGAATAAATTCTTTCGCAGTCCTGTGGCTTACCCGAATAAAGAGCCCTCGTGGGCTTATTTCTATGAAGGGCGCAATGAAATGATACGGGCATTTACGGCAGCCATTCAAGGACATCTTTCCTTGTGTGCTGCAAAAGAGACGGCTCAAAACCAATTAAGCGAGGCGATGCCACAAAAAGGCAAGCCACGCAAACCCACCATTAGACCAGTACGATAGAGGGATACCATGCACTATAACGATCAAGGTACAAAGACCCCAGACGCTATACCCGTTGAGCCTATTGACCCAACCAACAATATGTCTAATCAAGTGCCTGGAAACTATCCAAATGAGATAGCGCCTGTGTCTGAATCTCCATCTAGTCCACAATCGGCGTCTGAAACACCTACCGATGAGGTTGTTCCTGAAGTTAATAAAGAACCTGAAGCGCCAGACTGGTTTATGAAAGATAAATTTAAATCCATTGATGACCAGGCCAAATCGTATAAAGAATTGTCAACTAAAATGGGTAAGTACTGGGGAACACCTCAAGAAGGCTATAAGACTGAAGGCATGCAAGGCGTTGAAGATTCAGATCCCCTTATCGCAAGCTTAACGCCAGCGCTTAAAGAGATGGGTATTTCTCAAGAGGGCTTTACCCATCTTGTGAGTCAGTACATGGAAGCTAATACCCAGATGATGAAGAGCATGGAAGAGGAGTTGAAAAAGACCTTAACCACGACAGACGCTCATACCTATCAAGCGATTACAAAGTGGATGGATGATTCATTAACGCCCGAAGAGTCCGCCATGATTAAAAACAATTGGTTAATGACTGCTGATGACTTTAAGCTCTTTAATCAACTTCGTTTGATGGCAGCCCCCACTACTAATGTGCCTAGCGGTATGTCTAATCCTGTGATGTTTGAATCCTCAAAAGAAGTGGAGAATGACAAAATTAAATATCGCAAAGAACTCAAAGCGAAAAGCCGTGTTGAAGATAAGAACTATGAGAATCAACTGGCAGGGCGCTATCGAGATGCCGTTGCTAGAGAGCTTAGAAACAAAGGGCGTTAGGCTATTGATTCCCTTTAAGTTAATGTTATACTGAATGCAATTTACACAAGCCCGAACTAGATTGGATACCTTTGAAACGGTGACAATTTGTAACCGTTTCAAAGCCTGATTGATGATTTGGACACCTTGAATGTAAACAAAAGTCACTTTTGTTTAATAACCAACGGAGTCTAAATCATGTCATTAGCCTTATCGCAAATTGAGATTCAACAATTCTTATCAGACGCTCACGCTGAATTCCAATCAGAAGGTTTCCTCTTACAAACAGCCGTTAGAACCAAGACAGGGACTAAGGGCTCCCAGGTTCACTTCCCAGTTTTCGGTGAAGGCATGGCGAACCAGAAAGCACCGCAGGATGATATCACCCCGATGAACATCACCAACAGGGATGCAATCGCTGTGATTGAAGATTGGTATGCATCTGAATACGCTGACCGTTCCTTTCAAAATAAACTAGCCGTTAACGCCGTTGAAGAATACTCAAAGCTTTGTGCTTGGGCAATCGGAAGACGGGCTGACCAAATTACAATTGATACGGTTGCTGCTGCTACGTACTCGACTACGCCAACAAGCACGCAAGGGGCTGATGTTGTCGCAGGAACAACAGGCTTTGACTTTGCTAAATTGCGAGAAGGCCACCGCTGGTTGCGCCAACGTTCAGCGAACATGGGTAAGCGTACTGTTATCATCGATGCGATAGCCGAAGAACAATTGCTTGATGCCTTCCAGTTAACCAACAGCCTTTATGTTAATTCTAAAATTCTTGATAACGACGGCCTAAACGGCATGACCTTTCTGGGTATGAATTTTATTGTTATTCCTCAAATGAACGAGGGCGGATTGCCTGTAACCTCAGGCGGTACGGTCGGTAATGCGTTTTTCATTAATGAGATGGCCGTAGGGTATGCCCAGTCTGAACGCTTAGGCGGAGATATCTCTTGGGAAAACATCAAGACGTCTTACTTAATTAACATGTGGATGGAAGCTGGAGCCGTGGTTGTTGATCCAAAAGGCTTGGTTCGAGTTCAATATTTATTAGCGCCTTAATCCTAATCCCTTACTTGGAGAAATAATCATGGCTTTTAATATTAATTACATGGGGCGTGTGAGTTCAGGCGCAAACAATGACGTGCAAAAGGTATGGATTTACAACGGGACTGCAACAGGTTCCAATGAAGCCATTGCAACCATTGCAGCAAGTGGCTACTTCAATGCGTTCATGGTCAATATCACCCTAGGATTTGGGCCACTTAGCGTTAATGATTTAATCCTCATTAATGGTAATGATGCAAACTCATTTTATACAGTGACTGCGATTACTACTAACGTGACAGTCAATGCCTTTGCAGCGGCTGGCGTTGTCGGTACTGCCAACATTGACGCCCTTGCTGTGACAACGGCTAAGATAGATAACTTGGCGGTGACTGCGGCTAAGCTTGCAGCGGATGCCGTGACAACGGCTAAGATTCTTGATGGTAATGTGACGAGTGCGAAGCTTGCAGATACGTTGTTGCACTATGTCGCAGTACCCATTACAGCCGCTGAGTTCAATGGCATGTATGCAGCGCCTAAAATCTTGGTGGCAGCGCCTGGTGCTAACAAGTTACTGGTGTTAGACAAGGTGCAATTAGCAATGACTTTCGTAGCAGCGGCTTATGCAGCCGGTGGCGTGGCCGCCGTACAGTATGATGTGACAGCCAATGGTGCAGGCGTTATTGCGTCTACGACTTTATCCGCAGCAACGTTTCAAGCCGCAGCATCAACCGCTTGGAATTTTAATGCAGGAGTTGTTGCTGAAACCTTTACGACTTGCGTGAACAAGAGCCTGGCGTTAAGTAATATAACAGGTGCATTCACCACAGGTGATGGCACAATGGTCGCACACGTATGGTATAAAATAATACCTACTGTATAACAATAGTCCTTTAAATCAACGGGGAGCAATCCCCGTTTTGCAGTGAGGATACAATGACCGAACCGACCTCAGCACCCACAACCGATATTGAAATTATCTCTGCTGCCATTACGATGGTCGGCAAACAACAAACAACGAATACGATTGATGGCGGTGGCGCACTCGCTACAGCCGCCTCTGAACTCTACAGCGTTTTAGTCACTGCTGAACTTGGCTCTAACCGCTGGCGCTTTGCTCAAACGTTCCAACAAATCAGTATTTTAACTACATTAAACCCAAGCTTTTCAGGCTGGCTTTATGAGTGTGAACTGCCAGCCGATCTCATTATGCTGCAAGCAGTCTACCCTAATCAAAATTACACACTTATGGGCAATCGACTTTTAACCCAAAGCCAACAGCGGTTAACGGTGGTATATAGCCACACTGTGCCAGTCTCTAATTGGCCACCCGCTTTTGCCATGTACATTGTTTATCACCTGGCTTCAATGCTTGGAATATCAGTCACTAATTCAGATAGAATGCTTGCACGTATTGCTCAAGGTCTTGCTACATGGGAATCAAGAGCACTCTTTGCCGATGGGCAAAGCTGTACTACGCTGCCCTTTAGACACAACCCTTACGTGGATGTACGTTACCGGAATCGCAGCAGAGGGTGGGGACAATGACCTTACGAACTATCAGTAATACCTTTACCCGAGGTGAACTAGATCCCACTTTATTTGCTAGAGACGATTTAGATATCTATGACAAGGGCGCTCGCAAACTTCGAAACATGATAGGGCTATGGACAGGGGCGGCACAGTTAGCACCTGGCTCTGTCTATGTGGATGTCATTGTTGATAGGGAAAACGGCAATGCATTAATTCAAGACCCTCTTATGATTAAAGGGTTTGATTTCACCTTTGATGCGGATGCTGAAATCACCTATACCATTATCATGCGAAAGTCTGGCACGAATATTGCTTTTGATATTTATTTTCAAGACGTGCGAGTAGCCACAGTAACGACTGTTGTTTATCTTGCCACACAAATACAAAGCATTCATGTAGCCGCGTCAAGTGATAGGGTATTAATCCTGCAAGAAAATACCGTGAGTCAACAACTAAGACGGGGCGCAAGCCATGCCTCTTGGTCATTAGCAATCTTTGTGCCAAGAGTGTTTCCGACCTTTGATTTTTCAGTGCTTGGTCTTGCTACGGACTACTCTACGTTTACCTTACTTTATCGGCCTTTAACGGCAACGATAACGATTACTTCCTCAAGCCCCGTGTTCACAGCAAACCATACCGGAGGCTTGTATCGTTGCCTAGGGGGAACCGCACGAATCACAGGCGTTGTAAGTACTACGGTTGTTAATGCGGGAGTTATTGATCCCTTTACTATTCTGGTTAATCCAGGAAGCCTATCAAGCTTGGCTGAGAAGCTTTGGAATAATGACGTGACAACGCTGCCTGTGAGTGCAGACAGGGGCTGGCCATCACGGGGCTCATTTTACTTAAACCGTTTAATCTTAGGCCGAACACTGCAAGTGAAGAACGTAGCGAATCTGTCAACGGCTGGTGTTTATGATAACTTTGATGATTCGGATTTAGACGGTACTGTGGCTTTTAGCGTGACCTTTAATGGTAAAGGTGAGCAGTCTATCCAGGCCATCATTGCCGATGACTCTATTTTGTTTACGACAACGAACAAACTTTTTGCGCAAAGCCCCTTAGTAGAAACACCCATTACGATTAATAACGTCTACTTTGCGCCGCAATCACAAAGCCCAGCCTGTGATATTGAGGCCGTTTCAATTGACAACCAAACTCTCTTTGTTTCAGCGGATAGAACAAAAGTCAATCAGACGATGTACTCAACGGCCGATGGCAAATACATGGCTTATCCTGCTACCATGCTTTCAAACAACTTAGTTGATTTTGTGACTTCAAATGCAACCTGGGAGCCATCAGGCGTTGCAACCAGGCTCTATTTAGCAAGCCAAGAAAACGGAACGATGCTGCTTTACTCGACCTTGCAAAATCAAAACGTGGCAGCCTGGAGCTTACGAACCACTACGGGTAAGTTTAGGCAAGCCATTGGAGACGGGCGGCAATCCCATGTTGTCGTTGAGCGCGAGGTGACTATCGGCGCACTCTTTGAACAGACCCTGGACTACGTATTCTTAAGCGACCCTACGTTTAAAGCGCGTTATAATGTAACCGAATTCTTTGCAAGCACCCCTGCAACCTCTACGATTGCAGTGTTTGAGAGCGTGAACGATTACATTCTCATCGGCAATCAAGCCCCCTTTACCGCAATGGATTTTGTGTTTAATACGGTGGCCTCTAGTGATTGCGAGCTTCAATTTGAATACTTAGATGGCAATGGGTTCTGGGATGTGTTCACGCCAATTGATAACACCGATGGCTTTACTCAGAACGGGACGATTACGTTTACCTTTGCAGAGGTTCTAAACTGGGCACCTTATCAAGTGAACACCATTGAAAACACCTACTGGATTCGGATTAAACGACAAGCTGAAACAGTGGCGACTATTCCTATTGTTGGTCAGGTTAAAATCAATACAGGTGCTCGCATTTACCTTGAGCGCCAATCCTTTGACGAATACATGGATTCCGTTATCACAAAGACCTCAGATAGCAACGGGGATGTGACAGGACTTACCCACCTTGCAGGACAGCAAGTCTTTGCGATAACCAATGGCGCAACGATAGGCTCCTCATTCGTGGATGCAAGCGGCAATACCCGAATTAAAAATGCCGATGCGGTGGCTAAAATTGGAATGCAATACAAGCCAGAGCTTGTACCAATGCCCTTGTATGCGCCAACACAAGAAGGAGATAGCCTCTATGCTGAAAAATACGTGCAAGATTTGTACATTGATTTCGTGGATTCGCTTTATCTTCAAGCAGGATTTAGACCACAACTTACCGACATACCTAACATGCCGCTTGGAGACTACACGCTCGGCCAATCCGTGCCCCCACAAACAGGAATCTATCGAATTTGTCCACGGGGAAGCTGGGAGCCACGGCAAGAATACGTTATCACTCAATCACAGCCTGGGCCAATGACCATTATTGGTATTGGCTATAACGTGGAGGTTCCTTAGATGTCTGATGCAAAAGGACAAGCGGCAGGGGTGGCTATTGGGGCGGCTGTTGGCGCATTACTTGGTCCCGGCGGTGCATTAGCTGGGGCTGCTATCGGCTCAAGTGCGGGTAGTCTTTTTGATGCAACCTCAAACATCAAGACCCAAAAGACCCTTGATACGGCCGCTTTAAAATTAAACCAAGCCCAAGCCCATGCGAAGGCGTCTGAACAAGGGGCAGTGCATGCGGCTAATTTTCGTCAAGCACTGGCAAGCCAGGTTGCTTTAACGTCAATGCGAGGCGGCTCTGGTTCGCTCTCCACGCAATTTGGCAATCAAGCTTATCGGACATTCTTAGAAGACCAGCAAACCATTGAAGCGGGAATTAAAACGGCTGATGTGCAAACCCAATTGGGACAAGCCGACATTACAGCACGCTCTCAAGCCGCCCAAACGATGGCCATTGGAAAGGCAGCAGCCTCTGCCTTTGAAGGGGTTAACCTCAATGCCCCGAGGAGAAAGTAATGGCCGTTAATCAATCGCCCCTATCAAGAACAATGCTGCTACCCGATTCAAAGGTCACTACAGGCCAGGGATTTTCTCAGCTTGCAACGTCTGCCAGTGCAGTAGGTCAACTCCTCACTGAACGCATTAATGAAGTGGCTATCGGTCAAGCAGCACTTCAAGGACAGGCGGATGTACAAAACGAAGCGCAGCCCGATACCTTAGCACTACCCTTTACTAAAGCCACAAAAGCCTATAACGATGCCGTATCCGATACCGAGTCAAGGCGCATGCTTACCTCGGCTCAACTACTCATTGAAGAGTCGCTAGCTAACGGCACAAACCCCGCTACGTTTAATCGGGGAACGCCCGCTAAGTTTCATTCTGAACTCGAAGGCATTAAGTCTGGCATTCTTCAGCACGCACGCGATGAGAATCGAGAGCACATTCGAGAACAACTCGATAAGATGAACGCTCAAGCCTCCATAGCGATGCTTAAACATTCCATTAGTTTTGATAATCAACAAACCAAATCCGATTTTAAAAACGATATTACAGGGCTTTTAGAGGCCAGGCGAAATGCGGCCGTAGCAGGAGATGCCGAGAAGCTTGCTGGCATAGATGAAGCGCTTAATAAATCCTTAAACGATTACTCCACAATGAACGCCGAGATTGCGCGTGCATCCCCTTATTATCGTGAAGAGATTGAAAAGAACAAGGCTGTTGATACGGTCTTAAGCGACTACAGCCAAGCGCTCCATGAGAAAAGAACACCTAATTTTTTATCCGATTTAGCCGAGAACAAACAAAAGCTGCCCTTTAATGTATGGCAAGAATCAGTCAAAGCCGTGGTTGCTTTAGACCAAACCGAGAAGCGCTTAAAAAACGACATCAATGCCGAGCAAGTAGCCCAAGTTAATCTAGGCATAACCAACGGTAACATTCAAAATGCTGGCGATATTGTTAATTTCCAAGAGCTTACTGTGCCGCAGAAATTAACGGCAATGAATACCCTTGAAACGAAACAAACGAAACAATTTAAAGACAATGCGGTTTTAATCACGGCTCAGCAAAATATTTTATCAGGTCGTCCCGCTTGGAATACCCCAGACACCCGAAATAAAATGTTTCAAACCCAGATTCAAAATATGGAGCAGCAAACCGGACAGGTCGCCACCCTTGTGGACATGGAGCAAAGTATTTTGGGTCTTAATAATTATCCGGCCAGTGGTTTAGCGCAAACCGCTATAGGCACTAATGTACCTGCCTTTGATGCAACGATTAGTCAAAAGCTAACGGGTGGTGATGTGGCGTCAACAGCACAAGCAGCCATGATATTCAATGACATGACGACTATTAAAGGCATGCCAGGCAGTATAAATATCAACGGCGATGCGCTTGCAGTAGCAACTCTATTCAACGAATTAAACAATGGCGGAACAACGCCAGAACAAGCCGCAGAGCAGGCCATTAACACTGTGATTCATGCAAGCGAGCCTCAGGTGGCAGGGCGCATTGATACCTTTCACAAAACCCTTGAAAAGGTCAATCCGCAAACGGGTAAAAATCCTTTGCAATCTAAATTTAAAGAGACGTTTGGCGCAGACCCTCAAGGCTTTGGTTCACAAGAAGCCTTCAAAGTATTCTCCGATACTTATCGTGCTAATTATATTTCTTCTAATTCGGAAGAGGCTGCCTTCAAGGCCACGAAGTATGCCATGGATGCGTGGGGAACCTCTAAGTATTTTGATAAAGGATTTGTGGGTCAGCCAACGCCTGAGAAGGATGTTCCTATCGCTAAAGTGGGTAACGCCTTTGGTAATCAATTAGTCTCAAATGTGCAAGGTTTTATTAATCGAACCAATGCCGCACGTGCTGCACACCCCGATTTAAATATACCTGTCGTTGAGTGGGTGCGTCCTGCGCAAACGATAACGGGTGACGAATCACAACAAGACAAAGTATTTAAAAAGATGACCATTGGCGATAAACCCAGGATTAAAATTAATGGACATGAAACTGATGTGGTGCTTATTCCGAGTGCAACGTCTAGCCTTGATAATCGTGTTAACTATTTGCTTGGCGTATACGACCAATTTAATAATCTTAACCCGCTTAAAGATATTACCAATGGCGTGGATCAAGTGGCACGCTTCTCGCCGAAAGAGCTTAGTCTCTGGTCACCTAGCGTTGCACAATCACAAGACAATAAAGCGCTACAGAAGGAAGCTCGCGCTAAGGCGGCGGCTCAATTAAAAGGGGAGGTAATGTCGCTTGCCGCACAGTCGCCGACTGAGATTGCAGAGCGATTTAATCAAATCTTAGGGTCAATAGGCGCTGAGCGTGGGGCTTCGGCTACTCGAAGTGAGATAACCGATGCGGATAATGTGGGAATTGCTCCAGACACTGGCCAGGTTATTTCGGGAAATATTGATTTAAATACCAGGCCGCGAGTAAAAAATCCTGATGGCAAGATAAGTACTGTACGTACTATTGGTATTCAAGCAGACGGACTTGAGTTTGTTATTCCAACCGTGAGTGATGAGGGTGCACTCTTATCCAATAAAGAAGCTGTGGCTTTATTTAAAAAAAACAAGAAACATCTAGGCGCATTTAAAACCAAAGAACAAGCCACAGCCTTTGCCGAACAACTGCATGAAAGCGAAGCCGCTAAACTATTGCAGGAGTCAGCCGAATGATTGAGAAGCAAGAGCCGAAAGAGCCTAATTGGCTCAATGATTTTGCAAAGGAAAGCACGCCGGATGCCAGTAAGTTTGGCTATGTCCCGTTGCCAACCTTAGCTCATGACGAGCCAGAAGGCTCTGTTTATGCCGCTCACTTACGTCAACAAAATACAATTGGAAGCCTGTTAAATAGAAGCACTACCTACCAGCTTAACGAAGACGTACAAAAAGATTACGACTTTAGTAATTACGTCAATCAAATACCCAAAGACTTAACCCAGTTTTCTGATAAATTCTTTGGTGCAACAACCGACGAGGACTTCAAAAGCATTGAATCACAGCTTCGACAAGAGATAGCTGATAGGAGTTTATTAGCTGCTCACCCCTGGAAAGCCTTAGCCTATTCGCTTGACCCCCTTGAGCCTACAAACTGGCTGCCTGGTGGTGTTATTTATAAGGATGCAAAGTTAGGGGCTGCCGTTGCGCGCTCCCTGATGGGTGCTAGCTTATCCGCCATAGCAAGTACTGCGACTCAAGAAGCCCTCCTGCATCAAAATCAATTAACGCGAACCATGCAAGAAAGTATGTTTAATACGATTGGTGCAGGGCTTTTGGGCGGTGTAATCGGTGGAGGAGTATCCGCTGTAGCTGGAAGACGTCTTGCTGGTTCAGTGCCAGGCATGCTTCATCCTGACGAGATAAAACGCCTTCAATTCATTCAAAACGATATTAATGAAGCGATTAATCCCAGTGAAAATCTATCGGCTGCTAAAAATGCAATCATGGATGACTCAGGGATTGCGCGAATGCCTAAGTTTATAGCTGCAACCATGAAATTAACACCGATGAACCGCTTGCTTAACTCGCCTTTTAATACCGCAAAATGGTTTGGTGCAACGGCCTTTGAGCACAACTATGAACTCGTTAAAAACTCTGATGGCATTAGCTCTGGGGTTTCTATTGAACGCTCTATTAAGATGGAAATGCGAGCGCTCGGTAAAAAGCAAATTGACCACATGAATTACTTTTATGAAATGCACGGCGTGAGTGGAAAATACTTTAAAGCAACGCGTAAAAAGATGGGTGAGCTGGGTACTGATTCGCCTTTGAATATAAACTTAGACCAGTTCAATAAGGCGGTTTATGAAACTGCACTAACGGGCACAGACCATGCTCTACCGCAAGTGAATAAAGCCGCCACGATGTGGCGCAATGAATTTGATAGGCAGCAAAAGCAAGCGATTGACTTAGGGCTTTTACCGGAAGATGTACAAGTGCCTAATGCGCCTAATTACATCATGGTTATGTACAACAAAAATAAAATCATTGAGGAGGGCGGGAAGGCTGCTCGAACACAGGGAAGCTTTGCTAGACACCTCTACGATCAGTTTGAGGCGTCGAATGAAACGACGAAACAATATCTTGAATCGCCCATGTATACCGCGGCTCAAGACCAGATTAAAACCTTTGGCGAGCGTCTAAGAACTATTTCGCCTGAACAAAAGACAATTATTGATAGTCAGATTTTTGAACTCAATAAAAAGGTTAAAGAGCTTGAGGGGTTAAAATCTAAGAAGTCCAAAGACGACTTAGATAAGATTGATGCAGAGATTATAGCAACGCAAGCGAAGGCCACTGAATTTAAAGCGCGTGCTGATACGCTTCAAAAAAAATACGAGACACAAATTGAAACGGAAATCAAATCACACGAAAACGGAAAAACTATTTATGACAAACGAATTAAAATCTACAACAGCCGTGCTAATACCGTAGCTGCTCGCATTACCTCTCAAGAGAAATCGATTTCTGAATTAAAGGGGCGCATTGGCGAGATTAAAAGATCAACGCCTAAAAGATCTAGACTTGAGGCTGCGCTGAATGAAGCCAAGGCCACGCTGTCTGGATTAAAAGACTATTCCGGTGCAGTTAAGAAGGCGCTTAAGAGCGCACAAGACCATATCAAAAGTCATGACCAACGCATTAAAGAATTAAATCGCATCAAAAAAGAACCCGAGCCATCGATTCCCTCTATTCATGCTGAAATTAAACGCCTTGATTTAGAAGCTAAACAATTAAATGATTCTAAGCGCCCAAGTCCTAAGGAAATTAAAGCACATGAGAAGGCTATACAGGCGCTAGAGAAAGAGAAAAAAACTATTGATAAATCACGTGAGATTTCTAGCGAAGAGAAAGCTAACTTTAAAAAAGAAATTGAACGCCTTGAAAAAGAGATACTAGACAATGCGCCAGCGGGTGCAAAAACCTGGGAAGGGAAATTACACACTGTTATCAAGGGTGATGATGCAGAAGACACAGTAAATCTTATCTGGACTCAAGTAGGGCAGACGATTGACCACATTCTTGGTGATGCAGATGGCCAGCTATTAAACCCTTTTTTGTCTAAACTGGGTGGCGAAACAAAACCCTTCAAAGCACGAAAGCTTATTATTGACCAGCTTCAAGCAAGCCCTTGGCATATTACCGATATTCAGAAAATTGCCGAGGCACACAATAGGGCGATGGTTCCAGCAATCAAGCTTACGGCTTTTGCAAGACAACAAGGCTACAAAGATATTAACGAGATGGTGCTTGGCATTGGCGAGTCAATCCGAAAAGAATTTGATGCGCATGCTGAAGGTCTTACAGGTAAGAAAGCGCAAACGATTCGAGCACAATACGATAGTGCTATTGGTGATATGCAAGCTACGATTCAAATGCTGAAAGGCGTTTACGGTCAAGGCTTTAATGTGCTCAATAGCAAAGGCGCTCAATTTTTTAATAATATCTTGAACTGGAATTACACGCGAATGTTAGGACACATGACACTAGCGAGCTTGCCGGAGCTTGGTCTTGCCGTCATGCGAAATGGCCCTATAGAGGTCTTAGTTCATGGTATTGGCGAATCCTTCTCAACCGTTAAAAAGATTTCTAAAAACGATTTGCAAGCCTTAGGCTATGGCATTGAAACGGAATTAGCGGGTCACATTAAATCCTACGTTGAGCACGACGGCTTATCAACTAATCCAAGCCCCTTTACCAAAGGACTTAATTCGCTCACTAAAAACTTTGGCAATCTCTCATTAATGAACCCTTGGCTTGATATGGTGCAAAACTTATCCGGTCATCTTGCTATTAATAAAATTCTTCGGATTATTCACAAATCAGTAGATGGCGAGAAGGTGACTCAGAAAGAATCAACAAACATTGCACGCCTTGGTATTGCCACCGAACATTTTGCAGAGATTGCAAAGTTTACTAAAGACAATATCTACAAGGGTACTCGCTTTGCCGACTGGACAAACTGGGACATTAGGACAGTGCCCGAAAGAAACGCATTAGAAGCGTTTCAATCAGCTGTATCAAAGAGCATTGATGAGATTTCAATCATGCCTAATTTAGGTGACAAACCTTTATTCTTACAGCAAAAAGGGTTCTTTGGAACGATTGCACGCCTTACTTTTCAGTTTAAATCCTATTTGATGGCGGCTACTAACCGCATTCTCTATTCTGGAATTCAGAATAGAAATGATATTAATTTGTACTTAGGAGCTGCTTCCATGATTGGCTTAGGCGTGCTTGGTTATCTGGCGTCCAGCGTACTAAGAGGCTCTAAAGATGGGATTGATCTATCAGCTAAAAATCTACTTAGAGAGGGCTTAGATAGAAGTGCTGTCCTTGGCGTTTTTGGCGAGGGCATTAATATCGGGCAGAAGCTGTTTCAACTCGGTGAAGTTTCGCGTTACAAATCAAGAAATGCCTTTGGCTCGGCATTTGGCCCAACAGGGGGCAGCGCTTCTGAGTTGGTTGAATTATTTAACAAGATTAACCCGTTCTCCTCTGCTAAAGGAGAGTGGACAACAAAAGACGCCGAGGTGGTCATGAAATTAATGCCCTTACAAAACCTGTTTTATTTACAACGCATCAATCGACAACTCACCCATACGATTGCCGAAGAACTTGGAGCAACACCCGTTTCAGACTAGAGGATGAACCCATGTCAAACATAAAAATAAATGATGTAGCTCAGCGTATACAGTACACGGCAACGAATGGACAAACCCAGTTTGCAATTCCGTTTCCTTTTTTTTCAAATGCGTATGTGATTGTGTGGCAAGATGGGGTTCAATTATTTCCAGGTGGTGCGCCAGGTCAATACGGTATTAGCGGGGCTGGCTCTCCATCGGGTGGCCTGATAACACTTGTCACGCCAGCTACGCTTAACTCAATCATTACCATTCAAGGCGATATGCCCATTGATAGAACCTCTATCTATTCCGCAACGATTTCAAACCTTACGGGGTCTGATTTAAACGGTGACTTTAACCGCGAAGTCGTGATGATGAAACAAATTCAAACGACGCAAGAGTTCTTGCAATTAGCCTATGCTCCTTTTGCTTTAGTGTCGCAAGACCTAACGGTAACAAAAGACCGATTAATTCCCATTCTTGGAGCACAACAATTATGGCGCATGAATGAAGCAGGAACTGCGATTGAAGCCTTTACCTTAGATAATGTGCCAGCCCCTAGCAACTCGTTTTTTGTTACTTACGGCAATGACCCAAGTCTTGAGAACGAACAAAACCTTGCATTGCTGGGTAATGGTCTTTTAAAGCAAACCGTAGCAGCAGGACTGGCCACCTTAGCGCTTGCAATCCCAGGCGTTGACTACCTAGACCCAGGCACGCCACTTGGCACAATGGCCTATCAGAATGCGAACAACGTCAACATCACAGGAGGCTCAGCAGCCCTAGGCTCAGGCTCCGTTGCTACGTCACCGATTGCCGGTACGGATTTAGTGAATAAATCCTATGCTGATTCAATCGCTGCGGGTTTTAGTTTTAAAGCGTCTTGCTCGGTTGCAACGACTGCTGATTTAAATGCAACGTATGCCAATGGTGCTTCAGGTGTGGGAGCAACGTTAACTTGTAATGTCAATGGCGCAATCGTTGTTGATGGTGTCTCCCTTATTGTAACCGATAGAGTGCTTGTTAAAGACCAAACCTCAACGCCTGATAACGGCGTCTATACTGTAACAACGGTGGGCACTGGCGGAACCCCTTTTGTTTTGACCCGCGCCACTGATTTTGATACCAACACTGAAATAGCCCCAGGCTCAATTATTTTTATTCGGGACGGGTCAACCTATAACGACACCTCATTTGTAGAGACTGAGATTGTGTTAACAGTAGGCACAAGCCCTGTGCTCTTTACTCAATTCAGCCAGCAATACCCGCTCTCAATGGGTAATGGCGGAACTGGCGCTGTTATTACCCCCATTGCCAATGCGGTCTTTAGTACCACGGCTGGCAGTTTAGGCCAGTTAAGCACCACACTACCAACGGGCTTAACCATCCCAGGCTATGCCCATTCAGGCGCTAACTCTGATATTACGTCAATGACGGGGTTAACGGGTAAGCTAGAAGCACCAACGGCCATTGCCTCCAGTGCAGGACTTAATGTTCTTGGATTTACTTATACTGGAAGTGCGGTCAATAATTTAGTGATGACTAATGCTATCACTGCTACCTCACCAATACTCTCAGCTACAGGAACTGATACCAATGTTGGGATTGATTACAAAGCCCAGCTTGCGGGTGTTCATCGATTCTTTTCAACATCAAACGCTCCCTTTAATATTTTAAGCGGGACTTCAAACCAGCACATTACCCGCTTTAACTTTGCAAACACGGCTCAAACAAGGGATGTTACTTTTCCTGATGCCGATGGAACGGTAGCGTTTACTAACGCAGGTACGCAGTTTATAACCTCAGCAACAGCTAGCAATTCCGCGACCATTGATTTAGTAGGCATGACAGGCTTTACGCATTACTTTATTTATTATAATAATTTAACGCCTGTCACTAACACGACCAATTTGTTTCTCAGGGTATCAACTAATAACGGCTCAACATTTGATGCTACGACTTATCGTTATGTTGATAGTATATTTAATGCGTTGGGCGTGGGTATATCGCCCGTCGTTGGCGGCACAGAATTTGTAGTCGGCCCAGGGTTTAACAACACCGCGGGCAATGGAGCTGGGGGCATTATACATATTATCAATCCCGCAGGGGCGGCTTATACGACCATCAACTCCTCGGGATACATGATAACGGGTGCGGGAGCCACTCAGTCTATGATGTCCAATGGCCAGTGGGCGCAAACGACAACGGTCAACGCTATTCGTTTACTGATGTCAGCCGGTAATATATCTACTGGAAGTTTCTACCTATACGGAGTTAAATAACATGACACTCTATAAAAATGTGAACGGGGTTGATATGGCTTTATCACCCGAAGAAGAGGCTGAACATTTAGCCCGTGAAGTTGAGTTTGAAAGCACATTCCTTGCCCGAACTAAACAACAATACGTCGATGCGCTAACGCTTCTCATCGATACAACGGCTCAACAAAAAGACTATACGAGCGCACTTTCTTGCGCCTCTTATGTTCAGAGTACTAACATCCAATGGTCAGACGAAGCCGATGCGTTTGTCGCGTGGCGAGACGTTGCCTTAGAATATGCTTATGAGTATCTTGACAGGGTTCAATCCGGTGAGATTATAAACCCAACAATTGAGGACTTCATCGCGGGAGTACCCGTATTAACCTGGCCAATAGTGCCAACACCGTAAGGACTAATCATGACACCAGAAAGTATTCATCAACGAATGGCTGAATTAATGCACCACAAAAGTCAGCTTGATATTCAATACAAACAAACCGAACAGCAAATTTTTATGTTGCAAGGTCATATTAATGAACTTCAGCATCAGCTCTCTTTAATTCCTGTCACGAATACAGAGGCAACACCACCATCGAATGATAACGAAAATTCAAGCAATGAAGAGACGGACTGAGATAAAAATGGCATTTACTATAAATGATTTACATGAAGTCATAGACGGCTATAAGATTAAAACGCCAAAAGTAATCGCTTTAAAAACGGTTGATGTTGCTTTTGATTTACTAGAGGATATTAACAAGGAGGATTTAATGCCACTTAAGAAGGGTAGTAGTGCAAAAACAATACAGGCTAATATTAAAACTGAAATAGCAGCAGGGAAGAAGCCAGAAGATTCGTCATGAAAGATAAAATGAAAGATAAAAAACCGATGCCGAACAAAGATAAGAAAAAGAAATCCGGTTACTGATTTTAAATACAGCGTCCTGATGCTACTCTTAAGGTGCAGTTACAGCTAGGGCGCTGGTTTTTCGTTCTTCCTTTTCCAGCGCCCCTAGTCCTTAAGGGAGTATCTAATGCATGGACTCTTATTGATTGCTTTGGTCTTACTATCGTCTTGCCAAGCTCAGCAAAACGATATCGACATCGAATACATTACAGACCCTTGCTTAATTCCAACCAAAGACAACCAATTTAGACTGTGCGATGACATGGTCATTAAAGCCAAAAAGAAGTACCACGCTGTACCGATGGGCTTTAAGACCGACCTTGCAAGCATACCGCGCATCATGTGGCCTATTTTTTCTCCAAGCGATTATGATTCCATTGCCTCTGCTGTTTTACATGACTGGCATTACTGTTGCGTGACAAATGTCTCACGTAAGCGTGCCGATGTTTTATTTTATTCGGGTCTTCGTAGTCACGGCATGCACAAAATTAAAGCCTCTATCTATTATTATGGTGTTCGCGCCATCGGTTGGTTATATTACACGCATGGCGAAGGGCTTATCAAACACCGTGACGAGCTTAACATCGATGATTTCGGGGGTCGTAATGTCTGCATTAGATTGGTCTCTATACCCTAACTTCTCAGAGTCAGAGTTGCGTTGTAAAGTGACGGGTGAGTGCAACATGCATCCCGAGATGATGCAAATACTACAAAACATTCGCACAAGTTTGGCGAAGCCCATTTTTATTTCAAGCGGCTATCGTTCCGTGAAACATCCCTTAGAGCAAGAGAAAGACAAGCCAGGAGAGCATACGTTTGGCATGGCCGTTGATATTTTATGCCATGGGATTAGAGCATTAGAAATCATTTGGTTTGCACAGGGATTTGGGGTTAAACGAATTGGACTGCATCAGAAAGGAAACGCAAACGGCAGGTTTGTACACCTTGGAATTGCCGATAGATACAATTTAGAATTTCCGGCGGCAATATGGACATACTAAGGTTTGATATGCCTTATCCCCCGAGTATTAATCATTACTACGTTCGTGCAACGCATGGGGTTATATTGGGCATCAAGGGCAAGCAATACCGACAAGACGTGAGCTTTTTACTCTATAAGTTTCGCGACAAATGCGGCAGTGAAATGCGACTTAGTCTTACTATTAATGTCTTCCCTCCTGACAAGCGATTGCGTGATTTAGACAATATTTGCAAAGCAGCAATCGATTCCATGCAGCACGCACGCGTCTTTGAAAACGACAATCAAATTGATATGCTCACTATCATACGCCGAGATATGGTTAAGGATGGCCAGCTTTCAGTGTGGATTGGCGAATGCTCTTAAAGCGCATTGATTACTTTAAAGACCTCTTTCCAGCCTACCCGCATCAGCGAGCATTCTTTGAAGCTTTTTTTTCTGGACAGTACCGTTTTTTTATCGAGAACATACACCGCAGGGGTGGCAAGGACGCTACCTTTTTTAACGTCGCTTGGCTCTTTGCATCGATGGAACGGGGCAACTATCTTTATACGCTGCCTAAAATTGGACAGGCTAAAAACGTGATTTGGGAGGGAACAGATTTAGAAGGGCGCAGATGGATTGATTTAATTCCTAAGCATCTGCTAGCTCGTGAGCCTAATCAAACGGAACGAAAGATTTACTTCACCTCAGGTTCTATGCTGCATATTACAGGAGCAGATAGCATCTTAGGCGCACACTTAGGCTCAAACCTTCGCGGCCTTTACATGTCGGAATTCCAACGCACAGCCCCTGGCATTTGGGATTATCTGCGCCCAATTATCAACCGAAACCCCAAAGGCTTCGCGTGCTTTAATTACACAAGCTTTGGCCAATGCCATGCGCATAAGCTACGAACTGCTAACCTTGATAATCCTAAGTGGCATACCCGAAAGCTTACTGTTGATGATACGAGAGACAACTACGGGAACTATATTTTTAGTCCAGAACAAGTAGAGGATGAAAGACGTTCTGGAATGGATGAGGACTTAATCCAGCAAGAGTATTACTGTGATGATAGCGTGGCTGTTAAAGGAACCTACTTTGCAGAAGCGTTACAAAAGGCGAGAGACGAAGGGCGTATTGTGCCCATGCTTGAAGTGTATCCAGGAAAGCCCGTCCATACTTCGTGGGACTTAGGCAGCAAGGACACCAATAGCATTTGGTTTTTTCAAGTCGTTGGCACAGGTGAAGCGCAACAGTTTCGATACTTTTACCAGCATGATGCGAACTATCAAGATATACCCTACTACCTAGCGTTGCTTGCCCGCATACAAAATATCTTTGGCTTTAGTAGTTATGGCTATCACTTCTTGCCTCATGATGTCAGCCAAACCGAATGGACAACGGCTAAAACCAGGCGCGTGTTATTGATGGAGAAAGGATTAAAGATTACCCCTGTACCCATGCTCAAAGTCATTGAGCGGGTGCAAGTGGCTCGCAGCAACTTAGGAAAGTGTTGGTTTGCTGAAGAGGGTTGCAAGAACGGGCTTGAGGCGCTGAATGTGAGTCGTGCTCGCTATGATGAGAAGCTTAGAGCTTTTAGTTCTGATGAGGTTCACGACTGGGCGTCCCATGCCAGTGCTGCTTTTCAGTACGGCCATGTGGGTTGGTTGGACAGCCACAATAAACATCAGCTTCAAGCGCAAAAAGAATACGCGAAGTTTAGGCCGATGAATCCAGGAAAGAATTAAGCTGTACCATCCGGCACAGTTTCAAAGCCTTCGTCAGTAATACCTATCTTGTGCGCTTCTTCAATCGCTTTGATGCGTGCCTCTTGGGTTACATTCTGATCGACTTTGATACTCAATTCAATCAAGCTCGCAAGCTTTTGTGCTTCATCGGGGGTTAGTTCTCGTTCACTTACTGCCTTCATGATGGCCGTTAACATTTGGCGTTCATCTTTGGCTTTGCCTAGAGTCTTAACGGTGATTAAACGCTTATCGGGAATATTAAACCGCACGTTATACATACGATTAAAAAGACCCCAGTTGATACTTGCGCCTTCAAACTCTTGTACAAGATATTCTTGACGCAGCTCATCATAGTAAGCCCTGGCTTGATCGTGCGCAACCTGGCACGCCTTATCAAACAAAGGATGACTTTTTCTCCAGGTCACAAAGGTATCATTACATATCATATGTTTCGCACAGAACTGGGAGCGAGTCTTGCCCTCAGAGAACATATTTATAATCTCAAGGCTCATTGAATCCTTATACTTGCTACCCCAAGGATTATTTTTATCGCTTAAGTCGGGCTCTTTAGTAACCAATGTTGCTGCCCCCCTAATTTGATGCATCCAATTCGCCAATTTCTTTAAGTAGATCATGCGCCGATTCATTAATGTATTTAAAAAAAGGATCATTATCTGGACGCTCTTTAGCCAGCATTTTTACAAATGCCAATAACCTATCATAGCGCTCTTTGAGTGTATCAGTCATGATATCATCATATTCGATTAAACCGTCTACATCCATATTATACTAATTTTACTTGTTGTTTATAAATTCAATGAGCATTCTTTATCGCAGCGCGAGCAACGCTTCACGGCTTCACGCTGGTTGTTAATTGCCTTGCTCAACACGATGAACCATTTGTGTTTACAGGGCTTTGTTTCTTTTTCGACAAGCTCTTCATTATGGCAATCACATGCCCATTGTACGATAATGGATTGATTAGCATCATCGAGAGCTAAGCTTGCTTTGGCTTTTGCATTACAGTGCTGGCATTTAATTGTGTTCATTTTTTACCTAATCATATTTTTTTATTTTATTATAAGCACCAGTTACTATTTCTTTGTGCTCACAATAGTTATCAATCATTGACTGGATTTTGTTTTGAATGGCTATTTCTTCTTCAAAAAGAACCATATTATTAAGCTTCATAAGATGCTCATAAGTGCCAATTAATCTCAAAATGATAAATAGCTCTTCTTTCGTGAAATCATTCATTATAGTTTCTTTTCCTCGTCTTTATTTAGCTACCCTCACGAATAATGAGGGAGCCATATTGTTGACGTTAACTAAATGGTTAGCCTTGCAATTCATCCGGCAACACTTCGCCAGTCTCAGGATCAACTTTCTTTGCCTTAGCTTTGTTATTTTTCAATATATCCATTAAGTCATCTTGTGCGGTACTCTCTGTGACTTCACCTTCTATCACAAAATCCATGTCGAACTCTTCAGAGGCAGCAGCCTTAATGTTTTGATTGCCTATCTCTTGTTGTTCGTCCAGTGACACCGCTTTCTGCATTTCAACAGAACAAGGCAGCCATTTAAACAATTTTCTAAGCACTGTTTTTTTTGCCATTTCTTCATAGTGAGTCACCCATGGGCCATTTCCTTTTGACTGTGAACCTTCTCTCACCTGGTCTACTTCTTTCTTGCTCATGACTTCAAATTGATGGCCACCGTCTTTAAGGAGAGCAACCGCATAGACCGCAACCAATTCTCCTCGGTCAGTCATTGATGGTTTGTGAACGATATCTTCCTTTAACCCGAACTCATAATGGAATTCATCATTTGAAAAAACGGAGCGTGAAACCAATGAGATAATTTGCCCTGAACGGCGTGCTAAATCAAGAAATCCTCGATAGCCTGGCATAAAGGTACACTCAGTGATTCCTTTCTTGTTGTTGTAGAAGGGGATTAGATAGCAAGAGCCTAGAACGCCTGGCTCAAGTCCTAGTTGGGATGCTTGCATGATGGCAGCAATGAAGCTCATTGGATCACATTCGGCCATCTTGGGATTCTTTCTAAGCTCGGTTAAAGCAATGCGTGTCATGCGCTCAGGGGTTAAATGCTTGGGTAAGCAGCGAGCAATCTCGCCTTTCATTTGTTCAAGCATTCCTTGAATTGATTTTGAATTGGCAATCATCATGCCTTTTTTAGTTTGACTCATGTGTTCTACTCCTAGTATTAATATTTAACCCACGATGGGTAAGTTAATGTTTGTGGTTCGTAGCAATCCCATTGTTGGGACTCTAAACAATCAGCTAAGCCATGCATCAGCGCATCAAATTCAAGAGTGGCTCTTATCAAGCATTCATTATCGACTTCGTAATAGACGCACGGACAGCCAGGGGATTTCTCAATGCAATAAAAAATAAACTTTTCCATTTCGATGTCTATTGAAGCCAGGGCTTCTTTAATCATGGCTGCTTGAAGAAAGTATCCGCTTCGATAAGCAGCCGATTGAAAAGCGCTAAAGCTTGCATCGTTGCAAGTCTTTAAGTCGGTAACGACAGACCCCACCCACGCATCAGGTCTTACCTTGCATTGTAAACCAGACTTCTTGTGCGTAAAATAAATACTTCGTTCAACGTTTACACCCGTAAATAAAGCGTGTGCCACGGCATCACCGAGCACTGCATCGGCATAAGTTTTAGCTTCATTGTAAACCTCATAGGCAATGATTTCTTTGCCTTCGGCGTGCTTTCTAAACTCATCCATCGTTAATTCATTGGCGCAAAGAATGGCCTCTCGCTGGGTTTTAAGGCTGTCGTATTCATCACGGCCTAATTCTTTTAACAGACCAAGTTTAGGTGGCGTTACGAGTGTTGGCTGAACTAAATAGCGCTCTTCAAAGCAGTTAGGCTCAAGCACCAAGGCATGCACCAGTTCACCCATCTTCATGGCTGGCGTACAGGTTTGTTTGATTCGCTCAGGATTTAAATATTTATTCCAGTAGTGCCATGGGGATTTTTTAAATTCCCAAAGCGCACTACGTGAGATACCTTCGCTGCTGTGGTAAGCCTCATTGGGTATATCGTGTATTCCGTTTTCGAGCTTCATTATTAGCCTTCTCCGTTTTCGAGTAAATCAATGTGTCCAATTGCAGCGAAGCGAGCTTCTTGTTCAGTGTCGAACCATTCCGCAGATTCAATTTCATCGTTCGCGTAAATGACATAAACGTATCGTCTTGTATCGTTTGGATTCCCTGTTTCATTCCAGGGGAATATTGAATAGTCGTAGCAGCTGTATTTTTCTTTCATGGGACTTACTCCTTGTCGCAGTGGTAGGCATAACTTGCTAGAAATCGTTTACAAAAGAGTACCAAGCTTTCTATAGCAGCAGGGTGAATACCTTGTTCTTTGAGTATCGTTTGGGCTTCGTCATTATCGATTTCGATATCAAAACCAAACGTTTGATTATTCTGAATCCAGACGTCATGGTCTTCTCCCATGAGGTCGCCCAGACTGATTGAGTGTACTGAGTTAAGCAATTTCATATCCTCCTGATAAGGTTCATCATAGTCATCAATCATATCGTATTTATAAGATGCGCTCATTTTTTTACCTCATTGTTGTTTTGATGAGGGTATTAAACAACAAGCTTAAGGTTGCGTCAACCATAAAGTTGTACAAACTTAAGGTTTAACTTAATTGCAAATAAAAGGTTGTACAACAATAAGGAGATATGTTACTTTTCATATCTTTATTAAAGAGATAATCAATGACCATAGATGATGCTGTTGCCGAATTTGGAAGCGGGAGACAAGTCTGTCTGGCGCTTGGTATTTCTGATAGAAATTTTACTAAATGGAATGGAAGGGGCTGGATACCACAGGCACAGCAATTACGTTTGGAAAAAATTACCCATGGCAAATTAAAAGCAGATGAATTTGGCCCAGATAGAAGGCCAGTTAATTTATCTAAATAAAAAGAATTCAGGAACTAATAAGAACAACAGGGAACCATTAACAATAAACAAGAGGTTCCATTATGAGTTTAAAAAAAATATTAATCGCTTTATCTCTATTTGTATGTAGTTTTCAAAGCTATGCATCCATCTTTGATCAACCCTTGACACAAACACAGGAAGAGGCACGTGACTCATATAATATGCAGGGCGAGATAGCGACTCAGAATAATGATACTGGGGCACTACAGCAATTAAATAATTGCTACAACTGCCAGACCAGAGACGTCATGAACGATTATCGTAATCGTGCGTTTCGTCCTTCCCATTAAGCATTAACTAAATTAATTATTAGAGCAGGGACGCTTAAACTACCGCAGCAACAAGAGGTTCCATACATTGAAAACAACTTTAAAAGAAATTATAGGAATAATAATAGCAGTTGTAGTTATAGCCGGTGTATTAAGTTTACCACCTAGAGACACTTCGCCAGAAAATGATTATGGCGTTTTGAGGAGATAAATAGAGCAATGATGCTCTAATAGCTATCAACAACAAGTCATCATAAAAGCAATAACAACCAGGAAAACTACGGTATGTGTATTACAACTGAGGATAGATTTTGGCATCTTTTTTGTATTTCAGAAACCCTTCGAGAGGAAAAAATTACGTATGACTTGTCCATTGAGGCCATTTACAATCAAATTCCCTATGGAATTGCAGCTCATGCCGCTCTTATTGGGAATGCCTCCCCAGTTTGCTATTGGGTAATGGAAAACATTCTAGGATATGAACTTGATCATGAACAAGAGAAATGGGTTAAAAAATAATGTTTAAAATAAGTAGGTTGAATAAAGACTTTAATTATTATTTTAAGGCATAATTGCGAAAAGGTTCGGCTGGGTACATCAATGTTCCCAGCACGGGAACTTTAAACATATCGAATGAATACTTAAGCCGACAAGCACTTATTCATTCTTAATTGATCGGATGTCTTGTTTTGTCAAATAAGGACAAGACTTCCATACAACGTCACTACATAGTCACGGCAGAATACCAAGCATAGCAAACAGTGCAACATGACTATTGTCACTACTACATGACTGAGGAAATTATACCATGAATACCAAGCAGAGCAACACTTCATCACAATACATTGAAAAATTCTCTGGTGACTTCTCAAAAGAAGATCACGGTTGTTCCATCCTAATTAATCAAACTATGAATAACATCCGTGACTTAGATGCTGCTGGAATGTACAGCTATCTTTCTTGCCGTCCTAAAACATGGAAAATAAATGTCAAACACCTAATGGCTCACTTCAAGTGCGGCAAAGATAAAATCTATTCTACCTTAACAAAGCTTATTGAATTGGGGTTGCTTACCGTACTTCACAAGCGCGAGAAGGGAAAATTCACCAAGCCATTCTACATGCTCCATCTCCAGCAACCACAAGGCTTTTCACCGTGTCCGGAAAAACCGGACACGGTTCAACCGGATACGGAAAAACCGGATACATATAAAACAAAGAAGTTAGAAAACAAAGAAAGTAAAACAACAACAGAGACAAAGCCCATCCCTAATAAGTCTGGTTATTGTTATAAACACGCAAATAATAATCAGACAAAACAAAAACAACCAACAACAGTTCATAATTCTCTCTCCGAGCAACAAACCGTTGTTGTTTTTGAATCGTCTAATCAAGACAACTATGTTTTGAATAAAATCAAAGATACCCCGAAAGAAAATAGCCCTGATTGCGACCAGGTTCGATTTTTGAAAGAGATTAAATTTCACATTGAGAAACATTACCCCGATAACTTCAATAAAGGGATAAATGCTGTCGCCAAGCTTTTAAAACACTATCGCTGGTCAACCCCGTCAGGTTACGTTGACCTCGATAGTGAAAATGACAAGAAAGAGGCCAGTGAACGCGAGCATCAGGCGAGAATGAAATCACAAGAGGAATTAGGCGAGAGGAAAAGAAAAGAGCTTCAAGAGGCTTCAAAGCGCTCCAGAAACGAAAAGCAAAAACGAGGAAATGTGACACAGCCTTTTTCAAGCGCGATTAAACAAATGTATGAAATAATTGGTGTGAAATTGGAATGTCGCGGTTTGACTATATAGCGTTGAGCATTTGATTCAAGGAGTCAATCTGGGCAATCAACATGCTTGACAAATTCTTATCTACAGCCTTACCCCCAGATTCTGTGGATAAAGATTGATTGGGAATAATTGTTTTGTGCTTGGCAGATTCATGGCGCTCAGTATGTAGTGTGTTGATGTATCGATTCGTTGTGCTGATGGACTGATGACCCGCATCATCCCGAACATGGTTTAGAGGACGTGTTTTAGCATCCTCAGAAATGGCGGTATGTCGTAGCCAATGAACGGTTACTTCACGCAGTCCTTCTGACTCCTCTGGATGGGTTAGACTTAGAAGCTCAGCTGCTTTATCAAAACAAGTTTGTACTAATCGGCGAATAGGAGAGGTATCACTCATTGCCCCAAAGCCCCGAATTTTAGGGATTAAAGGCGTAGTATCTCCTAGGGATGGCACAGAGGTTAACCCAAGGAATGCGCGCCATCGCATGAGGCTATTAAGCACTGCATCACTAACGGCAATTTGTCTTTCTTTATTGCCTTTGCCTACAGTGGTAAACCACCAATTGCCCTCACTGTCTTTGGTGAAGTGATTCATCATTGGCGACCAGCGAACGCTTGCTGTTACCTCAGAGATGCGTAGATACAACCCGAAAAACAGGCTCAAGATAAATCGAGTGCGCTCTTTCCATATGATTGTTTTGCTGTCTATTTGATCGACTGAATCTAACACGGCTTGCCATTGGATGGGTGTTAATCGTCTTATGGGTCTTGATTGCTGATGTTTGCGAAAATATTTAGATTTTTGGCGAATCAAAACAATGGGGTTTGAAGATAGGTAGTGTTCAGAAACCAAGAAGTTAAAAAAAGTACTCAGTATAGCAAACGTCACTTGGAGTGAGCCTTGAGACATTGTGTAATCAAATACCCTTGGTTTGCATCCCTCCCTACGCATTGCATGTGACTTTGATTTACTTAGCGTAACAACAAAAGGTTTCCACTCAGGGTTAGGTGAGCGCTTATTATCTTTACCAATAAACCGAGGCACTTTTTTTAACCCTATCCAATTGATTGGTGGATTTTGACAAAATCGAACATATTGCTCAATGTCTTCACGTCTTAGTTCAGACAAAGACGTATTATTGATGCGCCAACACCATTGCAACAATCGCTCGACTTCACGCCGATAGCTATTAAAAGTACCTATACTGCCCGTATAGGAGCGCAGGAAATTTAACGTGTAG
>Ga0210377_10000779_pt1 | contig 30402 bp, 29 predicted proteins | sample PLM4_65_b1redo_FD_155480 | JGI IMG/M metagenome (GOLD analysis project Ga0210377, IMG submission 155480) | Groundwater sediment microbial communities from an aquifer in East River, Colorado, USA - PLM4_65_b1 redo | ecosystem: Environmental > Terrestrial > Soil > Riparian zone | place: USA: East...
GGTGGAAGCTGCGGTGCAGCGGCTGAACCCGGCCGCTGCAGTCGTGCGGACGGCGTCGCTGGTGACGGTGGCGGAAGGGGAGCGGATCAGGGGAAAACGGGTGCTGGTGATCGAGGACGGTCCGACGATTACCCACGGTTCCATGGCGTCCGGGGCCGGTCTTGCGGCAGCGCGGCAGTATGGGGCCGCCGAGGTCGTGGACCCCCGCCCCTGGGCCAAGGGGTCGCTTGCCGGGGTCTACGCCGCCTACCCCCACATCGGTCCGGTGTTGCCCGCCATGGGGTACAACAGCGGTCAGGTGGGCGACCTGGCCGCTACCATAGCGGCAGTGCCGTGCGAGCTGGTGCTGACCGCCACACCCATCGACCTCAACCGGCTGCTGGTCAGCCTGCGGCCGATCCTCCGGGTTACCTATGCGGTCAGCGAGGTAGACGGAACACCGTTGCGTGAGGCGTTCACCAAGTTAATACCCTGACGGACGGCTGCCGCTGATACGAAAAATAAGGGGTGAGGAATTCACTGCCGAAAATGGCAGGTTGAATAAAAGGCCTGCAGCCAACGCTGCGGGCCCTTGTTTTTTTATGCCCTATCCGCTTGTTTATTGGTTTTTTATATTCTTGTGTGCTACATTTCGCAGGTATCAACGAGGCCTCCTCCCTGTGAGGCTGGTCCTTCACGGCGTAATTATTCAGGCTGAAGACTGACGGCTGAAGGCTGTAAGAATAAATCATGCGCCAGCAAAAAAATCAGGAAGTTTGAATCAGTTTGCTCAACATCTTGTTGATTTTATTGAATAACCTTCAAACTTCAGTCTTCAGCCTCAACACCTGGAGAAATTGACCGACCGAGGTATGCATACATGCCCCCTAAAAAGAAGTCATCTTCAGCAGGAAGCGACATGGCTCCGGCGGCCGAATCCGCCATCGCGGCGGGAGAAGTGCCTGCGCCGGTGAGCCCGTGTCTCGTTGTCGGCATCGGCGCGTCCGCAGGCGGCCAAGCGGCCTTGGAACAGCTCTTCACCGCCATGCCTCCCGATTGTGGCCTTGTTTTCGTGGTGGTCATGCACCTCCCCCCCGACGGGCCGTCATTCCTCGCCGAAATGCTGGGCCGGATCACCACCATGACGGTTGTGACCGCAGAAGAAGGGATGCTACTCAGGCCGGACACGGTCCATGTGATCCCCGCCGGCAGGGAGCTGACCGTAAGCGGCGGACTGCTCCGCCTCGGAGAACCGGCGCTGCGCGGAGTGCAACACCCCATCGACTCTCTCTTCCGCTCGCTCGCGGTGGAGCTGAAGGAGCGTGCCGTTGCCGTGGTCCTCTCCGGTTTCGGCACGGACGGCACCGAAGGTGTTAAAGGCGTCAGGGATGCCGGGGGGATCGTCATGGTCCAGGAGCCGGGCTCGGCGCTCAATCCTGCCATGCCGCAAAGCGCCATCGCCACCGGGACGGCGGATTTCATCCTGCCGCCGGAAGATATCCCGGAGAAGATCGCCGAGATCGCCCGTGGTACGTGCACCCTCGCTCCCCGGGCTTGCCGGACGGTCACCCTCGAAGAGGAACTGCACGCTGTCTTCCGCATCGTCAAGGCCAAGACCGGCCACGATTTCAGTTCCTACAAGACCAACACCGTCCTGCGCCGCATCGAGCGCCGCATGGCGGTGAATGAGGTGGGAGGGATCGGGAAATACGTCGCCCTCCTGGAGGAAAACGCGCAGGAGGCCCAGGCCCTCTGCCAGGATATCCTCATCGGCGTGACGAGCTTCTTTCGCGACTCCGAAGCCTTCGAGGTCCTCAAAAGGGAGATCATCCCGCGCCTCTTCGCGGGCCGCGACTCCGACGATCCGGTGCGCATCTGGCACGCCTGCTGCGCCACCGGCGAGGAAGTCTACTCGACAGCCATCCTCATCCGGGAATACCTCGACCAGCAGCGAATGACCGCCAAGGTTCAGTTCTTCGCCACCGATATCGACGAAGCGGCCATTGCCCAAGCCCGGGCCGGCCTTTATCCCGACGACATTGCGGCGGAGATGGGAGAAGAGCGGCTGAAGACCTTCTTTACCAGGACCAACAACCGCTGGCAGGTGGCGAAATCGCTGCGGGAGATGATCGTCTTCGCCCACCACAGCCTGATCAAGGACCCCCCCTTTTCAAAGCTCGACCTCCTCGTCTGCCGCAACTTTCTCATTTACCTCAATTCCGACATGCAGAAGCGGCTCGTCCCCCTCTTCCACATGGTTCTGAAACCGCGGGGAATCCTCTTTCTCGGCGCCTCGGAGACGGTGGGGCGCAATTCCGACCTCTTCACCCCGGTAGATAAGAAGTGGAAGATCTTCGAGCGTCTGGAGAGCGGCCGTCGCGAGGAGACCCTCTTCCCGTTCACTACCCCGATCCGCAGGCTCCCCAGGTCCGGTCCTCCCCCGCGGCGCCCGGAAACCGGGGAGCCCCCTCCCGGCGCGGTGGCGGAAAGGCTCCTTCTGGAGCGCTACTCCCCTCCATGCGTTGTCGTCAACGAAAAATACGAGGTGATTCACGTCTCTACCCGGACAAGCCGCTTTCTGGAAGTGCCGGTGGGGGAACCGACCCGGGACATCCTCAAGATGGCCGGGGAGGAGTTGCGGCCGGCATTGCGGGCGGCGATCTACAAGGCCTTCGCCGAACAGAGAGAGGTCGCTTTCCGGGGGGTAAAGGTTGCCGGGGGCAAAGAGGAAGCGACCGTCAACGTGCTGGTCGAACCGCTCAAGACCATATCCTCCGCCGAGAGACTGGTGATGGTCATTCTCGAACCCGTCGCTCTTCCGGAAGTACCGGCAGCAGCAGTCGGCGCAGAGAAGGGACGGCTCGGCGACGAAGCAACCAGGGAGATGCTGATCCGCCAGTTGGAGGAGCAACTGCGCGTCAACCACGAGCAGCTCCAGGCCACCTCCGAACAGCTGGAGACCTCCAACGAAGGGTTCATGTCGGCCAACGAAGAGCTGATGTCCATCAACGAGGAGTTCCAGTCCACCAACGAAGAGCTTCAATCCACCAACGAGGAACTGGAGACCTCCAAGGAGGAGCTTCAGGCCCTGAACGAGGAGCTGGTCACGGTCAACGCCGAGCTGCAGGGGAAGGTGGAGGAACTGAACCAGGCCAACAGTGACATGGAGAACCTCCTCACCAGCTCGGAGATTGCCACCCTCTTCCTTGACAAGAGGCTGAATATCAAGGGTTTCACCCCGGCCATGGCCGCCATCTTCAACCTGATACCGGCCGATATCGGCCGCCCTTTCCGCCACCTGGCGGGGACCATCGACTGGTCGGGCCTCGCCCGCGACGCGGAAGAGGTGCTGGAGAAGCTTCTCCCCATCGAGCGCGAGGTTGCGGCCGTGGAGGACGGGCGGTGCTTTATCATGCGGGTCCTCCCCTACCGGACCACGGGGGGAGCGGTCGAAGGGATCATCGTCACGCTCATCGACATCACCGAGCGTAAAAGGATGGAAGAGCAGACCGCCCATCTCGCCTCCTTTCCGCAACTGAACCCGAACCCGGTCCTGGAGGTGGATTCCGCCGGTAACTTTACCTACTTCAATCCTGCGACGGAAAAGGTCCTGGTGGGCCTCGGGAAGCAGGGGGCAGATGCGGCTCTTTTCCTCCCCGCGGACATGGGCGGCATTCTGGAAAGCTGGGACAGGGTTAACGAAGCGACCTTTTATCGTGAGATCGTCATCCAGGAAAGGGTCTTCGGCGGGACCATCTTCCTTACCCCCCGCTTCGATGTCGCGCGCATCTACGCCTATGACATCACCGAGCGCAAACAGGCGCAAGAGGCGCTGGCCGAGAGCGAACAGAGCGTCCGGCGTAAACTGGACAGCATCATTTCTCCGGAAGGGGACATAGGGAACCTGGATCTTGCCGATATCATCGATGCCCCGTCGCTCCAGGCGCTGGTGGACGATTTTTATGAGCTTACCCGCATGCCGATGGGCCTGATAGATCTCAAGGGCAAGGTACTGGTCGGCGTTGGTTGGCAGGATGTCTGCACGCAATTCCACCGCGTCAATCCCGAAACCTACCGGAACTGTGTCGAAAGCGACGTCCGACTGTCGGCAGGTGTCCCCCATGGCGAGTACAAGATCTACAAGTGCGAGAACAACATGTGGGACGTGGCGACGCCGGTGATGGTCGGCGAAAGGCAGTTCGGCAACCTCTTCATGGGGCAATTCTTCTTTGAGGACGAGCCGCTGGATTACGAGCTCTTCCGGTCACAGTCGAGACAGTACGGCTTCGATGAAAAGGAGTACATCGCCGCTCTCGAAGCCGTGCCACGACTAAGCAGGGAAACCCTGAACACCAGCATGGCCTTCTTCATGAAGCTTGCCGACATCCTTTCAAAGTTGAGCTACAGCAATCTCAAGCTGGCCCGTTCGCTGGCTGAACGGGACACCTTGATGGAGGCGACGCGGAAGAGCGAGGAGCAGTTCCGCACTCTGGCTGATTCCATCCCCAACCTTGCGTGGTGGGCGAACAGCGACGGCTACATCACATGGTACAACCAGCGCTGGTATGAGTACACTGGTACGACACCTGAGCAGATGGAAGGCTGGGGCTGGCAGAGCGTACATGACCCGAAGGTCCTGCCGAAGGTCCTGGAACGGTGGAAGGCGTCGATTGCCACCGGTCAACCGTTCGACATGGAATTCCCGCTGCTTGGAGCCGACGGGGTATTCCGCTCCTTCTTGACGCGTGTGCAACCAGTGAAGGATTCGGCTGGTCAAGTCCTTCGGTGGTTCGGCACCAATACCGACATCTCTGCGCTGAAGCAGGCCGAGGTGGCGTTGCAGGAGAGCGAACTGTTCTACCGGCAGATGCTCGAATCAATCCCAGGGATGGTATTTACGACGAGGCCGGACGGCTACTGCGATTACCAGAGCCAGCAGTGGGTCGATTTCACCGGCGTGCCGATGAGCGAGCATCTGGGGGACGGGTGGAACAAGCTCTTGCATCCCGATGACCGGCCGCGCGCCTATGCCGCCTGGCGCGCGGCGGTCGATGAGCGCGCGCCGTACGACCTTGAATACCGGGTCAGGCGCCATGACGGAGTGTATGAATGGTTCAAGGTGCGCGGCCGCCCGATTCGCAACGCAGCGGGAGAGATCGCCCGCTGGTTCGGTACAGCTCTGAACATCGATCAACTGGTCAAGGTCGAGGAGGCGCTGCGCCGGGCCCACGACGAGCTGGAGAAACGGGTTAACGAACGGACCGTCGAGCTGGCGACGACCGTCGAGACCCTGCTGGGTGAGATCACAGAACGGGAAAGAGCGGAGCAGGCCCTCCGGGCGGAAACCAGCAAGCGTATCCAAGCGGTGGAAGAACTCCGCGTCAGGGAGCAGATGCTCATGCAGCAGAACCGCCAGGCCGCCATGGGCGAGATGATCGGCAACATCGCCCACCAGTGGCGACAGCCGCTCAACACTCTGGGTCTCATTATCCAGGAATTGCCGATGAGCTACGATGCGGGCATGCTTACCAGTGAGGATCTTGAAGCCAGCGTATCCAAAGCCAAGCAGGTTATTTACCACATGTCCCAGACCATCGATGACTTCCGGAATTTTTTCCGGCCCGACAAGGAAAAGGTTCCCTTTAACGTAAACGACATCGTGGCAAGAACCGTTTCCCTCATCGACGGGAGTCTCAGGGAACAACGGATAAAGATCGAAATCAGCGCACAAGAAGCCATCTCCATCCATGGCTACCCGAACGAGTACTCCCAGGTCATTCTCAATATCCTGATCAACGCCCGGGATGCCTTTGCCGAGCGCAAAGCGGACGGGCCGAGGATTGTCCTGGTCAGGCTGTTCAGGGAAGACGATAAGGCAGTGTTGACAATCACCGATAACGCCGGCGGCATTGCTGCGGAAATCATGGAGAAGATCTTCGAGCCGTACTTTACCACCAAGGGGCCAGACAAGGGGACCGGGGTCGGCCTCTTCATGTCGAAAACCATCATCGAGAAGAACATGGGCGGCAGATTGAGCGCCTGCAACTCAGGAAACGGCACGGAATTCAGGATAGAGGTTTGATATGAACCCATTACGCAATAGCGACGCTGAAATTTCGATCCTTTACGTGGAGGACGAACCGGAAGCACGGGAGATGGTGAGCAGAGTGCTCGCCCGAAAAATCCGTACCCTGCGGCTGTATACCGCGGAAAACGGAGATGCGGGGCTGGCTCTGTACCGGGAGCACCGGCCGGATATCGTCATCACCGATATCAACATGCCGGTGATGGACGGTATCCGGATGGGGTCCGAAATCAGGGAGATCAACCCCGAGGCGATCATCATTGCCGTGACCGCTTACAGCGATACGAGTTACCTGCTGGACGCCATCGAGACCGGCATCAACAACTACGTGCTTAAACCGATCGATTACGACAAGCTCTTTGCAGCCATAGACAAATGCATCGAAACTGTCACCCTGAAAAGACGGGTTAATGAGCAGAACGAGCACATCCGCCAGCTCTCCCGGGCCGTCGAGTCAAGTCCGACAGCAGTCGTCATCACCAACTATAAGGGGATCATCAAGTACGTCAATCCCAAGTTCACCGAGATGACCGGCTACAGCTCAGAAGAAGCCATCGGCCAGAATCCGCGCATACTGAAATCGGACAAGATGCCGTCGAATATCTATGCAGAGCTCTGGGGGACGATAACCTCCGGCAGGGAATGGCACGGCCAATTCCTGAACCGGAAAAAGAACGGCGAAATCTACTGGGAATCCGCATCCATCTCCCCCATCTTCAGCGACCAGGGGTCTATTAGCCACTTTGTTGCCGTGAAGGAGGACATCACCGAACGGAAGCGGACCGAAGAGAGGATCGAGGAACTGAACACCACTCTGGAGGCCCGTGCCTCGGAACTGGAAACGGCCAACCAGGAACTGGAGGCGTTCAACTACATGGTCTCCCACGACCTGCGCAAACCCCTGACCAACATCAACTGCAACTGTCAGGTGATCCTGGAGCTATGCCGTTCAACAGTCGATGAGCAGAGCTACGGCTATGTCGAGGGTATCTACGAGGAAACCGAGCGCATGAGCGAGCTCATCGATACCCTGCTCAAATTCTCACGCCTCAACCGCGCTGAACTCCACCGGCAAACGGTCGACCTGAGCGCGATTGCCGCCGGCGTAGCAACTACGCTCCAACTAGCGGACCCGGGGCGGAGCGCCACCTTCCTGCTCGCAGAGGGGAAAGTCGTGGAGGGAGACCCGAAACTCCTCACGGTGGTGATGGAGAACCTCCTGGGCAACGCCTGGAAGTACACCGGCAATAGGGATGGGGCGGTCATTGAGTTCGGTGTGACGGAGAGCGGGGAGGGGCCGGCCTGTTTCGTTCGGGATAACGGCATCGGCTTCAACATGGCATACGTGGAAAAACTTTTTCTTCCGTTTGAGCGCTTACCCGATGCGAGGAAATTCGCGGGACATGGCATCGGCCTGACCACGGTGCAGCGAATAATCCAGCGCCACGGCGGAAAGGTGTGGGCCGAGGGTGAACCGGATCGGGGCGCGACCTTCTATTTTACCCTCCCGGCGGTAAAAGTCGCTGAGGGTTGAGGGTACCCCCCTATCCACAGATTCTGCGGAAGAGGTACTAACGCCGCCCCCATGGGGGTGAGCTCACTGGAATTCTATAAGAGAGGAACGTGCAACGATGAAACTATTGGACGGCAAGAAATGCGCGGAAAGGCTGGTTGCCGATATTGCGAAAAAAGTCGCGGGTTATGCGGATTCAGGCCTGCGCAAGCCGCACATGACCATTATCCTGGTCGGCGAGCATGCGCCGAGCGCTTCGTACGTGAAATCGAAGCTTGCAACAAGCGCCCTTGCCGGTTTTGAAAGCAACCTGATCCGTTTTCCGGAGACGGTCAGGGAAACGGAGCTGCTGGGGAAAATCGAGGAAATAAACGATGATCAGACGACCGATGGCCTGATCGTCCAGCTTCCCCTGCCGAAGCATATCAACCAGCAGCATGTCATCAACGCCATCTCCCCGGACAAGGATATCGACGGTTTTCACCCGACTAACTTCGGCCGGATGACCCTCGGCCAGAAAGCCTTTCGTCCTGCGACCGCCTACGGCATCTGCAAACTGCTTCAGTTCTTCGATATTCCGGTCAAGGGGAAACACTGCGTCGTCATCGGCAGGTCCAACATCGTCGGCAAGCCGATCTCCATCATGCTCGCCAATGATTTCGACATCGGCAATGCCACGGTCACCCTGACCCACATCGAAACGCCGCGGGAACTCCTGCTGGACGAGACACGGCGGGCCGACATCGTCATCGTGGCGGTGGGCATCCCGGGTTTTGTCAGCGCCGACATGGTCAAGGAGGGGGTCGTGCTCATCGACGTCGGCATCAATCGGCTGGAGAGCGGCAAACTGGTGGGGGATGTGGCCTTCGAGCAGGTCGCGGGAAAGTGTTCCTGGATCACGCCGGTGCCGGGCGGTGTCGGCCGGATGACGGTCGCTGCCCTGATGATCAATACGCTGATGGCCTATCAGAGCAATTTCAACCTGGCCTGAACGGGCCCCGGCCGCTTCTGCCTGAAAATCGCGATCGGGAGTTTCCGCATGAAAATTAATATAGTTGCGTAGCGGATTGTTTCGGAACTGGTATATTTAGAGACGTAAACAACAAGGTGCCGTTCATGATACTAATCACGGAAAATTCCCTGCGCGCTCCTCGCTATATGCTGGCGGCACTGCTGGTGTCGCTGCTGCTGCCCTGGTCCGTGGCAGCCCATACTGCCGACCAGCTCCCGGCGCGGGACGGGGGGGCGACGGTCGGTGTCGCTGAACGGCTGGGGGCGAAGATTCCCCTCGACCTCGTCTTCCGCGACGAGACCGGCCGTTCGGTCCGTCTTGACGAGCTGGTGAACGGCCCGACGATCATCCTTCCCGTTTACTACAGCTGCACCAATGTCTGCAATTACCTCCAGAGCGGCCTGGCGAGCGCTCTGCCGGCGGTCAGGCGGAAGCCGGGGGAGGAATACCGGGTCCTCTCCGTCAGTTTCGACGAGACCGAGACCCCGGCCCTTGCGGCCCGCTACAAAAAGATGTATCTCACTGCCATGAGCGCCCCTTTCCCTGAGGATGGCTGGCGTTTTCTTACGGGCGATGCCGCCAGCGTCCGCCGGCTGACCGACGCGGCAGGCTACCGCTTCCAGCGCAAGGGGCGGGACTTCATCCACCCGGTAGCGAGCCTGATCATCGCCCGCGACGGGACCATTGTCCGCTACCTCTACGGGACGACCTTCCTCCCCAAGGACCTGACCCTTGCCCTGATTGAGGCACGCGACGGCCGGGTGGGCACCACCATCCGCAAGGTGGTCGGCTATTGCTTCAGCTTCGACCCTGCCGGCAAGACTTACGTCTTCAACCTGCTGCGCGTGAGTGCCACGGTGGTTATCCTCAGCACGGGCGGTTTCCTGGCCTTGCTCCTCCTGACCGGCAGAAAACGCAGACACCATCCCCCGGGGGAATCATGAGTCGTGCTGACCAGGCCGAGGCAACCGCCAGCAGCTTCTGGAACGATACCGGCAGGACCGGGATCGCTTCCTGGATCTTTTCCACCGATCACAAGCGGGTCGGTCTTCTTTACTTCTACTCGGTGCTCGGCTTCTTCCTGATCGCGGTGGCGCTCGGACTCCTGCTCCGGATCGAACTGATGGCGCCGGGGCGGACCATCATGGGCCCCCAGACTTACAATGCCCTTTTCACCGTCCATGGGGTAGTGATGATCTTCCTCTTCATCATCCCCGGCTTTCCCGGCGCCTTCGGCAACCTGATCATGCCGATCCAGCTCGGTGCCCGGGACGTCGCCTTTCCCCGCCTCAACCTCTTCTCCTGGTGGCTCTACATCATCGGCGCGGTTACCATCCTCACTGCGCTCTTCACCGGCGGCGGCCCCCCCGACACCGGCTGGACCTTCTACGTTCCGTTCAGTTCCCGCACCGGCACCAATGTCTCCCTGGCGGTCTTCGGCGTCTTCATCGTCGGCTTCTCCTCGATCCTGACCGGCGTCAACTTCGTCACCACCATCCACCGCCTGCGGGCCGAGGGGATGAGCTGGGGGCGGCTGCCGCTCTTCGTCTGGTCCCTCTACGCCACCGCCTGGGTGCAGATCCTGGCGACCCCCATCCTCGGCATCACCCTGGTGCTGATCATGGCCGAGCGGCTCCTCGGCACCGGACTCTTTGACCCCGTCCGCGGCGGCGATCCGCTCATGTTCCAGCACCTGTTCTGGATCTACTCCCACCCGGCGGTCTACATCATGATCCTGCCGGCGATGGGGGTGATCTCGGACATTATTCCGGTCTTTTCCCGCAAGCCGATCTTCGGCTACAAGATGATCGCCTTTTCCAGTCTTGCCATCGCTGCCGCCGGCTCGCTTGTCTGGGGGCACCACATGTACACCAGCGGCATGAGCGACACGGCGATCCTGGTTTTTTCCTTCCTCACCTTCATCGTCGCCATCCCTTCGGCCATCAAGGTTTTCAACTGGGTTTCAACCCTCTACAAGGGGTCGATCTCCCTGGAAGCCCCCATGCTCTTCGCCCTAAGTTTCATCCTGCTCTTCGCCATCGGCGGCCTCACCGGGCTGATCCTCGGCGCGGCCGCCACCGACATTCACGTCCACGACACCCATTTCGTCGTCGGCCATTTCCACTACACCATATTAGGCGGCTCCGGTTTCGCCTTCTTTGCCGCCATGCATTACTGGCTCCCCAAGTTCTACGGCCGCAGGTACGCCGAGAAACCGGCAATAATCGCCTGGGGGCTGATGTTCGTCGGCTTCAACATCACCTATTTCTCCATGATGGTCCTGGGGCTGAAGGGGATGCCGCGCCGTTACTACGACTACCTCCCCGAGTTCGCCCCCCTCAACCTGGCCTCCACCATCGGCAGCTGGATCATGGTCAGCGGCCTGGTGCTGCTGCTGGTGAATCTGTTTCGCGGCCTGCTGAAGGGGGAACCGGTGGGGAGCAACCCGTGGGGCGGGGCTACCCTGGAGTGGAGCATTCCGACCCCGCCGCCGACGGAGAATTTTGCCGAAGAGCCGGTGGTCAGTCATGGCCCGTATGACTTCAAGGGGGCGGGGATTCCATGAACCATGCCGTCCATAAGGACTACGCCGGGGCCAAGCTCGGCATGTGGCTCTTCCTCTTCACCGAGCTGCTCCTCTTCGGTGGGCTGTTTCTTCTCTACGCGGCCTACCTCTCCCGCTATCCGCACGAGTTCACCGCGGGGGGACGCGAGCTGGACGTGGTCTTCGGCACGGCTAACACGGTGATCCTGCTCACCAGCAGCCTGCTGGCAGCGATGGCGGTGACCGCCATCCAGCGGGATGCGCGGGGGAGAACCATGCTGCTGCTGGGGGGGACGGTCCTCTGCGCGGCGCTCTTCATGCTGATCAAGTACCTGGAGTGGAGCGCCAAGATCCGCCACGGCATCTATCCCAACTCGCCCGGGCTGGCGGCGGGGCCGCCCGGAGAGTCGGTCTTCTTCAGCCTCTACTACCTGACCACCGGCCTCCACGGCATGCATGTGCTGGTCGGCGGGGCGCTCCTGACCTGGGTGGCTTCGAGGGTAAGGAGCGGCGCCATCCATGGCGGCGATTATGTCCTGCTGGAGAACGGTGCCCTCTACTGGCACCTGGTGGACCTGATCTGGATTTTCATCTTCCCGTTGTATTACCTGATTCTGTAGGGGCGCATGGCATGCGCCCTTGTTGCCGGTGGCACCGATCCATGCTGTTGGCACAAGGGCGGACGCCGTCCGCCCCTACAAAACACCGGAGAGGCTATGACGCATGAACACGCGCCGCATATCATAGGCTACGGCAAGCTGACGGCCGTCTGGCTGGCACTGCTGGCCCTGACCGTCCTGACCGTCTGGATAACCCGCCTCGACCTGGGGGTCAACAGGGTCTGGGGCGCGCTCGCCATCGCCTCGGCCAAGTCGGGGCTGGTAATCGCCTTCTTCATGCACATGAAGTATGAGGGATGGCTGCTGCGCTGGCTCCTGTTTGTAGCCCTTCTGACGCTGGCCATCTTCATCGGCTTCACCTTTTTTGACGTGCTCTACCGGTAAGGAAACGTCGTGGATCCAAAGCTGCTAACCACAACCCAGGCGGTAGACCCGGTCTTCATGTTCATCTTCGGGGCCTGCCTCGTGCTGCTCGTCGGCATCACGGCAACCATGGTGGCGTTCGTCATTCGTTACCACCGCTCCCGGTCGCCCGGGCCGACCTCCCAGGCGAGCAGCAACCTCTGGCTGGAAATCGTCTGGACCGTACTCCCCACCATCCTGGTGATGGCCATGTTCTATTACGGCTGGTCGGGCTACCTCTCGCTACGGAACGTTCCCAAGGGGGCGCTTGAGGTAACGGCCACGGCCCGCACCTGGTCCTGGAGCTTCACCTATGCCAACGGAAGGACCAGCCCCAGGCTCTACGTACCGGTCGGGAAGCCGGTGCTGGTGAACCTGGTCTCCTTGGACGTGCTGCACGGCTTCTACCTGCCCGCTTTCCGGGTCAAGCGGGACGTGGTGCCGGGGATGAAGAACCACGTCTGGTTCGTGGCGGACAGGCCGGGTTCCTACGATCTGTTCTGTTCCGTCTACTGCGGTACCGACCATTCCGCGATGATTACCACGGTGGAGGCGGTTCCGCCGGCGCAGTTCGCCGCCTGGCTGCAAGAGGCCGAAGTCGGGGAGGAACATGCCGGCAAGGAGCTCATGGAGAAGCATGGCTGCCTTGGCTGCCATTCCCTGGACGGGACGCCGAAGATGGGACCGACCTTCAAGGGGATCTGGGGACGGCGCGTCACGGTCATGACCGGCGGAGCGGAGCGGAGCATGACGGTTGACGAGGCGTATCTGCGGCGGTCGCTCCTGGAGCCTAACGCCGACGTGACCAAAGGGTTTCCACCGGTGATGCCCTCCTTTGCCGGCAAGCTGAAGGATGCCGAGATAGCGGCGATCATCGGCTTTCTTCGTACCGGTACCACCACCGCCCCGAAACTTGACGGGGCAAAGCTGGCAAAGGAGAAGGGGTGTCTCGCCTGCCATTCCCTCGACGGGAGCCGCGGCGTCGGTCCCTCATTCAAGGGGCTATACCAGCGCCGGGTCACGGTGCTGCAGAACGGCACGCGACTCACCGTGACCGCCGACGATGCCTATCTGCGGGAGTCGATCCGTCGGCCCAACGCGAAGGTTGCAGAGGGGTTCCAGCCGATCATGCCGGCCTTCCCGGACCTTAAGGATGAAGAGGTCGAGGCACTGGTGGAGTTTATCGAGGAGGTCAGGTGAGGCGGATTCTTTCCAGACTGGTGAGGCTGCGGCTCGCCCTGCTGAACGGCGTCGCCGCTCTTGGAGGCTACTTTCTCTTCCCCGCCCCGGCTGAAACGGTTCCCTGCTGGGGGGTATTTTCGGGGGTGGCGCTCCTGGCAGCCGGGGGCTCGGCGCTCAATCAGGTGCTGGAGCGTGATCTCGACAGCCTAATGGTGCGAACCAGGCTCCGCCCGCTTCCGCAAGGGGATTTGACCCCGGCTGCTGCCGCGGCCATCGGCGGGGGGTGCAGCCTGGCCGGACTGCTGCTGCTGTGGGGCTTCGGCGGCCCGCTCCCCGCACTGCTCGGCGTTGCCACCCTGGCCTGGTACCTGGGGGTCTACACCCCCCTCAAGCGACGCACCCCCTTTGCCCTGGCGATCGGCGCCGTCTGCGGCGCTCTGCCGCCGGTCATCGGCTGGTGTCTTGCCGGAGGGAATCCCGCAGACTACCGCGTCATCTTCCTCGCCGGCCTGCTCTACCTCTGGCAGATTCCCCATTTCTGGCTCTTCCAGCGTCGCCATGCGGACGATTTCCGCCGCGCCGGGATCCCGCTCTTTACCGTCCGGGACACAGGAGCCGGCCCTGCCGGTCTCTGTCTGCTCTGGATCGCCGCCCTGATCGCCGCGGCCATGCTCCTGCCCGCCTTCGGCATCATCGACCGTCACAGTGCCCTCTGGTTTGCCGCATTTCCCCTCCCTTTCGTCATCATCCGCCGCTTCCGTGCCGAAGCCGCACTGTTCGCCTATCTCAACCTTTTCCCGCTGCTTGTGACCCTGGCGCTTTTTGTCCGGAAATAGAGCCGGGATAAAACGACTGATACGGAGGTGCAATCAAAATGATAACTAAGCGAAGCAGCCAAAACAGTTAGCGTTTGATTGCGACTTCGTATGACATGAAGGAGGGCACCCCGATGGACTTGCGCAGAACCCATACCGTCATCCTCAGCGAGGGAGACCCGGAACAGAAGCGGGGGGAGATCCTCGACTATTTCCACCGGACCTTCGATCTCGACGAAAAACTCTACGAAACCATAAGGGAGGATGCCGGCTTCTATCTGCGGGCCGACCGGTTGCGCCACCCGCTGATCTTTTACTTCGGCCACACCGCCACCTTTTTCATCAACAAGCTGACCATCGCCCGGATCATCGACCGCCGCATCAACCCCTCCTTCGAGTCGATGTTCGCCGTCGGGGTGGACGAGATGTCCTGGGACGACCTGGATGCGACCCACTACGACTGGCCGACCCGCCAGGCGGTGAAGGAGTACCGGGACCAAGCCCGGGAACTGGTGGACGGGGTGATCCGCAACCTTCCCCTGACGCTGCCGATTACCTGGGAAGACCCGTTCTGGGCGATCATGATGGGGATCGAGCACGAGCGGATCCACCTGGAGACCTCGTCGGTGCTGATCCGCCAGCTCCCCATCGACCAGGTGGTGCGGCACCCCTTCTGGGAGATCTGCCGCGAGGCGGGAGAGGCGCCGGACAACGCGCTCTTGCCGGTGCCGGGGGGGCGGGTGCTGCTCGGCAAGGAGCAGGGTCATCCCCTCTACGGCTGGGACAACGAGTACGGCCGCCATGAGGCGGAGGTGGCCGGTTTCAAGGCCTCCAAATACCTGGTGTCGAACCGGGAGTTCCTCGCCTTCGTCACGGCGGGAGGCTACCGGGAGCGGCAGTGGTGGAGCGAGGAGGGGTGGAACTGGCGGGAGTTTCGCCAGGCCGGGCACCCCCTCTTCTGGCTGAAGCGGGACAACGGCTGGGGGCTGCGGACCATGGTGGAGGAAATCGACCTCCCCTGGAACTGGCCGGTGGAGGTCAATCAGCTGGAGGCCAAGGCCTTCTGCAACTGGCAGGCCGCCCGGACCGGCAAGCCGGTCCGCCTCCCGAGCGAGGACGAGTGGAACCGGCTGCGGGACGTTTCGAACCTCCCGGACCAGCCTGGGTGGGACCGGGCTCCCGGCAACATCAACCTGGAGTTCCGGAGCTCCTCCTGCCCGGTGGACCGCTTTGCCTGCGGCGAGTTCTTCGACGTGATCGGCAACGTCTGGCAGTGGACGGAGACCCCCATCTACCCCTTCCACGGCTTCCGGATCCACCCTTGGTACGACGACTTCTCCACCCCCACCTTCGACGGCCGCCACAACCTGATCAAGGGGGGCTCCTGGATCTCCACCGGCAACGAGGCGACCCGCGATTCCCGCTACGCCTTCCGCCGTCATTTTTTTCAGCATGCCGGATTTCGCTACGTGGAGAGTGAAGACGCGATGACCGTTCAGCAGAACAGCTATGAGACTGATGCCCTGGCTGCCCAGTACTGTGAAGCCCATTATGGGCCGGAACATCTGGGAGTTCCCAATTTCCCTCTGGCTTGTGCCCGTATCTGTCTTGAATTTATGGGGGCACGTCCACGCGGACATGCACTGGATCTTGGTTGCGCTGTAGGCAGAGCATCCTTTCAGCTTGCCCGAGGTTTTCAGAGGGTTACCGGCCTCGATTTCTCAACCCGTTTTTTCCGGCTGGCGGCACGCATGCAGGAGGAGGGGAGCCTCTGTTATGTTTTTCCTGAAGAGGGGGATCTGGTCTCCTACCATGAAGTTAGCCTTGCTGAGTTTGGACTCGACGGCGTTCAGGACCGGGTTGAGTTTTTTCAGGCCGATGCATGCAATCTGCCCGAAAAGTTCACCGGTTACGATCTTGTCCTTGCGGCCAACCTGATTGACCGGCTTTATTCGCCAAGACTTTTTCTGACAACCATTCATGAACGGCTAAACCCAGGCGGGCTCCTGGTCATCACCTCCCCCTACACCTGGCTGGAGGAGTTCACCAGGAAAGAGGAGTGGCTGGGCGGTTACAAGGAGGCAGGAGAGAACGTCACCAGCCTGGACGGCTTGACTGCTGCGCTTACGCCCCGTTTCAAGATGCTTGGCAACCCGCGGGACTTGCCTTTTCTGATTCGTGAGACCAGGCGCAAGTTCCAGCACACCATAGCCGAGCTGACCGTCTGGGAGCTGCGATGAGTTTTGACTTCGACACGGTCATCGATCGCCGCGGCACTTCCAGCGAGAAGTGGGACAAGTATGAAGGGAGGGACATCATCCCCCTCTGGGTGGCGGACATGGACTTCCGATCTCCCCCGGCCATCATCGAGGCGCTCCACGAGCGGGTCAGCCACGGCATCTTCGGCTACACCGCCCCGCCCCGGGAGCTGGCGGCGGAGGTCTCTGCCGCGCTCCTGCGTGAGCACGGCTGGGCCATAGAGGCGGAGTGGCTCGTCTGGCTCCCCGGCCTGGTGACCGGGCTGAACGTGGCCTGCCGGGCCGTGGGTGAACCGGGCGACGCGGTCGTCAGCTTCACCCCGGTCTACCCCCCCTTCCTCTCGGCGCCCCCCCTGTCCGGGCGGGCCCTGGTCAAGGTCCCGCTCCGGCTCGATGCCGGGCGCTGGCAATGGGACCAGGCGGAACTGGAAGAGGCCATCACCCCGCGCACCCGGCTGCTGCTCCTCTGCGCCCCCCATAATCCGGTCGGCCGCGTCTGGTCGCGGCAGGAGCTGACCCGGCTGGTCGAGCTCGCCGAGCAACACGACCTGGTCATCTGTTCCGATGAAATCCACGCCGGCCTGGTCCTCGACGAGGATAAACAGCACATCCCCGTCGCCACCCTCTCGCCGTATGCGGCCCGCCGCACAATCACCCTCCAGGCGCCGAGCAAGACCTATAACATCCCCGGCCTCGGCTGCTCCTTTGCCGTCATTGCCGACCAGTCACTGCGCCGCGCCTTCCGCAAGGCCATGGGGCGGATCGTGCCGCACGTGAACACGCTCGGCTACACCGCCGCCCTGGCGGCCTACCGTCATGGCGAGGAATGGCGGCAGGCGCTGCTAGTCTACCTGCGCGGCAACCGGGAGCTGGTGGCGGCGGAGATCGCAGCAATGCCGGGACTCGCCATGAGCCACGTGGAGGCGACCTACCTCGCCTGGATCGATGTCCGCCAGGCCGGCATCGAGGAACCGCTGCGGTTTTTCGAGGAGGCGGGGGTCGGGCTCTCCGACGGCGCCGACTTCGACCTCCCCGGCTTCGTCCGGCTCAACTTCGGCTGTCCCCGCCCGCTCCTCGCCGAAGCGTTGCGGCGGATGCGGATGGCGCTGACCGGCCGGGGGGGATAGGCGAAGGCTGTCACGGATATTCGGTTAATTTTATGAGCGCGCTCATTTTTATGTTGCGCGCTCTTTTTTTATTGGTTATTATGAGCGCAGTCATATTGCAGGAGAGCGATTTATGCGCATCAGCGAGCAGTCTAAGCAGGAAAACCGGGACCGCATCCTGGAAAAGGCGGCGGAGCTTTTCACCATCAAAGGCTTTGAGGATTGCACCACCCGAGATATCGCCCTGGCGTCCGGGTTGGCCACCGGCACCCTGTTTAATTACTTTCCCAGCAAGGAGACCCTGGCTATGACCATGGTCTCCGAGGCCCTTGGCCAGGGACGGGAGGATTTCCAGCGCCGTCGCACCGGCGAGGAGGACCTGTCCGAGGAACTATTCTTGATTATTACCTCGGGCCTGCGGCGCTTGCGGCCGTTGCGTCCCTTTCTCGGGCCGGTTCTGGAGCGCTCGTTGAGTCCCTTTCCCCGGAAAAACATCTGTCCGGAGGGGGAGGCGGCCCGCCTTGAACACCTGGCCGCCGTGCAGGAGGTCATTGGCCGACACGGCTTTGCGGATGCCCCCGATTATGTCGCCATGACCATATACTGGTCACTCTACCTCGGCATCCTCGCCTTTTGGACAAACGATCCATCTCCCAACCAGGAAGATACTCGCGCACTGATCGATTATTCCCTCCAGGTCTTCGTGCAGGTGATTTCCGGCGCCGGGTCGGACAGAGGAGAAGCGCATGCACGCTGAGGAAGGGAAGATGACGGAATCGCTCAAGATGAATATGCTGCTGGAAGCCCTCCCCAAGGAGAGCGCCACCGACCCGACCGGGAAGCGCTTGGCAAAGTTGATCACCAGCATCTCCAATAAAAAGGCGCCGGTAAACACTTTTGCCCGGATCTGGATCCTGGGCTCGCTCCAGGCCAAGGTGACCGCCGGATACTTCGCCTACTGGCTGCGCAGCCGTTTTGTCGACGCCGACAAAAAACAGCGTCTGAAGAGCGCGGCCCACCTGAACGCCGCGCTGCAGCTCTTCGGCGCCATGGGGTACCTGAGGGGTGCCGTGATGAAGGTCGGCCAGATGCTGGCCAATCTCCCCGAAGTCGTACCGGAAGAATTCGCCGAGGTGTTATCTGCTTTACACTTCGAGGCCCCTCCCATGCACTTCTCCATGGTGCGTGAGGTCTTTCTTGACGAGTTCGGTTGCGAGCCGGAGGAGGTGTTCGCGCACTTCGACCGGCAGGCCTTTGCCGCCGCCTCTCTGGGGCAGGTGCACCGCGCCCGGCTGCACAGCGGCGAGGAAGTGGCGGTAAAGATCCAGTACCCCGGCATCGCCCGAACCATCAAGGCCGACCTCCGCAATCTCCGCCTCCTGCTCCAGCCGATGTGCCTGACAAAGGACTGGCAGGATACGCTCACCAAGCTGGCCGATATCGAGCGGATGTTGTTGATGGAGACCGACTACGAACAGGAGGCGCGCTTCGGCAAGGAAGCCCGGACCCTCTTCACCGATGCGGACCGAATAGCGGTGCCGCGGGTGTACGACGACTATTCCACAAAACGGGTGCTGACCACCGAGTATCTGCGAGGCTGTCATCTCAATGAGCTCCTGGTTACAGAGCCGAGTCAGTCGGAGCGGGATCTCTTCACCCATTTACTGACGGTGGCAACCTTCCGGGTCTTTTACCGGCAGCACTGGCTTCCGGCCGACCCCCACCCCGGCAATTTCATCTTCATGGATGACGGCCGCCTCGGGCTCATCGACTTCGGCTGCACCCTGGTCCTGACCGATGAGGAGTGGCTCTTTTCAAACGAGCCGATACAGGCGGTATTTGACCGGGACGAACCACGTCTGGATCGGGCCATTGCCAAGGCCTGCCTCTTCGACAATCCTCAAGAGATGACGACGGATCATCTTGACACTGTCCGGCGTGGGTTTTTATGGTTCATGGAGCCCTGGGTGAAGGAAGGTGTATTCGATTTCGGTGACCGGGAGTTCTTTCTGCGCGGCATCGACAACATCATGGAGATGACCCGGAAACGGTATACCAGAAGCGTTCCCATGACCATCTGGTCCAATCGCTTCACCCTTGGGGGACGGGCCTTCTGTTATAAGTTGAAAGGGCGTTGTGAATTCAGGAAAATCTATAAGCAGGAGTCTGCTAGTCCTGGTTCGAGTCAAACTTCCCTCATGCCCCAAACGGAGGAATCATGAAGATCCTTCTCATTCAGCCCCAAAGCAGCAATCCATTGATGGACCAGGTTTATCTGTTTGAGCCCTTGGCTCTGGAATACCTTGGAGCCGGACTCAAACTGGACGGCCACTCGGTGGAAATTATCGATGCCCGGTTGGAGCCGGATCTGGAGGAAACCTGCCGCAGATTCCAGCCGGATCTGGTGGGACTTACCGGCTTCACCAGCCACCTGAACATCATCAAGGAAATAGGGCAGCGTCTCAAAACCATCCTTCCTGAACTGCTCGTGGTGGTCGGTGGACACCACGCCACGGTGCGGCCGGAGGATTTCAACGTTCAGGACATTGACGTGGTTGTAATCGGGGAAGGGGTCTTCACCCTGCGAGAGATCATCCGTGCGGTGGAACAGGAGAGCTGTTTAAAGGAGATCAAGGGTTTGGCAATACCCTGTCCGGACGGTATGATCTACACCGCACCCCGCCCGTATACCGACCTGAACGACCTTCCCTTCCCCGATCGCACACTGACCGCCCGTTATCGGCAGAACTACTTCAGCGAATGGTTCAAGCCGCTGGCCTCGATACGCACCTCGCTTGGCTGCACCGCTCGTTGTAATTTTTGCGCTCTCTGGGGCATAACTGGCGGCAAGTACCTACGCCGCGACCCTGCAGCCGTTCTGGAGGAGCTTAAGACCATCGCAGAGCCGAACATCTTTTTCTGCGATGACGAATCCATGTGCGACGTGAAGCGTATGGACAGGCTGGCCGACATGATCCGGGAAGCGGGGATCAAGAAGAACTATTTCCTCTACGGCAGGGTGGACACCATTGTCAACCATCCGGAGTTATTGGCTAAATGGGTAAAGATAGGCCTGTCACAGGTGTTTGTGGGAATGGAGGACTTTTCCGAGGCTCGGCTTACAGCCATGATAAAGGGGATAACAACGGCGCAGCAGGTCCAGGCGGCCAAGATCCTCGACGATCTGGGAATCATGATGTATGCGTCGTTCATGGTTGACCCGGCGTACAGCCGCGAGGATTTCCGGTCGCTGATCAACTTTGTCCGCCAGTTGAAGCTAAAGTACGCCACCTTCACCGTGATGACGCCGCTTCCCGGCACCGAACTCCACGCTGCAAGGGAGCAGGAGATTCTCAGCCGCAAGCCGGAGCTGTACGACATGCTGCATGCGCTCCTGCCGACAACATTGCCGATGGAAGAGTTTTACCTGGAATTGGCGGATCTATACGCCAAGGCGGTGCCACTTTACAGGGTGCTCCCGGCTCTTTTCCGTTTTGGAATGCACGGCATGATGCTTCGCATCAGGCTGTTCGGTCGCCTTTTGGTGAAGATCCGCGCAGGGTATCTGGATTACTGATTCAAGAGGTTACGAAATGATAAGGGTTTCACTTGTCTCAGGAAATTATTGACAATGCCATTAACATGGGGTAATGGTTAGTTCGACAATCATCGAAGTATATGTCCCCAATAGGTCCACTCATGGATACGGCACAATTAGCTAAAACCTTAAAAGCGCTTTCGCACCCAAACAGGCTGGAACTCTACCTGGAAATCGCCAGAAAACACGAGGCCAGTTTCCAGACTTGTTGTGGCTGTTTCGTCAGCGACATCATCGGCTCTCTGAACATCGGTGCCCCGACCATCTCCCATCACCTGAAAGAGTTGGCCAACGCCGGCTTGATAGTCACCGAACGGAGGGGTAAGCATTTGGTCGCCAGGATTAATGAACAAACCATTGAGGAAGTCAACGCCGTATTGACATTACGGAAGGTGTGATTTCTTTTGTTCTTATAGTTCGATAGTCATCGAATTATCGAATAAAAGAAAAGTCAGAATCGCGAAAAAATTCATTTGGGTCAGGGAGGTATCGATGAAAGAGGACGTTCGGGGAACGGCGCTCATTACCGGAGCGACCAGCGGCATCGGCTATGCGTTAAGCAGACGATTTGCTGGCGACCGCTACAACCTGGTGATGGTGGCCAGAGACGCGCGACGGCTTGCGGAGATTTCCGAAGAATTCCGCAGGAGCTTTGCCGTGGAAACGCACTGGATCACCAAGGACCTGGCCTCACCGGAGGCTGCGCAGGAGATATTCGACGAGCTTCAGGTCAAGAAGATTCACGTCGACATCCTGGTAAACAATGCGGGTTTTAATGAGTACGGGCCATTTATCGAGACAGATCTCCAGCGCGAGCTGCAGATGATCCAGGTCCACATTGCTGCCCTCACCGCCCTCACCAAGCTGTTTTTGCCGGCGATGGTGCAACGTAATCAAGGTGGGGTCTTGAACGTGGGATCAACCGGCTCATTTGCTCCGGTGCCGCTCAACGCTGTCTATTGCGCCAGCAAGGCTTACATCCTGAGCTTTACGGAAGCTCTTGCCGAGGAACTGAGGGGGACCGGCGTCATGGTGACGGCCCTATGTCCCGGTGCGACAGAGACGGAATTCGCCAGCCGGGCGAACATGGAAGGCACACGAATCTTTAAGGGAAGGCTGATGGATGCCGGAACCGTCGCAGAGGCCGGGCATCATGCTTTGCTGCGGGGCAAGACCCGCATTATTCCTGGATTCACCAACAAAGCTACCATTGCTTCCCTCAGGTTCCTGCCGAGGGACATGGTCGCACGCATTGGCAGGTGGATGATGAACCCAAAACCAGGATATGCCCCTTGACACAAGTATATGTCAGGGCTAATAAATCATAGGTTGGAAAAGGAGTATAATCATGAAACTTCGGTTTTCCTGTTGCGTAAATGAGTCTTTTTTCTCCGAAGGCAAACTCGATGCACGAGTTTCCCAGGATGAAATCGGACATGTATATGACAGACTGTCCGGCATATACGATATCTGGGGTAAGCTGACAGAGTCACGTGCCAGAAGACGGGCAATTGAGCTTGCATGTATCAAGGACGGTCAATCTGTCTTGGAAGTGGCGGTAGGTACGGGCCTGGCTTTCTTTGAAATTGTGAAGAGAAACCCAAACGGCCGCAATGTCGGCATTGACCTTTCAACTGGAATGCTCTCGAAAGCAAGAAAGCGGCTCGGGAAACTATCAGGAGCGCACTATGAGCTCAGTTACGGCACCGCTTTTGATCTGAAGACAGAAAACGAGTCGGTTGATTTGTTGATGAACAATTACATGTTCGACCTCATCCCCTATGAGGAGATGGATAAGGTCCTTATGGAGTTCAAGAGGGTCTTGAAAAAAGGTGGCAGACTGATACTGGTGAATATGACAGAAGGCGAAAGATTTGGCAGCAAATTATATGACTTTATCTACAACTTGTCACCCAAGACAATGGGCGGTTGCCGAGGGGTGCGCCTGTCTGAGAAATTAAAGAGCCATGGGTTCACGATAGAAGTCAGGGAATACCAACAACAAATGCTGTTCCCATCTGAGGTGATACTGGCGCACAAATAGCGATGTCAAACTCCGAGTCTGCCGAAAACCCTGTATTGTCGGCAGACAGCCCACTCGTTTATTAGATTGCCAGGATCGAACAATTGAGCCGATTCGCAGACTCTCCCGGTTCATCGGTGAAATGTAGTATTGAGAAAACCTCTTCGATAAAAATAGTCATATTGAGACATTGAAAGCCTGATGTTACCGATTTTGATGAGTCGTTGATGAAATCACGACAAACCGTAGACTATCGTTAATAAAGTTAAGGAAAAAGTACATGCCCGAGAACTACATCCAGGGGCTGTTCGCCGGCAGGATCGGCGGCAGCGGGTTCGGCAGAGAACCTGCCGGATGTGGTATTGATTAATCTGCACGCGATTGTAAGTTGAATACTCTAGGATTACAGACTATTGAAAGTCTGATTGACGGGAATCCAGGCAAATGCAACCGACCGAAAGAGAACTCAAAATAATCAGGCGACTGGTGGGAGACGCAACCCCGGAGCAGCTTCGCTACGTGGAGTGCTTCGTCGCCGAGCCGGTCTCTCTGTTCGTCCCGGCTGTTGGTCCCTGCCAGTATGCACTCGCGCGCGACCACTCCCACCCTGGCTACTCGTTTTTCCTGGCCTTCGACCGCAACACCGCTATCGTTGCCGATGGCCGAACCATCTATTCTGAACCGGGGATGGTCATGGGCCTCGAGCCCGATGCATGCCATCACGAGTTGGCGCGGGACGATCCGCCGCGCTACGTCGCCATCTTCATCGACCGCGAGCAGTTCGAGGAACAGCTCGCACCGTACGGACAATACGACCAAGTGAACTTCCGCTACCGATCCTTTTTACCGGAGCCGGAGCTGATCGTACTCCTGCGGACATTCATGAACGAGTGCGAGGCCGACCTTCCGGGGCGTGAGGCGCTCCTGGCGGCCATGGGACTGCGCATCACCCACTCCCTGATCCGTGCCGCCCTCGGGGTGACGGCCCGCCCCGCCGCCGGCAGCACCCGGTTGGAGATCCACCGCGCCATCCAATACCTGCACGACCATTTTGCCGAGCGGCTTACGGTTGCCGATCTGGCCAGCGTCGCCGGGATCTCGCCACCCCACTTCAGCCGCCTGTTTCGCCGGGAGACCGGGCACTCCCCCCTCGACTACCTGATCAGTGTCCGTATCCAGCGCAGCCGCCTTCTGCTGCGCGCCGGTGTCGATTCCGTCACCAGCGTCGCCCTCAAGTGCGGCTTTGCCACACCTTCCCATTTCACCGACTGCTTTCGCAAGCAGTGCGGTATTTCGCCATCCGAATACCTGAAATGTTGAGATTGATCGGATTCACCCCAACAAAGACGGAATTTCGAAAGCGTGTCGCATTGCTGTCGGCGTAAACTCCACCAACTTATAATAGGAGGTGGATATGAACAAACACGAAATTCTGGCGCTCATCAACAGTAATCCGGCCTTTTTTCTCGGCACGGCCGAAGACGGGGAACCGCGAGTTCGCGGCATGCTCCTCTATCGAGCCGATGAAGAAGGGATACTCTTTCACACCGGCGGCATGAAGGACGTTTTCCGACAACTGCAGGCCAATCCCGCAGTCGAACTCTGTTTTTTCGATCATCAGAAAATGATTCAGGTGCGGGTGAGGGGGATGGCCCGCCCCATTGACGATCTTCAGCTTAAAAATGAAATTGTCAACAGCCCCGGCCGCGAATTTCTCAAACCGTGGGTAGAGAGCAGTGGGCTCGACATGCTGGCGGTTTTCCGCGTGGAGGGGTGTCAGGCCCTGGTCTGGACCATGGAAACGAACTTCGCCTCGAAGGAGTTGGTTCGAATCAGCGTGTAAAGCCGGATATGCAAAGAAATACTGCGAAGCCCCTTTTCCTGTATGAGATTAGGGGCTTCAACGCATTTTGGGTAGCAGACACAAACGAACCCGGAGACATTGAGAAGAGTAATACTCACTTGACAAAGGTTCTATATGGAACTATTTTACCCGAAACACATTCGGGAGGTTCGGGAATGAACGAGTATGAGGCGCGGCAACAGGCCGCTGCATTGATGGAAATTGCTGAAACGGCCATTGTTACAACCATGGACGGTGACGGTTTTCCCCAGACACGGGCCATGTTCAACCTGCGAAACAGAGCTACCTTCCCGAACCTGGCGCCGCTGTTCGCCGACCACCGCGACGAATTCCTGGTTTATTTCACCACCAACTCCTCTTCCTCGAAGGTTGCTCAGATCAGGATAAACCCGGCGGTCTCGGTCTATTACTGCTGTCCTGCCGAATGGCGCGGCCTGATGCTGGGCGGGCGGATGGAGATCGTGACCGATTCGGGGGTAAAAAACGTTCTCTGGCAACAGGGGTGGGAAATGTACTACCCCGGCGGGGCCGACGACCCAGACCATACCGTTCTCTGTTTACAGCCGACCACGGCAACCTATTACCACCAACTGACCAACTTCAGATTCGCTCTGCGGCAGCCCAAGTGAAGTCGCTGCGTGAAGGAGGCTTCTTGATCTCCCGGATTCACCAGTTGTCGGGGCGGATACTGGCCAGGAAGCTCAAACAGTACCAGGTGGACGAGATCAATCCGGCTCAGGGGAGAATCCTGTTTGCCCTCTGGCGCGAGGACAACATCTCCATTCAGGAACTGGCAAAGAGCACATCGTTGGGAAAATCGACCCTGACAAGCATGCTGGACCGCCTGGAAGAGGCGGGGCATCTCTGCCGGGTTCCCTCCAGCGACGACCGACGCAAGGTCATGATCCGGCTCACCGAGAAGAACAGGAGGCTGCGCAGCATCTATGATCAGGTTTCTGCAGAAATGACAGAGCTGTTTTACGACGGTTTTTCCGGCGAGGAGATAGACCGGTTCGAAGGGTATCTGCGCCGCATCCTGGTCACGCTGGAGGGGAGCGGAGCGAGAGAGTAGGAAATATCACTATTCCAGGAGGGTAAAAAGATGAAGAAAATGTACATGCTGTCGTTCGTCGTATTTTCGCTGCTGTTCGCACAGGGCGCCTTTGCCCAGGGGTTGACGAAGATTGCCGACGATGTCTACTCCTACGTCGGCGTCAAAGACGCCTCCCCCACCAACAGCTTTGCCGCCAACGCCGGCATCGTGATCGGTCGGGACGGCATCCTGGTGGTCGATACCCTCATCTCCGCCAAGGAGGCGCAACGCTTCCTGACCGACATCCGCAAGGTGTCGGACAAACCGATCAGGTACGTGGTCAACACCCACACCCATCTGGACCATGCTTTCGGCAACTGTGTGTTCGCCAAGCTGGGGGCCATCGTCATCTCCCACACGGCGGACCGGAAGCTGCTGGAGCGGGTCGGCGAGTCAACCCTGAAAAACATCGGTAACTTTGGCCTGAAGCCGGAGGATATGACCGGGACAGAGATCGTATTTCCGCAGCTTTCTTTCAGCGACCGGCTGACGATCGACCTAGGGGGCGAGACGGTGGAGCTGATCCGCGTCGCCCCATCCCACACCGAGGGGAGCGTGGTCGTTTACCTCCCCACAAAGAAGCTACTCTTTAGCGGCGACATCCTCTTCACCGACTTTCACCCTTACCTGGCTGACGGCGACATCCCTGGCTGGACCAAGACTCTGGATGCCCTGCTCGCCATGGACGTGGAGCGGATCATTCCAGGCCACGGCCCGCTCTCCACGAAAAAGGACCTGCGGGAGATGAAGGAGTATCTTCTCCTGTTTGATGCCAAGGCGTGGGAGCTGACGGCGACGTCGCAGGATGGGGATGCCATTACAGTAGAGATGAAGAAGGCCCTGCCGAAACGGTCAATGGGTGAGTGGATGATCGCCTTCAACCTGAAAAGCCGCTATCTGCGGAAGCAGTGATGTCGGGCTCGAATTTTGACCGTCTGTTGAAGATTGTCGAAAGGGGCGGTGTCACGTTTGACCTCCATGCGCACATAGCGACGAGGACGATGGAGGATGCGGAGCAAAACCTGTCTTTCGACGTGGCACGGATAGTCAAGACAATAGCGTTTCGCACCAGGAACGGCGAGCTTATTCTGGCCGCACTCCGGGGGACCAGAAGGGTCGATTATCCCCGTCTGGCGGCCCTTGTCGGCGTCAAGCGCCGTGAACTTGCGTCCCTTTCGCCGGATGAGGTGCGGGAACTCCTGGGGGTAGAGCCGGGAAGCATTTCGCCGCTGCCCCTCCGAGAGGACGTGGCAGTTTTCATCGATGAAGACGTGCTGATGATTCTGCCGACCATCTATTGCGGCATCGGCCGCCCTGACCGGACCCTGGAGATAGCGCCCGATGAACTTGTGAAGCTAACCAGTGGGCGGATCGGCGGGTTTTCGCGGTGATGAATGAATTGGAAAGGAGCTCCCGCATGGGAGCAGTTGGGGGGAGAATGCCATGAGACGTGACGACAAGGAGATTACTGACAGGGGGGAGATCGAGAAGATCATTCGTGCTTCGCAAGTCTGTCGCCTGGCAATGGCCGATGGCTGCAAGCCTTACGTGGTGCCACTGAATTTTGGTTATACCGGGGAAAATCTTTACTTTCACAGCGCCAGTGAAGGGTGGAAACTCAATATTCTAGGTCGGAACGACAGGGTCTGCTTCCTCTTCGACATCGACCACCAGTTGGTCCGGGGGGAGCAAGCATGCGATTGGGGAATGCGCTATAGGAGCGTGATAGGCTTCGGCAAGGCTGCCCTGGTGGAGGATGGGGATGAAAAGCTGCTTGCCCTTGCAGCGATCATGGAACAGTACGGCGAAGGGGAATGCACTTTCCCGGACAAGGTCCTGGCTGGCACAACGGTTTTCAAGGTGAACATCGAAGGGATGACCGGCAAACAGTCTGGGTATTGAGCCGGAATGCAATGAGGGAGAATATGAACGCGGTGAAGGTTTAATGCAAAAGTCATTTTTTCGGGAACCTTTCTGAGTCTCCTGCGTATAACTGTTTATAGCAGAACGCTGTGGAGTCCAAATGAACGACAATGCCATAATCAAGCTTATCCAGAGCGGTGACGTTGATGCTTTTGCCAAACTCGTCCAAAAGTACCACAAAAACCTTCTCACCTTCATTTATGGGTTCGTGCGAGATCCGCATCTGAGTGAAGATATCGGCCAGGAGGTGTTCCTGGATGTTTATAAATCGTTGTCGAAATTCGATCCGGAAATGGGGACGCCCTTTTCAGCCTGGCTCTATATCAGCGCTCGCAATCGCTGTATCAGTGAACTGCGGAAACGTGGAAGGACCGAGAACGTGCCGCTTGAGGATTATCATATAATCACCGGCACCGAAGATACTGCCGAAGAAGTGTTAATCAGTCATGAAAGGCGGCAGGCATTGGCTGCCTCACTTGAACAACTCCCGGAACCGTTCCGAACAACAATGGTCAAAAGTCTGCAAGGGGCTTCATTGAATGAAATTGCCTGTCAATGCGGGATCTCTCAGGCCACGGTGAAGACTCGGCTGTTTCGGGCTAAAGAGAAGATGATAAAGCTTATGAAAGAATACGTTGGAGGTGTCGGCTATGAACGAAAAATATAAGCCATCACTGGATTTTGTCTCAAAGGTTATGGAGCAGGTTCATGCGTATGAGGCATCGCGAACCTCTTTCGTGGAGTGGTTCATCAGTCACCCGTCGATACGCTACGCATTGGCTGGTGGCGGGACCTTGTTCGGGATATTCAAGGCTGTACCGGTTTTCTAAATAAAGCAAAAGAGGATCTTTATTACATGGAAAATACAGTTGATACATTGGTTAAGCGAACAGAGGTCCCGGCAAAGTCGAAAATCCGGGAGTATGTCGAATCGATTCTATGGGCCGTTGTTCTTGCCCTCATAATCAGGACTTGTGTTATACAGTCGTTCAAAATCCCCTCCGGTTCCATGGAGGATACGCTGGTGATTGGTGACTGCCTGCTGGTAAACAAGTTTATTTATGGCATCAAGGTGCCCTTCACCGATCTGCGCTTACCAAGCCTTCGCGACCCGAAACGGGGGGATGTGATAGTCTTCAAATACCCGAAAGATCGCTCAAAAGACTTTATAAAGCGTTTGATCGGCGTACCGGGCGATGAGATCCAGGTTCGGGATAAGCGTGTATATGTTAATGGAACGCTCTTTCAAAATCCCCATGAAGTGCATAAAGACCCGCAAATTCTGCCGAGGGAATCGACCCAACGTGATAATTTCGGACCGGTTCGAGTTCCTGCAAACGCTTATTTCATGATGGGTGACAACAGGGACAACTCCCTTGATAGCCGTTTTTGGGGTTTTGTCAGTAATGCCGATGTTGTGGGGCTGGCATTCATCAAATACTGGTCGTGGGACCAGGAAAGATGGCGAGTCCGCTGGCAGAGAATTGGCAAGTTGATTGATTGACCGGAATCTGCACGAAAATCAGAAAAGAAAAGGTGATCTGATATGACACTGGTAAAAAGGGCTCTCTTGATTGCGCCAGTGTTGTTCTCCTGTGTACCGGTGTCTTTAATGTTGCCGATATTGCGATTTCATGTGGCGTTATTTGGCTCTTCACCATTTCTTTCAATGCTTCAAAAAAGAAGCCGGCCCTTTAATAATAGGGAGGGATTAATTATCAAACAGTGGATACAAGACTGGGATGCCAAATTTCGCGGGGGATACACGCCTTGGGAGGATGACGAACCTTCGGAAATAATGGAAGACCTCTTTAGAACCCATATACCCGAAGGTTCGACCATTTTTGAAATCGGCTGCGGACTGGGTGTTAATGCAATGCGTCTGGCATCGATGGGGTATGATGTAACCGCCACCGATGTGTCGCCCGAAGCCGTCAGGATCACGTTGGAGTCGGCCAGGCGGAACGCTCTGCCCCTTACATGCGGTCGATTCGACGTGGAAAATGACGATGCCCCAGAGAGAAAATATGATGTCGTCTTTGACAAGGGTTGCCTACACTCGTTTGCGACGCATGAGGGCCGCTTGAATTTTGCACGAAAGGTCCATGATATATTGAATCCCGCTGGACTGTGGATCAATATATCGGGCAGTGCAGACAATGACGACGATCCGGCCGAAGTGGAAAAATTCGGCTATCCCAGGCTGACTCTTTCACAGTTGGCAGAGGCAGTCGAAACGTACTTTGAAGTTGTCGAAATAAAGCGCTGCTGGTATGGCAAACTGCCATCCACGAGCTTTAAGGCGTGGGCTAGTGTCATGCAAAAGAGAGCTATAAAGTTTAAAGGCCTGATAAATGGGATACTGCAACCGCAAAGTTAGGGAC
>Ga0210377_10000780_pt1 | contig 30322 bp, 17 predicted proteins | sample PLM4_65_b1redo_FD_155480 | JGI IMG/M metagenome (GOLD analysis project Ga0210377, IMG submission 155480) | Groundwater sediment microbial communities from an aquifer in East River, Colorado, USA - PLM4_65_b1 redo | ecosystem: Environmental > Terrestrial > Soil > Riparian zone | place: USA: East...
CTTACATTTTCAGGGGAGGGTGTTTTCGGCCCGGCCCTCAACCGGGAACAATAACAAATTCATTGACGCCGATGCCTGTTTAATCCTTCAGCATCTCTTCTATGGTTATCTTCACCGAGTCGCAGAGCGAGGGAAGATCGTACCCTCCCTCGAGCACGAATATCACCGGACAGGAGGCGCAGGAATAGGATTGCAGGATGCTCCGGACGATCGCGCGGATGCCTTCATGCGTGACACGGATGTTCGCGTGGGGATCATTCACATGGATGTCGTAGCCGGCGGACACGAGGATCATGTCCGGATTGACCTGTCGAATAATACTGGGGAGGATATTTTGATAAACATAGATATAATCCTTATCGCCCGACCCCGCCAGGATCGGCATATTGTAGGTGAAACCCGCGCCCTTGCCGATGCCCCGCTCCATGTCCTTGCCCGACTCGGGATAGTAGGGGTACTGGTGCGTGCTGAAGTAGAATACCGTATTGTCCTCTTCGAAGATGTGCTGCGTTCCGTTGCCGTGATGGGCGTCGAAGTCAATGATGAACACGCGCTCATACCCCTGGGTCAGCGCATACCGGGCGCCGATTGCAACGTTGTTAAAGATGCAGAACCCCATGCCCTGGTTCGCCTCGGCGTGGTGTCCGGGAGGCCGTACTGCGCAGAATGCGCGCTCGATGGTTCCCTTCAGACACTGGTCCACCGCCTCCATGACCGCGCCCGCTGCATGAAGCGCCGCTTCACAGCTGCCTGCTGACAAAAACGTATCCGGGTCCAGTTCTCCTGCTCCGAAATTCTGGATCTTGTCGATGTACTCGCGCGTATGCACACGGGCGATGTCATCATAACCCGCCCTGCGCGGTTTCAGGTGAATCAGGTCCGGCCAGAGGCTGGAGCTCATGAGAACAGCGTGAATGGCCGCGAGCCGGTTCTTGGAGTCGGGATGCCATACCGGTTGCTCGTGGCGAAGAAAGACTTCATCATAGATGAACCCGACTTTTTTCATAAGAGTATTATACCCTCACCTTCAGGACATTTGCAGCAGGAACGGCTAACGCCACGATCAGTTGTCAGCGTCCTCCGTTACGCACTGTCTTTTATCAACCACGATTAATACTGTCGTGTCTTCAATGGCAACGATTTTGAACTGATCGTCCGGTTTTGCCTCGTACCGACTTGATGTTGAATTGTTCTTTTGCGCAGGACAGGTTGCCCTAACTGAGGCAATATTCACCCTTAAGCAAATGCAGCTTGGGATCCGCTGGATCCGCCAGTATCAGATTATTAAGGCACACGAATGACTCATCCTGCTGATGAGCCTTCCAATTCCGTTCAACATCAAGAGAAGACTTGCAAGGTTTATCGTCAGCCGTAACAACGGTGACGATAAGCGTTACGAAGATGTAGACGCTGTTATTGTTTTACGCATCAGGAATCTCCGATTACAAAGCCATGACCGCTCAGCGTTTTTTATCGGGGAGCACCGCTCCCCATCTCGACCGGTTGTGTGTGGCAGCGTTCACAATCCTGTAAGGGAAATGCCACTCTGTCATGACATACCCCGCAGTATTGACCGTTGACTATCTCAAGCATAGAATACTTCGTCGAGCCTTTCTTCACGTTGGGAAAGATCTCTGGGTGGCAGACCTCGCATCCGTTCCAGACAGCGTGTTTCTTATGCGAAAAAAGCACCTTGTCCATCCAGGTTGCTTGTACTTCTATCGAAAAGTCCTTTTGCGCTTTCATGGATGGCCGTTTCAACGACACGCCTTCGAGGAAATCAACGGGCTTAATGAGTCCTTTTTCTTCGGCCTGCTCCCAGTCGATCCCGTTTCCGAGGATGGCCTTCGGCAACTTTTCTATGAAAGCGGTGAACTCATTTTCCTTTTTGACCTTCTTGCCTTGCGAATGACACCGCTCGCATCGTAAAGATTCCTCCTTTGTAACACCCTCAGAACACGCCGCGAAGATCTTTTTATCACCGAAGGACTTTTTGCCGTCATGGCAGGTGCCGCAGTAGAGCCCCTGTCTGTTCAACGCTGCGGTGATATGTGTTTCACCCGCATTCATGGCAAAACCGATATCGACGTGACAAAACCTGCAGGTGAATCTGGACCGGTGGACCCAGTGGTCGAATACCACAGGGGCAAGTCCGGCACTCCTCGAATAGTTCCTGATTATGACCCTGCCGTACTCTGATGGCGCCGCCCTGTTCCAGGCATTCGCCGTGCCGGCAGAGACGAGGATCGCCGAAACGATAAGAAGAGTCATAACGGCAGAGAGCATCGTAATCCTCTGGAAGCGGGCTTTCCCAGGCTCCCGCACCAAAACCTCTACGTTGCCATATCCTTCACCAAGACCCGCAAGGAACAAACGGAGCAGGCCCCACCCGGCAAATGCAGCTCCGAGTAAAACGATCACCCGCGAGTTAACCGAGAGAAGTGCGCGGTAATTTTTCTGCTTTGTTATGCCCATGGCACCCCTTCTCTTTTACTATTGGTTGGACTTTTTCTCTGTAACATTAACAAAAGATTATCGATAGTACAAGACAAAAATATATCACGAGCGCAGGGGTGTAAAATGTAACGCACGATCGTCCTGCTGAAAGAACAGTGACCACCAGAGACCCGTAGGACCTGTTGCCCTCACTACAGTTTTCACGAAAACATTAGAGAGATATGACATGGTTTTAGAATTCCTGCCGGTCGAGCTTTTCCTGCACCTCGCCCTGCCGCGCGATGAGTTTGCTCATCTCGTCATCGGACATGGGATTGGCGAAGCCTTCGTTGATCCTGTTATACTCGTTCAGCAGGTTTTCGGTTTCCTGCACGCCCTCTTCCACGCACTGACGCACGGTCTTCGCGGGATCGAGCTTCGGCTCTTATTCGAGAATTCCGACGGTGTAGCCCGAAGAGACCACGACTTCGCCCACGAACTCCTTGTCCATGCCCGCCATGATCCTGAGCAGCGAGCTCTTGCCCGATCCGTTCAGGCCCAGCACGCCGATCTTGGCGCCGTAGAAGTAAGAGAGATAGATGTCCTTCAGGACCGGCTTCTTGTCGTAAAACTTGCCTACCCCCACCATGGAGTAGATGATCTTGTTCGGTTCAGCTGCCATAGTCGTTCTTATTCCCTTCGTAAAAATAGGAGGCTCTTTTGTACGCTGTATTGTGGCAGCGTGTCAATAGGTAAAAGCAGGTTTGCCGGGAAAAGCGGGTGAAGGGAGAAACACTCCAGCGGGCGCGGGAATCATCAGCTGACTATCCATGCGGACTCGGGTTCATCGGGCGGGCGCTCTCTCTGCAAGCGCCCGGAGTTCAACGCGGATCAATAATGGAAGACATCGGCAGCCGCTTTCAACCCCTTCACGGCGGCCTGGAGCGCGGCCGCGTGGGTCAATGACGGTTTCCCCTCGAGCGTTGACCTGCTGAGTTCGTCAGCAGCAGCGGACAATATCCGCTGCTGCTCTTTGAGGCGGACAATTTTTTCCTGCAGTCCGGACCGCATACTATCCAGGTCCGCTGCCAGGTCCTGGAACTCTTCATCTGAACTGAGACTGACCTCATTCATAAGATCGCCGCCGGCAATCCTCGCGATGTCCTTTTTAAGGGAATAGAGCGGAGGGGAAAGCCTCTTCCAAAGCGAATTGACGGTATAGGCCAGGATAGCGGCGAATATCAGCAGAGAGGCCACTTGAGCAGCAAACGTAATGGGCACGAGCAGTTCGCTTATCGTTTTAATATCGATGTGAGATGAATAGCGCACGTCATCAAGCTTTTTCCCCGCCAGGAAGGAAAACAGTATGGCCGCGGCCGCCGCCCAGACGGTTGCAATGACAACAAATCGCAGCATGAACCGCGATTGAAAATCTTTTTTAATAAAGTACTTTTTTCTATAATTAACCTGCATCCCTGCCTACCTCCCTCCTGTTATGTTCTTATCTCCGAGAGACTGCGCTCGATATTTTTTACGTTGTTCGTTATTTCTTCCGCCGCCCGTTTGAGCTCGGCCCCATCTTTACCCTGCTGCATGAGGTTGGACATTGTTTTTGAATGTGCATCAATGACGGCAAGGCAATCCTTGACAGCCATGATGCGGCCCTGGTACTGCGATGCCACATTATTCAACGTATCCGCCATGTCCGTAAGGTTGTCCTTCGGACGAAATTTGATCTTTCCGGACAGGTCACCCTGTGCGATCCTGGCTGCCTCAAGACCGATACGGTATACCGGGCCGGCAATGCGGTGGGAATAGAACAGGTGAAGCACTGCTATCGCTGGAATGCAGGAGATGCCGATAACGGCATAGATTGTCGCAATCTTCCAAAAAAGCACTTTCCGGATCGCCTGCACCGCAGCCAGTGCGTTATGATAGCCTTCCCCAAAACTTGCAGGGAACGACCAGGACACAGCATATCCAGCAATTGCAGCGCCGACTACCACAATCGCGAACGTTTTTACATAGAGAAGCAGACGGTAATTTCTCTGTGTGGTAAACCCCATACGATCTCTCCTTTTGTCTATGTCGTTTCAATTATCATTGAGTGTACATTAACAAAAGTTTTTCAATTGCGCAAGGATCAATATTAAATGAAAGAAGCGGCTTGCAATAGCTCAAGTAAATTGATATCATCATCCCGGATAATCAAGAGGATGTCAATACTCACGTGAGGTCAATCTTCTTAGCGGAACAAGGACAACCGGACAGAAATGGAGCATGAACTTGTTATTACGATTTTCGAGGAGCGGTATGGAGCATGGCATTAGATCATGCATGGTCTTTATATCGGCCTTCTTCCTTACCCTTTGTCTGGTCCGCGCGGGAGAAGCCTTTCATTCAGGAGGGTCCGGAGAGTGCAAGGAATGTCATAAAGACGAGAATGGCTCGTTACGATTATCCGACGCTAGCTCTACCTGTCTTCGCTGTCATCAGGCGCCATCGGGTACCCGGAGACCCACCGGATATTACATTGCATCCAATGACCACGATTTAGGAGCGGGCGTGCCGCCCTCACAATTAACTCCCGGCGGAGACTTCGGCTATCTAAAAAAGAGCTACTCCTGGAAAGAATCAGGATCGACAATAAACAGCCCAGGCGAACGGCATGGCCATAATATTGTTGCAGTAGACTATGGGTATATCGCGGATAGTAAGCACAGCGCAACGCCGGGTGGCATGTATCCCAGCAGCGCACTTTCCTGTATCAGCTGCCATGATCCTCATGGTAAACTTTCCAGTAATACATATCGTCTTCTGGGCGGGATTGGCTATACAACGAGATTAGCGCCGGGGATGGCCTTCACTGTTGATGCACCGGTTGCTGTTGCACCGCGTGACTCAAACAGGTCCGAGGCGTCAACAAACACAAGGGTCGCTTATGGCAGGAGGATGTCTGAATGGTGCTCAAATTGTCACATGAACGGTTGTACCGGAGCTTACGGACACCCTGTTTGTAACGGCGCCCGGTGTACGAATGAGATCATATCCAGTTACAACGCATATGTGAAGTCAGGAGACATCAATGGAAGGGGTGATGCTTCATACACCTCGCTGGTTCCCTTTGAGGAAGGGACTGACGACCGATCGGTCCTCGAGCAGCATGCAAAAAATGACGGCACCTACGCCATGGGTCCCGGTTTTGGTTCCAATGTGATGTGTCTCACCTGTCACCGGGCACACGCCTCTGCCTGGGACCATATGGCACGATGGAATATGGCATCGGAATTCATCGTGCAAAAAGGTGTTTACCCCGGGACCAATAATGGTTCACCTGAGGGGGACGCGCAGGGACGCTCCGAGGCGGAGACACAGAAGGCATACTATGAAAGGCCGGTCACCCTATTCGCCGCCTACCAGAGGGGCCTCTGCAACAAGTGTCATATAAGAGATTGATCGAATCTCTCCGCATATATCAGTGCACTGAATAGACCGGTTTTATTTTTCGAAGAAACCGTTCTCATCCTTTACAAGCTGGATTCCCGCCACCAACCTTCCGCCGGGCCCGCGCTCATGCTCTACCGACGTTCCCCGTGCTCTCCGCCCCTTGTCGGATAACCCGAAAAGGTGGCAGGGTTTCAACGGGCAATCCGTCTGAACGCACATCCCCACATGTTAGCTGTAAATTTAATCCTATGATAATTGTAAGTTTAACCATGCGGATTTTCCTTCCCGGTATTCTGGTTATTTCACATAGCGTACTGGTTATATAACTGTTTTGTCGGCCTTACGATGTAGAGGGCATTTTGATATTCAAGTTGGAAAATTTATTTATATATATGTATATCATTGATAAAATATAACTTTTCATGTCACCCAGTATATTTTTTAAAAAAAAATAATATTGGTTGGCTTGAATCTTGCTTTTAATTTTGCTTTTAACTAGTCCTAATCGGGAACAATGCTGAACTCAGGCATGAATAACCCGACAAATAATCTGAGGTTTTATCAGGAGAATATTATGAACACGCTGTTGATCTGGCTGGCTTCTTTCATGCTGAAAAAAGGGGTTCGTTCGTTAGGATTGGTATTTGCGATCATGACAGCGGTCAGCCTGTCGACACTGTCTCTTCCGGCCCATGCGGAGGAGGAATGGGGCAATGATCACTGTGCCGCGCCTCCGATATCCACGATTACCTCTCCTCTTGCCGACGCCAAGATCGGCGGCGTTACGACGTATACCATCACAGGCACTGCGAGCAGCACGGGAAAAAGCGTTCTGAAGGTGAAGGTATCCACGGATGGCGGTAAAAGCTGGGATTTGGCCACCGATACCTCGGGCAATGAGTCCTGGGCATCCTGGAGTTTCACCTGGGAAATATCTTCCAGCAAGAATAATAATAATATAGTAAAGGACGGCAGTTATGTCATCCTGTCGCGCGCCAAGAGTAAAGGTGATTCCGGGTGCGTTGAAACAGCCGGCCCGGGGGTCACCGTGACCGTGGACAAGACCAAACCCGATACCACAGCTTTTTCCTCCGGTTACGCATTCGGCAGTTTGACGGTGACCAGCCCAATCAGTGTGACGCTTTCCGCAAGCGACGGCGCCGGCTCCGGTGTGGCCGACGGCTCTCCAAAATATTGTGTCGACTCAGCCGATACCTGTACGCCGAACCTCGCTTATAGCGCGGCGATCAATGTTATCTGCGCCCCCGGTTCGATATGCACCCAGTATGTGCGGTATCAGTCGTTCGACAATGCGGGCAACAGCGAGGTCGTAAAAAGCTCTATCGTCAAACAAAATCCTCCGGACCTGCAGCCACCGACGACCTCTGCGTCCGCCGCGGGTTATGCATTCGGGACCTGGACAGGGACAAGCTCGGTGAGTGTATTGCTCTCAGCAAACGACGCGGGCTCGGGCATTGCCTCTGGTTATCCGAAATATTGCATCGACGCCGCAAATACCTGCGCGCCGGACAACAGCTATACCAGTGCGATCGACATAAGCTGCGCCGCAGGATCGAATTGTACCCAGTATGTGCGGTATCAATCGGTTGACAACGCAGGCAATACCGAGACGGTTCAGTCCTCTGTGGTCAAACAGGACCTCCAGTCGCCTGTTGCCGGCGTTTCTCCGGCAGGCGGAAAGATCGGCAGCTCGGCGGCGGTGTCGCTCAGTTGCGACGACGGCGCGGGTTCAGGATGCTCTAAGATCTACTACACCACGGACGGTTCAACACCGACGGCGAACTCTTCCGCGTATGCCGGACCGATCGTCATTTCAGAAACCACGTCCATGAACTTCCTCGCCGTGGACAATGCAGGGAACAGTGCAGCCGTACAAACAGCCGCGTATATCACCACCTACCGCGTGACGGCCGGCACGGGCGCTAACGGAACCATTTCGTGCACTCCGACAATCGTGGACTACAACTCAAGCTCGGTCTGCTTGATCATACCGGGTGCGGAGTATCATGTGGTGGACGTGGCGGTCGGGCCGACCAAAGGCGCCTCGACTTCGGTAGGAGTGTACGCTTCATACAGCATAACCAATATCAAGGCCGATATGACCATATCGGCGGAGTTCGCAAGAGATACGTTCACAATAACACCGTCTGCAGGACCGGGAGGCGGCATCAGTCCTGACACGGCCCAGACAATACCCTCCAACGGGACGGCGGCGCTCACCGTGACCCCGGACACCGGGTATCACATCGCCTCGGTCACGGGCTGCAACGGAACATTGACCGGGGGCACGTACGCCACGGGACCGATCACGGGCAACTGCACCGTGGAAGCTGTGTTCGCAATCAACACTGCTACGATAACGACAGGCGCGGGAATGAACGGGAGCGTCTCATGCACCCCGACCGTCGTACCCTACAACTCAGGCTCAGTTTGCACGATAACAGCGGATGCGGGATATCACGCGACGGTTACCGGCTGCAACGGAACCCTGACCGGACACACCTATGCCATTTCGGCAGTGCAATCAGATTGCACGATATTCGCGACATTCACGAACAGCGCGCCCTCTCTGCCGACAATTGTCTCTCCCCTTTCCGAGACCGAGACCACGACGTTGACTCCCGCTCTTGCGGTCAGTGCGGCGACCGATCCTGACGGAGACGCGGTCATGTACACCTTCGAGATTTATTCGGATGGCGGGCTCAGCACACTGGTGACCGGCACCACGACGGAGAGCACTAACTGGACAACGCCGGCGCTCTCCGACAACACCCGGTATTACTGGAGGGCCCAGGCAAACGACGGGCATATGAACAGCAACTGGATGACCACGGCCAACTTCGTTGTCAACACCGTTAATGACGGGCCTTCCGACCCAGGCATCAGCGCGCCTATTAATAACGTCCACGTATCGACACTGACTCCGGCCTTAAGCGTAACGAATGCCGCGGACGTGGATTACTATGACACCCTTACCTACGACTACGAGGTCGCCGCGGACGGCCAGTTCACGAACATCGCTGCACGTGCAGCCAATGTCGCCCAGGTCGCGGGAGGCGCCACGTCCTGGATCGTGACCCCGGCGCTGTCCGAGAACACCCCGTATTTCTGGAGGGTTAGGGCCAAAGACAATAATGGAGGATACAGTAACTTCGTGATCGCCTCCTTCTTCGTAAACACAGCCAATGATGCGCCGACAGCGCCGGTTCTTAAGTCGCCCGGCAGCGGAGAAGTTCAGGCATCTGCGCCGATGCTCGTCATCAACAACGCGACGGATGCCGATCATCAGGCCCTGATGTACACCTTTGAGCTTGACACCGTCGAGACGTTCAATAGTTCAAACAAGCAGACCTCCGGCCTTATTGCTGAAGGCGCGGGCGACACAGGCTGGACCCCCGCCGCCCTCACGGAAAACACTACCTACTACTGGAAGGCGAAGGCGAATGACGGTCTTGCGGATGGCCCCTGGATGGCAACCGCTGAATTCTTCGTGAACACCGTGAACGATGCCCCGAGTGTTCCAACACTCAATAACCCGGCAGCCGACGCATGGGTGACGGTCCTGGCTCCCACGCTCCAGGTCAACGCCTCCACGGATGCTGACGGGGACAACCTTACGTACGAATACGAAGTATTTTCCGATAGCGGCCTCTCGACAAGGGTAACGTCTGCGACGGGAGCGGGTAACAGCTGGGTCTTCCCGATGAACCTATCAGACAACACCAGGTATTGGTGGAGGGCGCAGGCGAAAGATGAGCACGGGGTCGCGAGCGGCTGGATGGCGGCAAGCGCGTTCTTCGTGAACGACAAGGGATATAACGATCCACCCGCGATCTCCATCACCAGGCCGGGCGCCTCTGAGTCAACGAACGGGACGGATTTCCTGATCACCTGGACCGCGTCCGATCCGGACAGCGACCCCGCGATCACGCTCTTCTACGATACGACCGGGAGCGGACACAACGGCACGCAGATAGCAACAGGCATGCACCTGTCCGATCCCATAAGCAGTTATGACTGGAACATCTCCGGTCTTGCCGACGGCGCCTATTTCGTGTATGCCAGGATCGACGATGGAAACACGGCCGTCTATGCCTACGCAGCCGGGCCTCTCACCATCGTCCGGACTCCTCCCACGCCGGTCATCACGGCGAGCGCGGGTCAGAACGGCGGCATATCGCCGTCCGGCGCCGTCTCCGTCGCAAGCGGAGCCAGCCAGTACTTCTCCTTTACCCCGGCTGCGGGCTACCGGGTGCTCGATGTGGTTGTTGACGGTGTATCCCAGGGCGAGAGGGATGCCTGGGGATTCACCAACGTCGGGGCGGACCACACGATCAGCGTCACCTTCACGCCGGACGTCTATACCATCACGGCCACGGCAGATAGCAACGGCAGCATCTCGCCGGTGGGCGCAACCGTTGTAAGCAAGGGCGGCAGCCAGACCTATGAGATCACCCCGAACCAGGGATACACTGTGTCGTACGTGACCGTCGATGGGGTGTACAAGGGCCCGCTCACAAGCTTCGAATTCACCAATGTAAGAGCGAACCACGCGATCATGGCTTATTTCACGGTGATCACTCATACGATCACGGCGAGCGTGGGGTCCCACGGCGGGATATCGCCTTCCGGCAACGTCTCCGTGCCGAACGGCGGCAGCCGGGCCTTCGACATCACTGCTGAGGCGGGATACCATATAGAGGCCGTCCTTGTTGACGGGGCGTCCGTCGGCGCGGTCGCGAGATACGACTTCTCGAATGTGACGGCCTCACACACCATCGTGGCCACGTTCGCACCGAATGCATCAAAGACGATCACCGCCACTGCCGGGTCGAACGGAGCCATCTCGCCTGCCGGCGCGGTATCAGTGCTGGGCGGAGCCGGTCAGACGTTCACCTTCACCCCGGAGACGGGCTACCGGGTGCTCGATGTGGTTGTTGACGGCGCGTCCGTGGGCGCGAAGACGTCGTACACGTTCACCAACGTCCAGTCGAACCACACGATCAATGCGACCTTCACGCTCAACGTCTATACCATCACGGCCACGGCGGGCGGCAACGGAAGCATCACGCCGTCCGGTTTGACAACGGTGCAGCCGGGCGGCAGCCAGGCCTATTCGATCGAGCCGGCCGCCGGCTACGAGGTGGAGAACGTGGTTATTGACGGCGTATCCAAGGGCGCGATAACCACCTATGCCTTCTCGTCCATTGCCGCCGACCACACGATCAGCGCCAGCTTCAGGGTGTTTGGCTATACGATCACGGCGAGCGCGGGCTCCCATGGCGACATATCGCCGTCCGGAAGCGTGTTTGTGCCGGAAGGATTCAACCAGACCTTCACCATCACGCCGGCAGCGGGATACCATTTGTTGGCTGTCCTTGTTGATGGGGCGTCGGTCGGCGCGGTCACGACCTACGACTTTACGAGCGTAGCCGCTGCGCACACCATCTCGGCGACCTTCGAGCAGAATGCGCCGTCCACGATCACTGCGAGCGCGGGCCAGAACGGCGGCATATCGCCGTCCGGCGCCGTCTCCGTCGCAAGCGGAGCCAGCCAGTACTTCTTCTTTACCCCGGCTGCGGGCTACCGGGTGCTCGATGTGGTTGTTGACGGTGTATCCCAGGGCGCGAGGGATGCCTGGGGATTCACCAACGTCGGGGCGAACCACTCGATCAGCGTCACCTTCACGCCGGACGTCTATACCATCACGGCCACGGCAAATAGCAACGGCAGCATTTCGCCGGCGGGCGCAACTGTTGTAAGCAAGGGCGACAGCCAGACCTATGAAATTATCCCGGACCAGGGATACTCCGTGTCGTACGTGACCGTCGACCAGGCATACAAAGGCCCGATCACGAGCTTCACCTTCACGAATGTAAGAACGAACCACGTGATCACGGCGTATTTCACGGTGACCACCCATACGATCACGGCGAGCGCGGGATCCCACGGCGGCATATCGCCGTCCGGCAACGTCTCCGTGCTAAACGGCGGCAGCCTGCTCTTCACCATCACTGCGGAGGCGGGATATCATATAGCGGCAGTCCTTGTTGACGGGGCGTCCGTGGGCGCGGTCGAGAGCTACACCTTCACGGATGTGATGGCCGGACACACAATCTCAGCAACGTTTGCGGAGAATGAAGCCTTCTTCATCACTGCGCCCGATGACATGGACTTCGATGGAATGCACGGCAGCATCTCGCCTGCAGGCGTGTTGCCCGATGGCGTGGTACGAGTGCTGGGCGGAGCCAGTCAGACATTCACCTTCACCCCGGATCCGGACTACCGGGTGCTCGATGTGGTTGTTGACGGAGTGTCCATGGGCGTGGTGACGTCGTACACGTTCACCAACGTCCAGACGAACCACACGATCAATGCGACATTTACGCTCAACGTCTTTACCATCACGGCCATGGCGGGCAACAATGGAAGCATGTCATTGGCGCCTGCGACAACGGTGCAGCCCGGCGAAAGCCTGACCTGTACGGTCACGCCGGCCGCCGGGTTTGAGGTGGAGAACGTGGTCGTTGACGGCGTGTCCAAGGGCGCGATAACCACCTATACCTTCTCGTCCATTGCCGCCGACCATACGATCAGCGCCAGCTTCAGGGTATATGTGTTTGGCTATATGATCACCGCGAGCGCGGGACCCAACGGCGGCATATCTCCGTCCGGCGCCGTGTCCGTGCCGGCCGGATCAGACCAGCTCTTCACCATCACGCCGGCAACGGGATACCATGTAACGGAAGTCCTTGTTGACGGGGCGTCGGTCGGCGCGGTCACGAGCTACACCTTTACGAGCGTAGCCGCTACGCACACCATCTCAGCTACCTTCGCGCAGAACACGTCACGCACCATCACCGCGAGCGCGGGACCCAACGGCAGCATCTCGCCGGCGGGCGTCACGGTCGTAAGCAATGGCGGGAGCCAGACCTATCTGTTCACCCCATTAAGCGAAGAGTACGTCCTGGCGTACGTGATCGTCGACGGGATGAACATAGGCGCGCCCGCGAGCTACACCTTCTCCAACGTAAGCATGAACCACGTGATCACGGCTTATTTCAATGTAAATCCAAACTGGTTCGGAGAATAAATTCCGCGCTTTGTCAGGTGGTTGGCTGAACAGCCAACCACTTTTTTTTTAGCGCGCCCGGCAAGGCGCATACACGTGGAGTGGCAGGTCCTCTAAGGACACTGATGACGGGTACCATTAGCCGAACCGCAAGGGCCACCGCGGTGAGACCGGGGATGAAGGATGCGGAACGCAGATCCCGCGCCTGAGGAACACAAAGCGCATTTGAGGCAGCTGCTTCCGGGCGAGAAGGCAATAATTCTAATAACGGCAGTTGACGCGGATTAAATCGGATTAGAACCGGATCAAATCGGATGTTTATTTTGGGTTGTAGTTCACCCATCGGATGACGTGCTTCCTTTTCATTTTCATCCACCCCTTCCCTGTCCCGATGCTTTTTTTTTAGGACCATAAGCTCGAAAGGCGTCGGAGTCTCGACGAACAATGGGGACGCAAAGCGGAAAATAATACACTGGACGAACCAGAACCGAAGATGTAAAATACGATTTTCAAACAAATAAAATTTCTACAACTGTTCCTGAATGAGACGCCGGTCATGAAATTAAGAATATTTTATGCGGGATTGTTTTTTTTCATCGCCCAAACTTTTTCTGTCTCTGCCCAACAGGCAGACTGTGTTAAATGTCACAAGCAATTAGTAACAGCCAAGGTGCTCCACAAGGCATTGGAAATGCGCATTGGCTGCACAAGCTGCCACTCGGGGATCATCGCCAGGACCGTACCCCATAAAAAATCGAACATGAATGAAAAGGGGCTCGTGGCCCTGCCGCCGAAACTCTGCTATGAATGCCACGACAAGGCGATGTTCACCAAAAAGGATGTTCATGCCGCCCTTGGCATGGGCTGCACGGGTTGCCATAATCCTCATTCCACGGATACGCCAAAGCTCCTCGTCTCCGGACAGCCTGAGCTCTGCTACACATGCCATGACAAGGGCATGTTCACCAAAAAGGACGTTCATGCCGCCATCGGCATGGGCTGCACAAGCTGCCATAATCCTCATTCTACGGACACGCCAAAGCTCCTCGTCTCCGAACTGCCCGATGTCTGCTACACCTGCCATGACAAGGGCATGTTCACCAAAAAGGATGTTCATGCAGCTCTCGGCATGGGCTGTATGAGTTGCCACAACCCGCACTCGACGGACAGTGCAAAGCTGCTCGCCTCGGAATTGCCCGAGCTCTGCTACAATTGCCACGATAAGGCGATGTTCAGCAAGAAGGACGTTCATGCCGCCATCGGCATGGGCTGCACAAGCTGCCATAATCCCCATTCCACGGACATGCCAAAGCTGATTGTCTCCGGACAGCCCGATGTCTGCTACACCTGCCACGATAGGGCGATGTTCACCAAAAAGGACGTTCATGCCGCTATCGGCATGGGCTGCACAAGCTGCCACAACCCGCACGCAACGGACAGTGCGAAGCTGCTCATCGCGGAACCGCCTGAGCTCTGCTACACCTGCCACGATAGGGCGATGTTCATCAAAAAGGACGTTCATGCCGCTATCGGCATGGGCTGCACGGGCTGCCACAACCCGCACTCGACGGACAGCTCGAAGCTGCTCATTTCGGAACAGCCTGAGCTCTGCTACACCTGCCATGACAAGGCGATGTTCACCAAAAAGGACGTTCATGCCGCCATCGGCATGGGCTGCACAAGCTGCCACAATCCCCATTCTACAGACAGTGCGAAACTGCTCATTTCGGAACAGCCTGAGCTCTGCTACACCTGCCATGACAAGGCGATGTTCACCAAAAAGGATGTTCATGCCGCCATCGGCATGGGCTGCATGGGCTGCCACAACCCGCACGCAACGGACAGTGCAAAGCTGCTCATTTCGGAACAGCCTGAGCTTTGCTACACCTGCCACGACAAGGGCATGTTCACCAAAAAGGATGTTCATGCCGCCATCGGCATGGGCTGCACGAACTGTCATAATCCGCATTCTTCGAATGAGATGGCACTGCTGATGAAGAAACCCGTTTCTGTCTGTCTCGAATGCCATGGAGAGGTAATGAATAAACCGCATATAGACATTGGCCCTTCTTCCGCCAGACATCCGCTCGGCGAAACAAAAAAGAAATGGTGGAGAGAAGTGAAAGTGCAGAATCCTGCGCAGCCTGACAAGCCCTTTTACTGCGGCAGTTGCCATGATCCCCACAGTACGGATACGCTGAACCTTCTGAGATTCAACGCGCAATCAACGCAGGACCTGTGCAAGAACTGTCACTAGGCGCAGAAAAACGTCGTCTCTTCAATGATCCATTGTGATGCCGCCCGGTAAGCCCGGCAAGGAGAAGTTCCTTGCTTTTTCGGACCAACAGTGATACTGTGATCCACTGTTTGAACAGCTATCAGGAGATTGGCAGTCTCTGTGTGGGAGGGATGTCCTATGAAAGGAAATACCGTCTCGATGCGCATGTTCCCGGTTGTATTTATCATGCTGTTCCTCGTTCTTCCCACGCTATCTCCAGCCGCGGAATTGAACTGCGCCAAGTGCCATGGACAACTTGCCAAGGGAAAGTCCGTCCATAAAGCCCTGAGCATGGGGTGCGCCACCTGCCATGGCGGGATCGATACCAAGGCGATGCCGCACAAGAAGACGAATGCGCTGGCAAAAGGGCTCACATCGGAACCACCCGAGCTGTGCTATGGTTGTCACGACAAGGGGATCTTCACGAAGAAGAACGTGCATGCGGCGGTTGCCATGGGCTGCACCGGATGTCATAACCCGCACTCATCCAAAAACGCGCGGCTGCTGGTCACGGAGGTTCCCGCCTTGTGTCTCACCTGCCACGACAAGGCCGGATTCTCCCAGAAGAATGTCCACGCGCCGGTCGCTTCCGGCGATTGCACGACCTGCCACTCACCGCACTCGTCTGATATGATCGCCCTGCTTGCGAAAAAACCGTATGACACGTGCCTCCAGTGCCATCCGGACAGCGCGGAGCATGGTAATCATGTACCGACATCCGGGGACAAGGTTCCTGAAGATCCCAAGAGACCGGGCCGGCCCTTCTACTGCGGGAGCTGCCATACGCCGCATAGCTCGAACACGCCGCTCCTGTTCCGGTTCGATGCCAAGTCAGTATCAAGCCTGTGCGTCAACTGCCACGCGTTCTAAGTGCACGCTGCTGCAGGAATAGCCGGGCGCCTGCCTATCCTTCAAATTGCTGCTCTATATTTACATCTATTTCCATCTCTCTGGCACAAATATTACAACCTTTCAGTTGTCAATTAACAATTCCGGAATTTTAAAAGCCTCAGGTGAAATCACACGTCAGGTATGGGGATTTCACCATGTATTATGCCTGAATAATTCAGCCTGTCAGGACAACGTCTTGTTATCTAAAAGGTTGTTATTCTGGCACGACCAATGCATATGTACTGCGTAAGTAAGCAATTCATGGATGTCCTTCATCTTATGAAAAAACACTTGGGAAAACATAGTCTTATTGCTTTACTCGGCATGATCGTCTTGCTGAGCGCGTCAGTTTCTCACGCAGGGCAGACACCTCAAGTGTCCTTTCTGTACCAGCTATCAACATTCACCGGTAAGGCAGAGGTCGGCGCATGGCCAAGGCTCATGGTGGACCGGGTCAACAATGAGGTTTATGTCCTGTCAGACGAGCTCAGAGTATTCAACCAGAGAGGCATGGAAATCTATAAGATGGCGAGCAGCGTGCTCGATGAAAAGGCAGTCGAGCGTCCTATCATAGATGCTGCCGTGAAAAAGAACGGCGAAATCATCTTCCTGGTCCAAGTAGAGGACAAGGGAAAGCTCACGTATTACTGCACGGTCGCCGATTTCCGGGGTGAGCCCTTCTCCCGCATCGAGATGAAGAACTTCCCTCCCGACCTGGCGGATTTCATGCCGGACCGCATGCTCTCCCTTAACGGGCTCATTTACCTGGCGAGCTCGTATCGGCTTCAGATCGTGGTCGTAAACGAGGAAGGTTCCTACCAGCGCAGCTATAACATCCTGTCGCTTCTCCAGAAGCAGGAGTCGGGTGAACGGGTAGGAGCTAAGGATAAGAAATCGTTGCGCAGAAGGGGCATGGAAGACGTTGAGTTTGAAATAGGCGACTTTTCCGCGGACCAGGAAGGGAACATTCTATTCACCCTGCCCGTCATCGGCAGTGCCTATAAACTGACGCCGGACCTTCAGCTCACCCTTATCAGCAAACGCGGCAGTGGCCCGGGAAAGTTCGGGATCCCGAACGCGATCATTACCGATGCCAAGGGAAATTACCTCGTGTCGGACATTCTGAAAAGCGTCGTGATGGTGTTTGACAAGGATTTGAACTATATCGGTTCATTCGGCGGCCGTAACAGTGGCCAGGAGTCGTTGATCGCCCCGAGGGGCTTGGTAATGGATGCAGATAACAGGCTGTATGTATCCCAAACTGACGTATTGGGTGTGAGCGTATTTCAGTTCACCTACGATTGACACTGTACCGAATCCGGGATACGACTGTTCCTAACGAAAGGGGGTGGTTTCGCTCATCGCACGAATGCAAGTAACAAGTAAGTAGTTTGGTAGTTTCCATACGATTTTTAGCAGTTCGCTGTAAGCAGCAACAAGGATAGGGATGTTCAGGGTATTGGGGTGTCGGCAATGCCGACACTATATTATTAACCAATCCTCCGAAAAAGGTAAACTCATCGCAAGGTGGGGGCGCAAAACCATGGGTCCGTCTCGGATTGCCAGGTTACCGGAGCAAAGTTTACTAGGAGAATTACAATGAAATTGAAGATAAGCATTATCGTTATCGCAGTCGCGCTCGTGGCCTTTGGGCTGAGCGGGGCCGCTTTTGCGTTCCACGGCGGCGGCGTCGCCTCGTGCGAAAGCTGCCATACCATGCATAACTCGAAGGACGGCGCAGTGATGTCAAGAACGACCACCACCACTGGCGTGCAGGCCGCTAACCTGGCCGTTGGACAGACTGGCGCCTATCTTCTGCAGGGAACCGATCAGAGCTCTACCTGCTTGAACTGCCATGGCGGAGCCAATAAAGTGACCGCAGGCAGCTACACAGTATTGTCCTATGGTGCAAATGTTACGATCCCGTCGCAGAGAACTCCGGGCGGTGACTTTGGTTGGTTGCGGAAGGGTTCAAAGAAGGGCCACAGCATTGTCGCAGCTGACTATCTCCTGACAGCAGAGACGACCAAGGCAGGCAACATGGCACCGGGCGGCACCTATCCGGTAGGCAGCCTGCATTGCAGCAGCTGCCATGATCCCCATGGCAAGTACAGAAGGCTTTCGTCTGATCCCGCAGGTAATTACGTAACAACCGGCGAAGCGATCGCTGAGTCTGGCTCCTATGGTGTAGACCCCACGAACGGCGAAGCAGTCGGCGCGTTTCGTCTCCTTGGCGGCATGAACTATCTCCCGAAGTCCATGGAAGCTTTCCCCGCCCTAGCATTATCTGCGCAGCCGATCATGGCAGCAACCATTTCGAGCTACAACTCTTCAGAGACCACGACCGAAACTATCACCAACTATGGCGATTCCACCGTTGGCGCATGGTGCACTTCGTGTCATGCCAAGATGCATAATTCTGCAACAAACGGGACAGCAGTACTGGTTCACCCGAACGACACAAACATGACGGCACTCTTCGGCCTCTACAACGCCTATTCGTCATCCGGCAAGACCGGCGGAACGTTCGCTGGCTACACCTCCCTCATCCCGGTGGCGTATGACAACGTCAAACAGAACTCACTGCTCAGCGGCCACTTCACCAAGGGTGCAAGCATAGCGGGTTCAGACAAGGTTATGTGCCTGAGCTGCCACAGGGCCCATGCCTCTGGTATTGACTACATGCTGAGATTCCCGAGCGTTGAGGAAATGGTAGTGGCCGATCCGTCTGGCAATCCGACCTATGCCAAGGGCGGGACCAGCACGAGCATTTCGACCGTCTCCGGCCTTTCACCTCAGGAATTGCAGGCTGCTCTGTATGACAGGGCCCCCTCTACCTGGGGCGCCGGCCAGCGCACGCTTTGCAACAAGTGCCACGCGAAAGACTAATCCTTACCTGTCGTTGCAGTACAGCTACAACAAAAGGGCTGGCATCTGCCAGCCCTTTTTTTTGCACAACCTGAGTCAGCACCCGACAGTCTTCTCGCGGTCGCTGACGGCCCCCGGAATATTCCGGTTTACTCTTGGAGCGGATGCTGGTATAATGATCGCCGACCTAAGGGTCCGTAGATAAGGTCAAAACGAACGGATCTTTCCTAACCCAGAAAAGCCGAAACCAAAGCCCTGGAACCGCCGGGGCGCGATGGTCGCAAAGGGAATCTTGAAGGTCCTGAATTAAAACCAAAACCTCTTTCAAAACTCATTTTCGAGCGAAGCACTAAAGAAATAACTGGCTTCGCTTTTCAACTTTATTACGAAATGCACCGAACAAACAGAACGCCTCGGGAGGTACGCTCCTGAACAACCGGCGCGCGAAAACGTCAGGCAATGCTATTACCGGGAGTTCTCCTTTTTTTTCGCCGGCAAAAAATAATATGAAAAAAATCAAACATTTCATTCTCGTCATTATCACGCCATTCCTTCTTTTCTGCTTTTCAGGTTGTCAGGCCAATTTTTCATCCTTCAAGCCCGCGCTGGGTGAAGAAGGTGAGGTATTCGTCTACCTTCAGCCCTTCCCGCAGGAGGCAGAGCGGCTCACGTTTGATCTCGAGGAGGTTTCCGCGGTGCGGCAGGACGGCGCGGAATTCCCGCTGTCAATCTCACTGAAGTCGTTCGCGGCGCCCGCCTTGAGACGGCAGAGGCTGCTCGCTGCCGGGGTCCTGCCGCCCGGGAGGTACCGCGGACTATCGTTCAAGCCCGGAAAGGCGCTGCTCCATACCGATGAGGGCGAAGCGTCGCTCCTGATCCCGAAGGACCCCGTGGTATCTGACCTCCCGTTCACCATTGCCAGGAAGAAGGCGACGCCCCTTTTCCTGAACTTTCTGTATCAACAATCCGTTATAGGCGGCTTCAGCTTCAATCCGGCGTTCTCCCTGTTCCAGCCCGGCAAGCCGGTCACCGGCCTTGTGGGATATGTCTCCAACAGCGCCGAAAATACCATAACAGTATTCGACAAGAAATCCGGCCAGGTCATTTCCGTGCTTGCAACAGGCAGGGGGCCCAAGGGCGTTGCCTTTGACCGCGTACGGAACAGGGCGTACGTGGCGCTGTCCGAAGAGGACTCGGTCATGGCGATCGACATAACCACCGGGGAACCGCTTAATACCATCCGGCTTCATGCCGGCGCCGGTCCGCGGGACCTGGCGCTCGCGCCCGACGGACAGACGCTTCTGAGCGTGAACCCCGGGTCCAATACGGTCAGTTTTATCGACACCCTGTCGTATCTCGAACTCGGCTGGACAAACGTAGAATATTCCCCCGCCTCGATCCTGCTGGACCCCTCCGCCCGGAACAAGGCCTATGTGTTCAACGAACTGTCGAACAGTCTCTCGGTCATCGACATCGCAAAACGGGCCGTTGCGTCCTCATCGCCCACCGATACCGGACCGCTCCGCGGCCAGTTCAGCAGGAACGGGGGACTGATCTATATCATCTATCAGAGATCTCCGTACCTGACCATTATGGACCCGGCGTCACGGCAGTCAACGAACCGCGTGTACATCGGGGTGCCGGCGGAGGCCCTCAAGGTAGACGTCAAGACGGGCCTGATCTATGTTGCCGGAATGCGGAGAGGCGAGGTCGAGATCTATGAGCCCCTCTCCCTCGTAGCGGTTGATTTTATCGCCGCGGAAAGCAGCGTTTCCTATTTGACCATCGACGACCAGGAAAACAGCCTCCTGCTGCTTTCACCCGGATCCAGGACGCTCTCCAGTGTCAATATCAACACGAAGAACACCGTGTACACGCTTGATGTGGGCGAGGACCCCTATCAGGTCACGCTGATGGGAGAGCGGTAACAAAGCGGGGGGATCCTATGAACCGGTTGCTGCATCATTCTGCAGGTATTTTCCTCGTGGCGCTGGCCGCGGTCGTCCTGCTTCCGGTCCCGGCCTCGGGAGGTGTGTCGGCGACCATGGAACTCAATTACAACAGGAGCAACACCTCCACACAAGATACCGCGGGAACCACGTCCACTTCCCGATCCACGGATTTTTTTCAACGGTACATCCTCAGCCTGCGGAGGGACATCTTCCCCACGCTCTCGTTCGGTGTGGGATATGTGCTGGAAAAGGACGTGGTCAATACCCATGCCAATGACATTGACTCCAGATCGACATTACTCCGGGCAAGCCCGTCTGCGGACATCTTCTACCGGAATCCATACGTCATCGCGAACCTGAGCTATAACGAGATGAAAGTGACAACGCAGGAAAGCGGAAATCCCGCACAGACGATGCTTCAGGAGAATCTCAGCGCCTCCGTCGGATTGGTGAAACGAGAGCGCCTTCCAACGCTGAACCTCATGTACAGCCGTACCCACGCGTATGACCGGGACCATCTGGAGATTGACAGCATAAACGAACAGTATACGCTCACCTCGGCTTACCAGCCTGTGAAACAGTTCGGAATGCGCTACTCAGGCACCTACAACGAGTCCCTGGACAAGCTGCACGGCACAGAGACAACAGGCCTGCTCAACAGCGCGCGGCTGGACTACAATGATGCGTTCCTCAGGAACCGAGTACGGGTCTATGCCACCTATTTCGTCTCCCAGGCGCAGTCCCAGACCAGGTCCGTGGGGTCCGGGACCGGGGAGGTGGCAGAGGGGATCCTTCCGTTCGCGGGGCTCGCCGGGTCCGGCAGCCTCGGCACCGACAGTCCTCCGGAGGTCACTACCCTCGACACACTGGTGTCGAACCCGCTTCTCATCGACGGGGTAACGAACGCCGCCAGCGGGATCAACATCGGGTACTCCGCGCTCGTGACCGGACCGCGGAACATGGGGCTTGACCTCGGAACGGAGACCGAATTGAACAGTGTCTACGTCTGGGTGAACCAGCAGCTGACGGAAACATTAGCCAATTCCTTCTCTTGGGACATCTATATCAGCTCCGACACCTCCAATCTCAAACAATGGACGCTGCTGCAGACTGTGGCCCCCGCCCCGTTCGGCGTGTTCAATGCCCGGTTCGAGCTGCGCTTTTCGAACGTCAAGACCCGCTTCATCAAGGTGGTCACCCATCCCCTCGCATCGCCCGTGCCCGTGCCCGGGGTTGATGTGAACAACATCCTCGTTACGGAGCTCCAGGCTTTCATTTTCAAGCCAGTCCAGGAGATCTCCACCAGCAAGACCAGCTTCAACAGCCAGCGCATAGATCTGGGGATGAACGCGAAGCTCGCGAATGTTCCGAACCTGTATTACGACATTTCCTATACGCAGTTGAAATCTGACCAATCGGACTTTTCCCCCTGGGAGCTTCTGAACAGGCTGTCCCTCAGCCAACGCCTCAGCAAGGTCTTTACGACCGGTGCGGTTACATCCCGCCAGGACAGCAAGCAAAGTGATGGCATGCATGTCAGTAACCTCTACAGCGCTTTTCTGACCGCAACGCCGTTGAACACCTTGAGCCATAACCTGCGGGTCGGCAGGTCAACTGAAGAGCACGATGACATGAAGAGTACAACGGATTACGTCTATTTTAGCAACAGCGCCAAGATCTACCGGGGCGTCGACCTCAACCTCGCCATCGGGCAGACGATGAGCATTCAGGAAACGGGCCAGCGCATCAGAAGCACGACCATCACCGGCGGATCGACGCTGGTCCCCTACCGGACCATGACGATCAACCTGTATTACAGCGACGTGAAGTCCAGGACGACGGGCACCGACAGCCAGGACCCCGGGTACGGATCAACTACCCGGAGCGGCACTGCAAGCGTTTCTTACACGCCCGTCGAAACACTGTTCCTCTACGCATCCTCTTCAACATCGGAGACCACCTATGATAACGGAGGGAGCGCCACCTCGAGCAGGACGCAGACCTATACCCTGTCCTGGTCGCCTGCATTCACAGGCGATCTCTCGATCAATGTCTCCGCGGTGCAGGTCGTCACGTCGGTTGATCAGGGGGTACATGACACATTTACGCCCAGTCTTCGATGGAGGGTGAACCAGTACGCTTTCGTCGATGCGGGTTACCAGCTTGACACGACCAGAAACATCTCTCTAAGGACGAAAACGGAGACCCTCTTCACCACGCTGCATGCGTCGTTTTGATCATTGAAATTGACAGGAAAATCAGAATATGGCACTATATAATGGTCGAGGTGATCAAAATGTCTAAGAATCCTTTCTGGAGAAAATGTGCGGTGTTCATCATGCTCCTGCCGGTGCTGGCATGCTCTTCGTCCGGTACGTACGACGTATACCACTCGGAGGACATGGATTTCGCTTCCATTCAGTCCGTCGCGGTCATGCCCTTGGCGAACCTGACGAGGGACAATATGGCCGCGGAACGGGTTCGGGATGTCTTCATGACCATGCTGCTGGCGGCTGGCAGTATATACGTCATCCCTCCCGGCGAGGTCGCACGCGGCATCTCGATGGCGGGCATCTCAAATCCCACGAACCCATCCGACGGTGATATAAAAAAACTGGCGACGGCGCTCAAGGCAGATGCGGTCATCACCGGGGTGCTCAGGGAATACGGCGATGTCAGGCAAATGACGATTGCGGGGAACATCATATCATTCAGCCTCCAGATGAAGGAGGCCCAGGCGGGAAAGGTCGTCTGGTCAGCATCCGCCACGCGGGGCGGCATCGGCATGAAAGAGCGGCTGATCGGTGGCGGTGGCGAGCCAATGAACAACATCACGGAGAAAGCGGTCAATGAGATCATCAATAAATTGTTCAAATAAGGCCGTGGTCATTCTCGTTGCTGCCCTGTTCCTGCTTACGGGTTGCGCGTCCGCTCGAACCGGAGCAGAGTACGAACTTCCGGGCCGGAGCGAGAAACCCCTGATCGTAGCGATCTTGCCCATTGAGAATCTTTCCGGCAAGCCAGTTCCCTTGAAAGATGTCAGGCAGATGATGACCGGTGTGGTAAAGCACCAGGGGCTTTCCGTCCTTGATGATGCCGTCCTTGACGCTTTCCTTGCGAAGCACCGTATTCGATACGTTGGCGGGATCGACTCCCCCACGGCACAAGCCTTACGGCAGGAAACCGGGGCCGATGCCGTCCTGATCACAACGGTCGAACTCTTCACACCCGATCCTGCACAATCCGCGGTCCTCAAGGTCTCTCTTTTCTGCAGGCTCGTCTCAACGGACGAAAAGCCCGTGATTCTCTGGATGGAAAGCGTGGGACTGTCCGGCGACGAATCACCGGGTCTCCTTGAACTCGGCGTAATACGGGAACCCAAGAAGCTTCTGCAAAAGGCGGCAAAGGCGCTTTCGAATTCCCTGTACGCCTTACGCAGCGGGAACGGATACAACACGAGTTCGCGATCGTTCCCATCGCAGGTATCGTACCGCTCTTCGCTGGTCGGTCTGAACTTTCGGGAATGTACCGTTTCCTTCGCTCTGAGAAGCGCGTCAGGAGAGAACCAGGATGGCCATCTCAGGCTCTATGCATACTTGAGCACAGTGAACGGCAGGAAGGTCACCGTGGACTATGCGGTCACGGGCGGCACTGCCCGGGGAGACGGAAGGGACTTTACCCTGAAACCGGGCACTCTTACCTTTAATCCCGGGGAGACGGTCAAAAGCATCGATGTGGATATCGTACGAAAGACGCAGTATGACGACGACAAGACTATCGAGGTGGGTCTGACAAGGCCGATCAACGCGGTCCTGGGCGATGTCCGCGTCCATACCTATACCGTCTCGAACACCGCGCCCATGCCGAGCGTGTCGTTCACCTCCCCGGTCCAGAGCGCCAAGGAGGACGCGGGTACGGCTGTGATCACGGCAAAGCTGTCCGCAGTATCCGTCAAGGACGTGATCGTGCCTCTCACCGCGTCCGGCACGGCAATAAGCCAGACAAACTACCGGCTCCTCACGCCGGGCCCGCTCGTCATCAAGGCGGGCGCGGCCTCCGCGGATATCCAGATCGCGCTCATTGCCAGCAAGATGAACGAAGAGGACAAGACCGTGGTGCTGACCATGGGCCCGTTGACCAATGCCGGCCCGGGCCAGAACCCGGTCCATACGCTGACCATCGCGGACACGGACCCCGCCCCTGCAATCGCCTTTGCCGTGAAGGGCTCCGGCGGCAAGGCAGGGAGCCCGGCAAGGCTCGATGTGAGCCTGAGCGCAAAGAGCGGCAAGCAGGTCACGGTGGACTACGCGGTCATCGGCGGCACGGCCCGGGGAGACGGCAGGGATTTTACCCTGAAACCAGGCACTCTTACCTTCAACCCCGGTGAGACGGTCAAGACCATCGAGGTGGAGATCAAGCAGGGCACGATGTATGACGAAGACAGGACCATCGAGGTTGGCCTTGCAAAGCCCGTGAACGCGGTCCTGGGCGATGTCCGCGTCCATACCCATGCCGTCTCGAACACCGCGCCCATGCCCGTTGTCGCGTTCAGCGCTTCAGCGCAGGAAGTTCAAGACGATGTGGGCACGATCTTCGTCAAGGTACAACTGTCGGCAATCTCTGCCAAGGACGTGACCGTGCCATTCACCGTAGAGGGCACTGCGCGCGATTTGGCTAATTACCGGCTCCTCACGCCGAGCCCGCTCATTATCAAGGCGGGCGAGGCCTCCGCGAACATCGGCATTGTCATCATAAGCAACGGGGTGCAGGAGAACGACAAGACGTTGCGCTTCACCATGGGAGCGCCCTTTTATGCCGCGCGGGGCGCCCGGACAACCCATTCGATCACCATCGTAGACACAGATAACCCGCGTACCGTGACCGTGATCCCGTTCTTTAACGACAGCGGCAGAAAGAACGCCGGGGATATCGTCATGCTGCATTTTGTCACCCACCTGGTGCAATCTGGAAAATTCTCGGTCATCGAACCGGGAGTTGTGCGCGAGAAGTTTCTCAATATGAGGATCATCATGCGGGAAGGCATCGCCTCACCGGAAACCGACCTTCTCACGCACAGCTTGAATGCCGACCTGGTCCTTACCGGCAAGGTGCTGGATTATCAGGATCCGATAGATGGGGCGGATATCCCCAAGGTTGATATCCTTGCCGCGGTCATCGAGCGGAAAAGCAAGAAGATCATCTGGGCGGCGAAAAGCTTTAAGCAAGGGGATGACAGCATCGTCATCTTTGATGTCGGAAGAGTGTATATCGCGAACCAGCTGGCAAAAGAACTCGGCAGCATTGTTGACAATCTCCTGCTGCAATGAGAGAAAACCGGAACGGGGTATTTCCCGTCAGGGTGTTGCCGCAGGCTCTTTTCAAGACTAAAAGATAGCGCAGTCGTTCCAATTTCATTACAACAAGGGGGAAAAGAAAAGAATGAAACGGATCCCAGTAGTCATGTCAGTTCTGATGGCGCTGTCGCTCATTGCCACACCATGCTTTTCGGCAGGCGCGGCCGTGCAACACCCGGAGGAGAAGACCGAGCAGGAAGGCGCACCAACACCTGATGACAGTTTGCGCATAACGCTGAATTTTCCGCTTGCGTCCCCCCTGTTCTCGAACTGTCCCATCGCGGAGGTCAATGACGAGCTGATCACTGTCGAAGATCTTGCCGCGCTGTTCTTCTCCTCCCATGCTACCATGGAGACGCAAGCCACGGGGAAGATCACGATGTTCTATGCGGAGCAGTTGAAACGGCTCATCAACGTGCGGCTTATCATCCAGGAGGCAAGGAATGTCGGATTGGACGAGTTGCCCGAGATCAAGGGCACGATTGACAAATTTGCGCAAGCAATACTGATCCAGCTCCTCAAGAAAGAGGTTGGACAGGACGTTACGGTCGACGAAAAGGAGATTGAGATTGCCTACCGGGAGACGTTCGGGGAATGGAAGATTATATCCCTGCTGTTCAACAAGGAAGAGAACGCGAAAAAGGCGGTGAAAGCGTTAAAAGCCGGCAAGAGCTTCGAAGAGATCGCCCGCGCGGTCCTGAAGGAGGAGACGGCGAAAGGAAGCTTGCAGGGGGAATATATGCGACTAGTCAATTTGACCCCTGAGGTGGTCGAAGTGGTTTCCAAGATGAAAATCGGCTCCGTCAGCCCCGTCATCAAGGTGGGAGCAGGTAAGTCTGTCGGCTATTCACTCATCAAGCTGGAAGACATCCGAATCCCGGACAGCGCGGCGGACCGGGAACAGGCGCGAAGGCAGGCGCTTTCCATCAAGTTTGGCAAGACACTTCATGAGCACCGCGATGCATTATATAAAAAATATGTCAAGCTGGACAACACGCTCTTCAAGTCGCTCGATTTCGAGGCAAAGAAGCCGGGATTCGACATGTTCCTGGCGGACAAGCGGATCCTCGCGAAGATCGCCGGAGAAGAGCCGGTCCTGGTGAAGGACCTGGCCCAGGCCATATCTGCCAAACTCTTCCACGGGGTTGCGACGGCAATAGAAGAGAAAAAAGTAAATGTGATAAAACAGGATGTCCTGGACAAGATCATCGACAAGAGGGTATACCAGAAGGAGGCGCTCCTCAAAGGGATCGACCGGACGCCGCAGTATCGAAAAATGGTCAGGGAAAGGGAATCCGGCATCCTCTTCGGATCATTCATCCAGAAGGTGATCGCGCCCACGGTGAAGCTCGATGATGACGACATCAATGCCTATTACAACGAGCACATATCCGACTTTACCTTTCCGGAGATGGTCAGGCTGAGAGGCTTGCCGTTCAACCGCGTGAAGGATGCCGAAGCCGCCCTCGACATGCTGAAAAAAGGCGCTGACTACTCCTGGATCAAGGCCAATGCGAAGGGCCAGACCGATCCGGACGCGGAGGACCTCATGAACTTCGGTGATACCTTGATGACGAGCAAGAGTCTGCCGGCGGACATGCGTAAGGCACTCACGGGCGCAAAACCGGGGGATGTCAGGATCGCGACGGGGACCGATGGCCGCGCGTACATCCTGTCCGTGCTCGAGGTGACCCCCGTCCGCAATCAGCCGCGTGAGGAAGTGGTGAATTCGATCAGCCAAATAGTCTTTGATAATAAACTTGAACACGCTATAGAGGACTGGGCCGAGAAGTTGAAACAGGATGCCGTGGTAAAGATCTATATAAAGCAATAACGGGACCTGTCGATAGGACGGTCAGAAGGAGAAAATATGCAACTGGTTCACGGAAAACGGGTAACTGCACTGATGATATTCATCCTGCTGCTGTTTGTCAGCCTGTTCTATCCCGCGTTCGAAAGCATGGCTGCGCCGCCGCGCAAGTTCGCCCGCAAGGAGTGCCTGGACTGTCATACGAAATTTGCGGACAAGTATCTGGGCATGAAGACCCTCCATCCCGGCGTCAAGGAAAATAAATGCATGGATTGTCATCTCCGGCACGGTGTTATTCCCACGCTCCTGCTGAAAAAGGACGGCAACGAGCTCTGTTTCTCATGTCACAGCAGGGGGAAAATCGGGATGGACAAGACCCACGTGCACAGCGTGATGAACACCGGGAAATGCGTCAACTGCCACAATCCGCACGGCTCTGCATCGAACCGCCTGCTGAAGGCCGAGGGCAGCGAACAATGCTATCAATGCCACAAGCGGGAGAACTACGAAAAGAAGGTGGTCCACAAGATCATGAAGACCGACGGCTGCAGGGCCTGCCACCTCGCTCATAGCTCGAGCGAAAAGAACCTCCTGACGAAGGCGAACCTCCCGCTGTGCCTCAGCTGTCATGACAGCGGCACATCGTCGTTCAAGAAGGCGCACGCCCAGTATCCGGTGGAGACCAAATCCTGTCTCGGTTGTCATAACCCTCATTCATCGGAATTGCCGAACCTGCTGAAGACCAGTCTCCATAATCCCGTGTCTTCGATCGACTGCGCCTCGTGCCACGAAGCGCCGACAGCCCGGAATCCGTTCGGCACTATCCAGAGCGGGGACGCCCTCTGTTTTCAATGCCATGATGCGACCGCATTAAAGATGGGGGGGGACCAGCTGCATGTTCCCTTCAAGTCCGGCATGTGCCTCTCCTGCCATAACCCTCATGACTCCGAGAACCCCAAGCTGCTCACGCAGGCGGGCAATGCCTTATGCTTCACCTGTCATCCCTCGAAACGATCTCCGGTAACCGTCAAGCATGCTCCCGTCAACAGCGCGACCGGGTGCCGGTCTTGCCACGCGCCGCACGCCGCGAAGAACAAATATCTGCTCGTGCAAAAGGACGGGGACCTCTGCCTCTCCTGCCATGAAAAGACGAAGGCCGCCCAGAAGTCCAAACACAATCACCCCCCCCTGATGCAAAACGAGTGCACCTCGTGTCACGACCCGCACGGTTCGAACTTCGCCGGCATGATGAAGGACAGAATGGACAGGGTCTGCTTTGCCTGTCATTCCGACGCGGAGACCAGGTTCACGAAGGCGCACGTCCACAAACCCGTGCTTGACGGCAGGTGCAACGCATGCCATAGCCCCCATGGCTCGAGCGAACCCAAACTGTTGAAAGCGACGGGTCCCGGCCTCTGCGTACAATGTCATGAAAGCATCATGAAGGTCACCGATGCGGCCTCCCTGCACCCCCCGTTCAAGGACGGGTCATGCCTCACCTGTCATGACGCCCATGCGTCCAACAGCGTCGGCATGATCGTTTCCGAGCAGTCCACGCTCTGTTTGTCCTGCCATGCAAAAATAGAAACGGCGCTGAGCAAAGGGAAAACGCGGCACCAGCCGGTCGTCGAAGGTAAATGCTCAAAATGCCACAGCCCCCACGCCGCGAAGCTCAACAAGCTCCTCGTGGCGTCGAGCCCGGACCTTTGCCTGACCTGCCACGAGAACGTGCGGGACAAACTGAAGAACGAAAAGCCCCATCCTCCCGCGGTATCGGATTGTCAGCGGTGCCATCTGCCGCACGTATCGGAAGAGCCTTCTCTCCTGACGGAGCCCATCCATGAATTGTGCGGCGCCTGCCATGATCTGAAGGGCGATGCGTTCAAGAAGGGGCACATCGGCATAGACGCTGCCGTGATCGACTGCCGGACGTGCCATGATCCTCATGCGTCCAAAGACCCGAAGTTCTTCAAGGAAAACATTCACCCCCCCTTCGCGGCCCGTTCGTGCGAAGATTGTCATGTGGTGAAAAAGTGATGAAAGGAGCAGGTATGATTTCACGATTCGGAGCGGTTCTCTTACTTATTGGCGCTTGCGCCCTGCTGACCCCTGCGCCGTCTTTCGCGCAGGAAAAGTTCAATCTGAAACCGGGGGCAAAGGGAAAGATCTGTCTGACCTGCCATGTGACCTTTG
>Ga0210377_10000781_pt1 | contig 30286 bp, 27 predicted proteins | sample PLM4_65_b1redo_FD_155480 | JGI IMG/M metagenome (GOLD analysis project Ga0210377, IMG submission 155480) | Groundwater sediment microbial communities from an aquifer in East River, Colorado, USA - PLM4_65_b1 redo | ecosystem: Environmental > Terrestrial > Soil > Riparian zone | place: USA: East...
CGGGTGGACGAAGTGATCAGTCTGGCCGAGCTGCGCGAGATATCGGACCGCTACAAGCGCGTCGCCGGGTATGATCGCGACACCCTGCAACCAAAGGAGGCGACAAGATGAACAATTTTCAACCGTGGGGATTGCTGCTGGGGCGCCTGCTGCTGGCCTACGTCTTCGTGCTGTCCGGATACGGCAAGATCGTCGGTTTTGCCGGCGCCGCCAAGTACATGGCGAAATACGGCATGCCGATGATCGAACCGCTGCTGGTGGCCACCATCATCGTCGAGCTGGGAGCAAGCCTGATGCTGGTGGTGGGCTGGAAGGCGCGCTGGGGGGCGTGGGCGCTCTTCTTCTTCACCTTGCTGGCCACGCTCATATTCCACGCCTATTGGACGGTGCCGGCGGACCAGGCGTACGGGCAGATGATCCAGTTCCAGAAGAACCTGGCGATCATGGGCGGCATGCTGTACATCGCGCTGATGGGACCCGGGCGCCTCAGCCTGGACAAGGCCTAGGAGGCGGAATGCCGATCACGCGCCATGAGCCCGGCCCGATCCTGTCGCAGGCCGCCGAGCACGGCGACACCGTCTACCTGGCCGGCGTCGTCGCCAAGGATCTGAAAAAGGACGTGAAGGGCCAGACTGAGGAGGTCCTGGCGGACATCGACCGGCTGCTGGCCAAGTGCGGCTCGAGCAAGTCGAAGGTGCTGCAGGCGACCATCTGGGTCACCGACATCCGCAACCGCGCGCCGATGAACGAAGTGTGGACGCGCTGGGTGGACCCGAAGAACCTGCCGGTGCGCGCCTGCGTGGAAGCAAAGCTGGCCGATCCCAACGCGCTGGTCGAGATCATGGTGGTCGCGGCGAAGTAGCCGCGACCACCGGGTAGGGCAAGTGCGGCTCAGCCGCCGCGCTTGTAGACGATCTTCTTGGTGCCGCCTTCGCAAGTGCCGACGACCTTGCCGTCTTCCTTGTCGTCGGAGCCGACGATGGTGAGCGTGAACACCTTCACGCCGTTCTTCTGGATCTTGGCGTCGATCTCGCCTTTGAGCTCCTCGCAGTTCTTCTGCTGGGCGAAGGCGGGGGCGACGGCGAGGGCGAGCAGCAGGGCGAATGCGGTCTTGACCATCTGATTTCTCCCGGGTTAGGTCGAACTGCGGCGCTATTGTGCGCTCGCGCAAGGGGGCGCGGAAGGGGGTCTGGTTCTGCCAAATCCTCCACACCCCCAGGCTCAGGCCGCGACCGAGGGCAGCCCGGCGAGCGCCATCGCCAGTTCCTGCTCGTCGTATTTCTGATCGGTGAGCTTGCCCGAGAAGTAATCCGCGTAGGCCTGCATGTCGAAGTGGCCGTGGCCGCAGAGATTGAACAGGATCACCCTGGACTTGCCCTCGGTCTTGCAGCGCAGCGCCTCGTCGATCGCCGCCTTGACCGCGTGGTTCGCTTCCGGCGCGGGGATGATCCCTTCGGCGCGCGCGAACTGCACGCCCGCCGAGAACACCTCGATCTGTGCATAGGAACGCGATTCGAGCAGGCCGAGCTCCTGGCAATGCGACACCAGCGGCGACATGCCGTGATAGCGCAGGCCACCGGCGTGAAACGGCGGCGGCGTAAAGGTCGAGCCGAGCGTGTGCATCTTGACCAGCGGCGTCAGGTGCGAGGTATCGCCGAAGTCGTAGGCGTATCTGCCGCGCGTCAGGCTGGGGCAGGCCGAGGGCTCGACCGCGATCACGCGCACTTTCCTGCCGCCGCGCAGCTGCGCGCCGAGGAAGGGGAACACCAGGCCGGCGAAATTCGATCCGCCGCCGGTGCAGGCGATGAGGATTTCCGGGTAGTCGCCCGCCATCTCCATCTGCGCCATCGCTTCCTGCCCGACCACGGTCTGGTGCAGCAGAACGTGGTTGAGCACCGAGCCGAGCGCGTACTTGGTGTCGTCGTGGGTGGCGGCGACCTCGACCGCTTCCGAAATCGCGATGCCGAGGCTGCCCGGGTGGTCCTTGTTCTTCTCCAGGATGGCGCGCCCGGAATTGGTCTCGGGCGAAGGCGAGGGGACGCATTTCGCGCCGTAGGTCTCCATCATGGCGCGGCGGTAGGGTTTCTGGTTGTACGAAATGCGCACCATGAAGACCTTGATCTCGATGCCGAACAGCGCACCGGCAAAGGCCAGCGCGGAACCCCACTGGCCGGCGCCGGTTTCGGTGACGATCTTCTTCACCCCGGCTTCCTTGTTGTAGAACGCCTGCGCCACCGCGGTGTTCGGCTTGTGGCTGCCCGCCGGGGAGACGCCCTCGTACTTGTAGTAGATCTTCGCCGGCGTCTGCAGCGCCTTCTCCAGCCGCCGTGCGCGGTACAGCGGCGTCGGGCGCCACTGCTTGTAGATCTCGCGCACCGGCTCCGGGATGTCGATCTCGCGCTCGGTCGAGACTTCCTGGCCGATGAGCGCCATCGGGAACAGCGGCGAAAGGTCATCCGGCCCCACCGGCTGCTTCGTTCCGGGGTGCAGCACCGGCGGCGGCGGCGATGGCAGATCCGCCACGATGTTGTACCAGCGTTTCGGCATGCGCGTTTCGTCGAGGACGTACTTCACGGAATCGGCCATCGGGGAACCCTCCTCCTGTTGGAAAAATCATCCTAGCCCAAAACAATCGCCAGGAGACGCCGTCGAGTTGCGTGCGGTCAACGCCGCGGACAAGCTCAGCCGCCGCCGTAGTCGCGACTGGCGCTTGCGGGGCTCACCTTGCCCTCCCTGACGTCGCGCGCCAGGGCTTCGCTGTTGCGCTCGCGAGGGTCGCCGTAGCCGCCCCCGCCCGCCGCGTCCATGACCACGGTGTCGCCGGGCTTGAGCCGCGTCAGCCCGTACGCATCGCCTGGTTTGCCGTTGACGAGAAAGCGCGCGCGCGCGCCCGGCTTGCCGCCGAACAGGCCCTCGGGCGGCAGGCGGAAGCGGCCCGACTGCAGGGCCATTGAGACCGGCGGTTGCGGCGCGTAGGCGTCGTCGGGGACGCGAAACACTTCGCGCCGGCCGAGCGCGCCGCGCTGCCTGCCGGGTCCGCCGGAGTCCGGCAGCAGTTCGCGCCGCTCGACGATGAGCGGCGAGTCGCTCTCCAGAATCTCGACCGGCGTGTTGGCGCCGTTCGCCGGGAAGATGAAGCAGCCTTCGCCGTCGCGCCCCGCGCCCGCGCCCAGCCCGCCGCCGCGGATCAGCACGGTGTGGAAGGGCCGGCCGTCGCCGTGCCGGCCGTAGAACATCTGCATCGTCGCGGGCGTGCCGCCGCCGGCGGCGACCACGCGGTAGGGCAGCGCGCCGGCGAGCGCCCGGTAGATCACCTCGGTGATGAAGTGCCCGATCTGCATGCGCGCCGCCACCGCCGCCGGATGGCGGCAGTTGACCACCGTGCCCTCCGGCGCGATGAGGCGGATCGGCGCGGCAATGCCGTCGTTGTTCGGGATCTCGGGATCGAAGATGCTCTTCACCGCCATGTGCACGTAGGCGTAGGTGAAGTTGTAGACCACGTTGCCGCCCCAGTCGACCTGCGGCGAAGACCCCGACAGGTCCACCGTGATGTCGCTGCCGGCGATGGTGACCGCGCAGCGGATGCGCACTTCCGGCTGGCCTTCCGTCTGCTCGATCGCGCCTTCGGACCGGTAGACCCCGGCGGGCGCCCGGGCGATCGAGGCGCGGATGCTTTTCTCGCTGCGCCCGATGATCTCGTCGGCCAGCCCGTCCAGGCCGTCGAGTCCGTATTCCTCCAGCAGGCGCGCGATCTGCTGCGCGCACACGTGGTTGGCGGCGATCTGCGAACGGATGTCGCCGTTCACCTGCTCCGGGGTGCGCACGTTGGCGCGGATCATGTCGAGCACGCCCTGGTTCAGCTGCCCGGCGTCGTAGAGCTTGACCAGCGGGATGAACAGGCCTTCTTCGAACACCTCGCGGTTGTCCGAGGCGACGCGCCCGCCGATGTCGGAGTGGTGCAGGATGCAGGCGGTGAAGGCGGCCAGCCGCCCGCGGTGGAAGATCGGGCTCAGCACGCATACGTCGTTCAGGTGGCCGGCCAGCGCCCACGGGTCGTTGGTGATGTACACGTCGCCCGGCCGGAAGGAGCCCGGCGGCAGCCCCTGCACCAGTTTCTTGATGCCGAGCGCCATCGCCCCGGATTGTCCCGGCGTGGCGAGCGTGCCCTGCGCGAGCTCCCGCCCGCGCGAGTCGGTGAACATGCAGGTGTAGTCGTGCGCGTCGCGCAGCAGGCTGGAGAACGCGGTGCGCGCCACCGCCGCGTCGGACTCGTCCACGATCGAGATCAGCCGCCGCCACAGGATCTCCAGCGTGATCGGGTCGAAGCGGCTGCTCATGCTTGCTCCTTTGGCAGATCGATCCACAGGAAGCCGAACTCGTCCACCCGCGAGCGCGCGCCTTCGCCGACGATGACGGTGGATTCGCGCTCCTCGAAGATCGCCGGCCCGGCGATTTCGGCCCCGGGGGCCAGCTTATAACGGTCGTAGACCGCGTGCGCGATGAAATCCCGCGTCACGCCCGAGTAGGCTTTGCGCTCGCCCTTCACGGCGTCGCGCGTGCGTCCCTTGTGCGTGAGCCGGGGCAGCTCGAGCTGCTTTACCGGCAGGCTCGCGCGCACGCAGAAATTGACGAACTCGACCGGCGACTCGGGATAGGTGCGGCCGTAGAGGCGCTCGTAGGCCTGGTCGAAGCGGCGCCGCAGCTCGCCCGCATCGAGCGCCGCGAATTCGCGCTCCGGCACGGGCAGGCCGGTTTCCGATCCCTGGCCGATGAAGCGCGCTTCCACCGAGCGCGCGAAACCGATCGGGCCCGAGGCGCCGGCCTTGCGCAGGGTGCGCTCGCCGTCGGCTTCCAGCTCGCGGAACAGCGCTTCCAGCTTGGCGAAATCGGCGGTGGCGAAGGGGACCTTGTGGCTGCGCACCAGGTCGAATGCGCGCGGCGCGGTGAAAAACCCGAGCGCCGATCCGACCCCGGCATTGGGCGGCACCACCAGCCGCGCGGCGCCGAGCTTGTGCGCCAGGCCGTAGGCGTGGACCGGGCCGGCGCCGCCGAAGGCGGCCACGGTGACGAGTTGCGGATTGCCGCCGCGCTCGGCGATGTGGGTCTTGGCCGCCGCCGCCATGGTCTCGTTGATGAGGTCGTGGATGCCCCACAGCGCCTCGAGATAAGACACCCCGAGCGGCTGCGCCACGCGCTCCTCGATGCCGCGCCGCGCTGCGGCGGCGTCGAGCTGCATCGTGCCGCCGAGGAAGTACTCGGCGTCGAGGTAGCCGAGCAGCAGGTCCGCGTCGGTCACCGTCGGTTCGCTGCCGCCGCGCCCATAGCAGATCGGGCCGGGCTCGGCGCCGGCGCTCTCCGGGCCGACCTGGAGCGTGCCGAGCCGGCTTGCGCGCGCGATGCTGCCGCCGCCGGCGCCGATTTCCATCAGATCGACTACCGGCACCTGGATGGTGAGGCCGCTGCCTTTCTGGAAGCGCTGCACGCGCCCGACCTCGAAGGTCGGCACCACCCCTGCGACGCCGCCCTGGATGAGGCAGGATTTCGCGGTCGTGCCGCCCATGTCGAAGCAGAACATCTCCGGGCATTGAAACAGGCGGCTGTAGTACTGCGCGGCGATGACGGCCGCGGTGGGTCCGGATTCGATGATGCGCACTGGAAACTCGGCGGCGGTCTCGGCCGAGGTGACGCCGCCCGAGGAAAGCATGATGAACAGCCGGCCGCGGAAGCCCAGGCCGGCCAGCCGCTCGCGCAGCCGCCGCAGGTAAGTCTCGGTAAGCGGCTTGACGTAGGCGTTGGTCACGGTGGTGCTGGTGCGCTCGTACTCGCGGATCTGCGGCAGCACTTCGTAGGAGATCGAGACCGAGGCCTGCGGCATCTCCTCGGCAAGCAGGCGCTTGAGCGCCATTTCATGCGCCGGGTTCTCGAAGGAGTTCAACAGGCACACCGCGACCGACTCGACCCCGAGGCGCGACATTTCGCGCACCGCCTCGCGCGCCTGCGCTTCGTCCAGCGGCGCGAGGACGCTGCCGTCGGCGCGCAGGCGCTCGTCCACCTCCAGCCGCCGCTCGCGCGGCACCAGCGGCTCGGGCATCTGGGCGAAGGCGTCGTAGGCGGCGTAGCGGATCTCGCGTCCCAGCTCCAGCACGTCGCGGAAGCCGCGAGTGGTGATGAGGCCGGTGCGCGCGCCCTTGCGCTCGATGATGGCGTTGATCACCAGGGTGGTGCCGTGGATCACCTCCTCGAGTCGCCCGATGCAGCCGGGAACCTGCGCCGCGAGCGCGCGCAGGCCTTGCTCCATGGCGTCCGAGGGATCGCGCGGCGTGGTCAGGCACTTGTAGGTGAAAGTGCGCCCGGTCGCGTCCTCGAGCAGGACGAAATCGGTGAAGGTGCCGCCGACGTCAATGCCGATGCGCATCGGCTCCTTGACACCCCGGGGAGCGGGGTATACGGTATACCGTACACCAAGACCCCGGGCGCGTCCAGAGACGGCACATGATCGCCAGGCTGCAAGCGCTCGAGCGGCCCGAGCCGCTCGGCGACCGCGTCTACGCCACGCTGCGCGCCTACCTGCGCGCCGGCCGCATTCCCGCCGGACAGCCGCTGCAGGAGGCGGCGCTCGCGGCGCAGCTCGGCGTGTCGCGCACGCCGGTGCGCGAGGCGCTCGCGCGCCTGGCGAGCGACGGGCTGGTGGCCGTCGAGGGCCGCAGCTTCATCCTGCCGGCCCTCGGCGTGGAGGACATCGAGGACATCTACGCGCTGCGTTTTCTGCTCGAGCCCGAGGCCCTGCGCCTCGTGGCCGCGAGCCAGCCGGAGCGCAAGCCGCTGGCGCCGATGCGCAAGGCGCTGGAGGACATGGCGGCGGCGCACGAGGCAGGCGACGGCGCGGCGTTCATGGACGCCAATTACCGCTTCCGCGATGCCTGGACCGCGCTGGTGCCAAACTCCCGCCTGGTGCGCGCGATCCAGCTGTATGCCGACCACGTGCGCTACCTGCGCGCCTTTACGCTCGACGAAGCCGCGGTGCGCGCGCTGGTGCTGAAAGGGCTGAAGCGCCTGGCGCTGGCGCTCGCGGCGGGTGACGGCGAGGCCGCGGCGGAGGCCATGCGCGCGCACCTGGACAACGCAAAGCGTATTCTTCTCGACAAGACCCGGCGGGCCTGATGGCTTACAAGGCGGAGATTCCCTACGGCTGCTACTGGAGCACGCCCTTTGCGCGCTGGCAGGGCGCGTTCGCGAACCTCAACTCGGTCGAGTTCGCGGCGCACGTGGTGAAAAAGGAACTGGCGAAGCGCAGCATCCCGGCGCAGGCCTTCGACCACGGTGTGCTCGGCTTGAGCGTGCCGCAGAAGCATTCCTTCTTCGGTTTGCCCTGGCTCGCCGGGATGGCGGGCATGGGACAGATCGGCGGCCCTACGCTGATGCAGGCTTGCGCCACCGGCGTGCGCGTGCTGCTTTCCGGCGTGCAGGAGATCGAGAACGGGATGTCGCAGGTGGCGTTGTCCGTGACCTGCGACCGCACTTCGAACGGGCCGCACCTGTATTACCCCAACCCGCGCGGCCCCGGCGGCACCGGCGTGCACGAGGACTGGGTGATGGACAACTTCGGCTGCGATCCGCTGGGGGGGCACGCGATGGTGACCACCGCGGAGAACGTCGCCAAGAAGCACGGCATCGGCACTGCCGAGCAGCACGAGATCGTGCTGCGCCGCGAAGCGCAGTACCGGGAGGCGCTCGCCGGCGAGAGTGCCTTCCTCAAGCGCTTCATGACCTTGCCGTTTGAGGTGCCGGACCCGGCCTACCGCAAGACCGCGGTGACGATTGCGGGCGACGAAGGCATCAACTTCTCCACCGCCGAAGGCCTGGCCAAGCTCAAGCCCGTGGTGCAGGGCGGCACGGTCACCTACGGCGCGCAGACCCACCCGGCGGACGGCAACGCGGCGATCGTGCTCGCGAGCCCCGAGCGCGCCAAGGAGCTTTCGCGCGATCCGAAGATCCGCATCCGGCTGCACGGATTCGGCCAGTCGCGCGCGGCGCTCGCGTACATGCCGGAGGCGCCGATCCCGGCGGCGCAGCGGGCGCTGGCGCAGGCCGGGGTTACGATCGAGCGCATGAACGCGATCAAGACGCACAACCCCTTCGCGCTGAACGACATCCTGTTTTCGCGCTCGACCGGCGTGGACGTCGCGCGCATGAACAACTACGGCTGCTCTCTGGTCTGGGGCCATCCTCAGGGTCCGATGGGCACCCGCGCGATCATCGAGCTGATCGAGGAGCTCGCGCTGCGCGGCGGCGGCTACGGCCTGTTCAGCGGCTGCGCGGCGGGTGATACCGCGATGGCGGTGGTGCTCGAGGTGTCAGGGGGGTAGCGTGGACCTGTCGCACTGGATCGAGCGGCACGCGCGCTTTGCGCCGGGTGCCGCCGCGATCCGGTTCGAAGGCGCGGCAATCAGCTACGCGGAGCTTGCGCGCCGCATCCGCTGCGCCGCGGCCGTCCTCGCCGATTCCGGCGTCGCGCGCGGCGACGCGGTCGCCTATCTCGGATTGAACAGTCCCGCGCAGCTGGTGTTGCTGTTCGCATGCGCGCGCCTGGGCGCGATGCTGGTTCCGCTCAACTGGCGCCTTGCGCCGCCCGAGCATGCTCGCGTGCTGGCCGATTGCCCGCCGCGCCTGTTGTTCGTGGAGCCGGCATTCACGGAACATGCGCGGGCGATCGCGGGAGCGGCCCGCGCGACCGGGATTGACGCGCTGGATCGCGACTTCGCCGGGTCGCGCGTGCCTGAGGGCGACGAGAATTCCGCGCTGCTGCTTTGCTACACCTCCGGTTCGACCGGCGCGCCCAAAGGGGTGGTTCTCACGCAACGGGCGCTGTTCTGGAACGCGGTCAACAGCACCCACATGCACGACCTGACCAGCGCGGACCGGGTGCTCACCACGCTGCCCATGTTCCACGTGGGCGGCATGAACATCCAGACGCTTCCCGCGCTGCACGCCGGCGCGTGCGTCACGCTGCACGCGAAATTCGACCCGGCGGCGACGCTCGAGGCGCTCGAGCGCGATCGCATCACGCTGACGGTGCTGGTGCCGGCGCAACTGGACGCGCTGATGCAACTGCCGCGTTGGGCGAGCGCCGACCTGTCCAGCCTGCGTATGATCACCACTGGCTCGACGATCGTTTCGGAGGGCTTCGTGCGCAAGGCGAGCGGGCGCGGCGTGCCGGTCATCCAGGTCTACGGCTCGACCGAAACCTGCCCGATCGCCGCCTACGTGCGCGCGGCGGACGCCCTGCGCAAGGCGGGATCGGCCGGCGCGCCCGCCCTGCATTGCGAAGTGAAGGTGGTGGACGAGGCGGGCGCCGAGCTGCCGGCGGGCGGCGACGGCGAGATCCTGGTGCGCGGGCCGAACGTGGCGAGCCGCTACTGGAACGCGCCCGGCGAAACCGCGCAGACCTTCGTCGACGGCTGGTACCGCTCGGGCGACGTCGGGCATTTCGACGCGGAGGGGCACCTGTACGTGGTTTCGCGCAAGAAGGACATGATCATTTCCGGCGGCGAGAACATCTACCCGGCGGAGGTGGAGGGCGTGCTGCTCGAGTGCCCGGCGATCGAGGAGGCGTGCGTGGTCGGCCGGCCCGAGGCGCGCTGGGGCGAGGCGGTGGTCGCCGCCGTGGTGCTCAAGCGCGGCTGCCGCATGAGCGAAGCCGAGGCGCTGGCGCTCTTCCAGGGGCGCATCGCCCGCTACAAGCATCCGCGCGAGGTCTGCTTCCTCGAGCGGCTGCCGCGCAGCGCGCTCGGCAAGGTGCAGAAGGAGGCGGTGCGCGCCGCCATCGAGCAGGGCCGTTCCTGACATGGACTACGATCTGAGCCCCGAGCAGCGGCAAGTGCGCGACGCGTTCGCGCGCTTCTGCGACGAGCGCATCGCGCCGCAGGCCGCGGCGCTCGACGAGGCGCATGCCTTTCCGCGCGAGCTCTTCGGGCAGCTCGCCGGGATGGGCCTGTTCGGCATGCGCTACCCCGAGGACGTCGGCGGCAGCGGCATGCAGTTGACGGAATTCTGCCTCGCGCTGGAGGAAATCGCGCGCGGCTCGATGTCGCTCGCGGCCTGCGCGGCGATGCAGTCGCTGATGGGCACCAAGTTCCTGCACATGCTGGGCGGCGCCGACGTGATCGAGCGGCTGTTCAAGCCGGCGCTGCGCGGCGAGAAGATCGGCGCCATCTGCATGACCGAGCCCAATGCCGGCAGCGACCTCGACGGCATCGCCACGCACGCGCGCAAGGTCGAGGGCGGCTACCGGCTGAGCGGGCAGAAGACCTGGGTCACCTCGGCGCCGGTGGCGGACTTCTTCACCGTGTTCGCCAAGGCGGGCGCGGAGAACAAGCTCACCATCTTCCTCGTCGAGCGCGGCTTCGAGGGCCTGCAGCTCGGCCGCGCGATCGAGAAAATGGGCGTGTGGGCGCTGCCCACCGCGGAGCTCGCCTTCGACGAGTGCTTCGTGCCCGACAGCCACCGGCTGTCGAGGGAGGAAGGCGATGGCGAGGGGCATCTGCGCAAGACGCTCGCCGAGATCCGCATCATCACCGGCGCGATGGCGCTGGGCCTGGCGCGCGCCGCGCTCGAGGCGGCGGTGCGCTACGCGGGCGAGCGCAAGCAGTTCGGCAAGCCCATCAACCGCTACCAGGCGATACAGATGAAGCTTGCCGAGATGGCCACCGAGCTCGAGGCGGCGACGCAGCTGGTCTATCGCGCGGCCTGGCTGTGCGATGCCGGCAAGCCGCACCACAAGCAGGCGGCGATGGCGAAGCTGTTCGCCAGCGAGTGCGCCGCGCGCGTTGCCGACCAGGCGGCGCGCGTGTATGCCTCCTACGGCTATGCGATGGAGTACCCGGTGCAAAGATACCTGCGCGACGTGCGCTTCACCCTGATCGGCGGCGGCACGAGCGAGATCCTCAAGTTGATCATCGCGAAGGAGGTTGCGGCCGCATGAGCCAGGGCAAGCGTGTCAAGGTGGTGCTCGCCAAGCCCGGTCTGGACGGCCACGACCAGGGCGCGAAAGTGGTGGCGCGCGCGTTGATGGACGCGGGTTTCGAGGTGATCTACACCGGGCTGCGCCAGACGCCGGAGGCGATCGCGCGCATCGCGCTGGAGGAGGACGCCGACGTGATCGCGCTCTCCTCCATGGCCGGCTCGCACCTGCCGGCGTGCAGGAAACTGAAGCCGCTGCTCGAGCAGGCGGGCCTGGGCGACAAGCTCTGGGTCATCGGCGGCAACCTCCCGGCGCGGGACCACGACGCGCTGCGCGCCCTCGGCTTCAAAGGCATCTTCCCGTCGAGCTCGCGGCTCGAGGACATCGTCAACTTCATCCGGACCAACGCGCCATGAAACCCAAGGACCTGCCGGAAAAGGAACTGCGCCCCGTGGTCAACGAGTCGGGCATCGAGGTGAAGCCGCTCTACACCGCGGCCGACGTCGAGGCGAGCGGCGGCGCCGGCATGATCGGGCTGCCGGGACAGTATCCGTTCACGCGCGGCATCCATTCGATGATGTACCGCAAGCAGCCCTGGACGATGCGCCAGTACACCGGCTTCGGCAACGCGGCCGACACCAACCGGCGCTTCCACTACCTGATCGCCAACGGCCAGACCGGGCTCAACGTGGCCTTCGATCTGCCGACGCAGTGCGGGCTCGATTCCGACGATCCGCTGGCCGAGGGCGAGGTCGGGCGCGTCGGCATGGCGGTGGACACGCTGCGCGACTTCGAGACCGCCTTCGAGGGCGTGGACCTGGAGCGCATCACGGTGTCGCTCACGATCAACGGCGCCGCGGCGATCCTGATCGCGATGTACCTGGCGATGGCCGAGAAGCGCGGCTACGACCTGGCCAAGCTGCGCGGCACCGCGCAGAACGACATCCTGAAGGAATTCGTCGGCCGCGGCACCTGGGTCTACCCGGTAGAGCCCTCGATCCGGCTGGTGGGCGACACCATCGAGTACTGCGCGCAGCACGCGCCGAAGTACAGCCCGGTGTCGGTCTGCGGTTACCACATGCGCGAATCCGGCGCCGACCCGGCGCAGGAGATGGCCTACGCCTTCTGCATCGCCAAGGCCTATGCCGACGACGTGATCCGGCGCGGGCTGCCGGTGGACGAGTTCGCCGGGCGGCTGTCGTTCAACTTCAACTGCTTCGGCAATCTGTTCGAGCAGGTGGCGAAATTCCGCGCCGGCCGCAGCCTGTGGGCCAGGATCATGCGGGAGCAGTACGGCGCGGTGCAGCCCGGCTCGATGTGGATGCGCATGATCGCGGGCGGCGGCGGCGGCGGGCTGACCTTCGAGCAGCCGGAGCTGAACATCGTGCGCGGCGCCTACTACGCGCTCATCTGCGCGCTCGCCGGCACGCAGACCATGGCGCTGTGCTGCTACGATGAGGCCTACACCATTCCCTCGGAATACGCGCAGCGCATCTCGCTGCGCACCATGCAGCTGCTGATCGAGGAGATGGGCCTCACCGACACGGTGGATCCGCTCGGCGGCTCCTATTATGTCGAGACGCTCACCAACCAGATGCGCGCCCGGATGGAGGCCATCATGACCGAGGTCGACGCGCAGGGCGGCATCGTCAAGCTCATCGCCGAAGGCGCGATCCAGGCCAGGGTCTCGGCCCAGGCCTACCGGCGCCAGCGCGACATCGACGCCGGGAGCTTGCGCAAGGTGGGCGTGAACTGCTATCGCACCGAGGACAAGACTCCCGAGATGGAATTCCATCCCTACAAGGAAGAGGATGCGCGCGCGCGGGTCCAGGCGCTCGAGCGGGTGCGCGCCGAGCGCGATGCGCTGCGCGTGCAGGCGGTGCTCGCGCGCGTGCAGGCGGACGCGCGCTCGGGAGCGAACCTGATGCCCGCGATCATGGAGGCGGCCAAGGCCTATGCCAGCGTCGGCGAGATCACTGCGGTGCTGGCCGGCGTGTTCGGCCGGTATCGCGAACCGGTGAGGTTCTAGATGCAGGGCATCGGGCAATACGAGGCGCCGGCCTCGCTCGAGGAGGCGGCCGACATCCTGCGCGCGGGCAACGTCACCCTGTTCGCGGGCGGCACCGATGTCATGCCGCAGACGCACGCGGGGCGGATGAAGATCCAGCCCGTGTTGATGAACCTGCGGCGCGTGCCGGAGCTGCAGGGCATCGCCGAGGCGGGCGGGTTGGTGCGCCTCGGCGCGCTGGTCACGATCACCGAAATGCTGGAAAGCCCGCTGGTGCGCGAACGCCTCAACCTCTTGTGGCAGTCCTGCGACCATTTTGCCAGCGACCAGATCCGCAATGCCGCGACCGTCGGCGGCAACGTGTGCAACGCCTCGCCGGCGGGGGACACGCTGGTGCCGCTGCTCGCATTGAACGCGCGTGCCGTGCTCGCGGCCAAGCCCAACGGGGCGCTGCAGATCCGCCGCGTGCCGCTCACCGAATTCTTCCTCGGCCCGGGGCGCACCTGCCGCGCGCCTTCGGAGCTGCTCACCGCGGTCGAAGTGCCGCTGCCGCCGCCCGGATTCGCGGGCGAGTTCTACAAGCACGGCACCCGGCCGGGGCTGGACATCGCGGCGATCGCGATCGCGCTCGGCGCGCGCCGCGAGGGCGCGCTGCTGCGCGATGTGCGGGTCGCCTTCGGCGCGGTGGCGCCGACGCCGATACGCGCGCCGCGCACCGAGGCGGCGCTCGAGGGGCGGCCTGCCGACGCGGCGACGCTGGAGGCCGCGACGCGCACCGCGCTCGAGGAGGTGCATCCGATATCGGACGTGCGCGCCTCCGGCTGGTACCGGCGCGAGCTGATTCGCAACATTCTGCAAAGGGTGCTGACCCATGTCGGCCAACTGTGACATCGCGTTCACCCTGAACGGGGTGAAGAGGGAACTGACCGTGCCGGCGGGCATGAGCGCGCTCGAGATGCTGCGCGAGCGGCTCGGCCTCACCGGCACCAAGTACGGCTGCGGCGAGGGCGAGTGCGGCGCCTGCACCATCCTGGTGGACGGCAACAGCGTGAATTCCTGCCTGATGTTCGCGGCCGACTGCGACGGGCGCGAGCTGGTGACAATCGAAGGCGTGGTGGTGAGCGAGGCGGGCGAGCGCCTGCGCGACGCCTTCGTCGCGAAAGGCGCCGTGCAGTGCGGTTTCTGCACGCCCGGCCTGATGGTGCAGGCGAGCCATCTGATCGAGCGCCACCCCGGCGCGGACGAGGCGACGATCCGGCGCGGCATCGAGGGCAACCTGTGCCGCTGCACCGGGTACCGCAAGGTCATCGACGCGATCGCGGCAGCCGCCGGCGCCGCAAACCAGGGAGGCGAACATGGGAGCCGCTGACAAACCCGTGGCCGGCGAAAGCCTGATCGGCCGGCGCATTCCGAAGCTGGATGCGCCCGACAAGGCGAGCGGCAAGACGCGCTACATCCAGGACCTCGAAGTGCCGGGCGCCCTGCACGCCAAGATCCTGCGCTCCACCCAGGTGCACGCGCGCATCGTCTCGGTCGACACGAGCGCGGCGAAGGCGTTGCCCGGCGTCCACGCCGTGATCACCGCCGCCGACGTGCCCTGGCAGCGGCCGATCGGCGTCGGCAAGGACCACCTGCCTCTGAAGACCGACCGCGTGCGCAGCCTGCGCGACGAGATCGCGGCGGTGGCCGCCGACAGCGAGGCGATCGCCGAGGCGGCGCTCAAGCTGATCAAGGTCGAGTACGCGCCGCTGCCGGTGGTCGCCACCACGACGCAGGCGCTCGCGCCCGGCGCGCCGCTGATTCACCCCGAGCCGCACGGCGCGGATGCGGGCGAGCACCTCAAGTCGGCCGGCTCGCCGGTGGCTTTCGCCGGCAAGCCCGACAACGTCGCGATGACGTTCGCCTACGCGCAAGGCGATATCGCGCAGGGCGAGGCCGAGTCGGACGTGGTGATCGAGGACGTGTTCCGGCTGCACTATGTGACGCACTGCTGCATGGGGGTATCGGGCGTGATCGCGGAGTTCGACCCGAACGGCAACCTGCTGCTGTACTCGAACACGCAGGTGCCTTTCCTGCACAAGCGCGAATTCGCCGAGCTCCTCGGCATCGACCCGGGGCGCATCCGCATCATCCAGCCCCCGATCGGCGGCGGCTTCGGCTCGAAGCTCGACATCTATCCGTTCGAGCCGATCGCCATCTTCCTCGCGAAGATCACGCGGCGGCCGGTGAAGCTGGTGTTCACGCGCGAGGAGGAGTTCGTCGCCTCGCCCACCCGCCAGCCGGTGCTGCTCAAGCTGCGCTCGGGCTGCCGCAAGGATGGCACGCTGACCTTCCGCGCGGTCGAAACGGTGCACGACAACGGCGCCTATACCTCCTGGGGCGCGACCACGCCGTTCGTGATGATGCAGACGATGTCGTCCCTGTACCGCGTGCCGCATTGCAAGTACCACACCATGGCGGTCTACACCAACAACCCTTACGCGGGATCGTTCCGCGGCTACGGCAACCTGCAGGCGACCTTCGCGGTGGAAGCGCACATGGACAAGCTCGCCGAGGCGGTCGGCATGGACGGGCTCGCCTTTCGCCTGAAGAACGCGCAGGACCCCGGCGAAGTGACCCCGCAGGGCATGAACTTCAAGAGCTGCGGCTTCAAGCAGTGCCTGACGACCGCGGCCGGGCGCAGCGACTTCCTGCGCAAGCAGGCGGAGAACCGCGCCCGCTGGGACGATCCGGGCCCGGTGAAGCGCGGCGTCGGCATCGCCTCGATGCTGCACGTCGGCGGCGGCGCCAAGATCTATCCTTCCGACGGCTGCGGCACGATCCTCAAGATCGACGATTTCGCGCACATCACGCTGATCACCGGCGCCTCCGAAATCGGCCAGGGCTCGGAAACGGTGCTCGCGCAACTGGTCTGCGAGGAACTCGGGCAGCCGCTGTCGGCGGTCACCGTGGTCAACAACGACACCGACATCACGCCCTGGGACGTCGGCGTGCACGCCTCGCGCACGACCTTCATCGCCGGCAACTCGGCGATTGGCGCGGCACGCAAAGCGAAGAAGAAGATTCTCGATGCGGCTTCGGCAAGAAGCGGAAAAAAAGCGGAAGAGTTGAGTCTTTCTGGCGGATTCATCACCTCCAGCAGCGGAGAAAAACTGTTCGAACTCGGGAAGTTCCTGCGCTCGCTGCACTTCTCCGACAAGGCTGACCTGGTGATGACCTCCTTCTACTATGAGCCGCCCAGCCACCATCAGGACAAGCAGTTCAAGGGCGACGTCTCGGCCGCCTACGCCTGGGCGACGCAGGTGTGCGAAATCGAGGTGGATACGCAAACCGGCATCGTGCGCCTGCTCAAGGTGACCGGCGCGCACGACGTAGGGCGCGTGCTCAATCGCCTGGGCATCGAGGGCCAGATCGAGGGCGGCATCGTCATGGGGCAGGGCTACGCCATCACCGAGGAGCTGCGCGTGGACAACGGCGTGATGCGCAACCCGAATTTCCGCGACTACAAGCTGGTCACCGCGCCGGAGATCCCGGAAATGGACGTCAGCTTCATCGAGACCATGGACGGCGAAGGGCCGCAGGGCGCGAAAGGCGTGGGCGAGGCGCCGGCGATCTGCATCGCCGCGGCGGTGGCGAACGCGATCCACAACGCCACGGGAGTGCGCATGACCGCGCTGCCGTTCACGCCGGAACACGTCTACCGCGCGCTGCACGGCGCATCCCAGCCGCCCGCCTGGAGCGCGGCGGCGTGAAGCGGCGCACGGTCCTCAGCCTGGAGCAGGCGCTGTCGATGCCCTACGCCACGCTGCGCTTCGTGCAGCTGGGCTGGCGCGTGATCCGCATCGAGGCGCTCGGCTCGGGCAGGGGCCTGCCGGGAGATCCGAACCGCTACATCGGCAGCCGTGTCGCCGACGACGACCGGCGCAGCTATTACGTCGCGCCGAACGTGGGCAAGGAGGCGATCGCGCTCAACCTGAAGAGCGCGCAGGGGCGCGAGGCGCTGAAGCGCCTGCTGCGCGAGCTGGACGCGGACGTGTTCTGCTGCAACACGGTGCCGGAGCGCTACCGGCCGCTCGGCATCGATTACGCGACGCTCTCCGGGGTGAAGCCGGACCTCATCTGGGCCGGCATCTCGGCGCTCGGGCCGGATTATCCGGAGGTGCCGGGCTACGACCCGGTGATCCAGGCCATGGCCGGCTACGTCGAGCTGACCGGCGAGCGCGAGGGCACGCCGGTGCTGTGCGGCGTGCCGGTGATCGACCTCAAGGCCGGCGACGAGGTCTACGCCAACGTCATGCTCGCGCTCGCCGAGCGCGCCGAGAGCGGCCGCGGGCGGGAGATTCACGTCTCGATGCTGCAGGCCGCGGCCTCGTGGCTGATCACCACGCTGCCGCTGGTGGATTTCGACTGCGAGCCCTGGGAGATCACGCGCGCCGGCAACGAGCACCGCAAGTTCGTGCCGACCAATGTGTACCCGGCGCGCGACGGCTTCTTCTACCTGGCGATCGGCAGCGACGTGCAGTGGCAGCGCCTCACCGCGCTGCCGCGCTTCGCCTCGCTCGCGAGCGGGGAGCGCCTGACCAACGAGGGCCGCATCCGCGACCGCGGCCGGCTGCAGCGCGACATCGCCGCGCTCACCGCGACCATGAGCGCCGAGGAGGCGATGGCCGATCTGCGCGCCGCCACCATCCCGCACGCGCGCATCAACGGCGTCGCCGCAGTGCGCGAACTGGAGGCGCTGCGCGATCGCCTCACCGCCACCGTGCTGCCAGGGGGCAAGCGCGTGCGCATGCAGCCGATGGCGGTGGACCTGCCGGGCGCGGCGCGCGAATTCCGCTTCCCGCCGAAATACGGCGAGCACACGCGGCCGGTGCTGCGCGAAGCGGGTTTCTCCGATGCAGAATGCCGCGAGCTCGCGGCTGCCGGGGCGATTCCGCATTGAGGAGCAGCGCGGTCTGGTCGAGCGGCTTCCGGCCGTTCTTCCTCGCGGCGGCCGCCTACGGACCGTTGCTGCTCGTGCTGTGGTACGCGGCGCGCAGCGGCTGGTGGATGCTCCCGGACGTTGGGCTCGCGCTGCCGCTGCTGCACGCGCACGAGCTGCTGTTCGGCTTCGCCGCCGCGCTGGTGTGCGGCGTGCTGCTCACCGCGCTGCCGAGCTGGTCGGGTGCCGCCGAGTTGCGCGGCCCGCGGCTCGCGGCGCTCGCGGCGCTGTGGCTCGCCGGCCGCGTGGCGCTGCACGGCGCCGAATGGCTCGGCAGGCCGCTCGCGCTCGTGGTGGACTGCGCCCTATTGCCGGCGTTGGCGGTTCTGCTCTTCCCGACCATCGCCGCGGCGCGCCGCAGGCTCTTCTGGTGGACGCTGCCGCCGCTCGCCGCTCTGGCCGGCGCGAACCTCGCGTTCCATCTGGCGCTGGCGAACGGCTCCGAGACCGGCGCGCGCTGGGCGCTGATGCTCGGGGTGCACGCGCTGGCGTTCCTGTTCACCTTGTACGGCGGGCTGTTCATCCCCGCGTTCACGCGCCGCTGGCTGCACGCGCGCGGCGAGCGCGCCGGGGCGATCCTCATGCCGCTGGAGTACGCCACCGCGCTGGCGATGATCGCCTTCGCGTGCGCCGACCTGCTCGGCGCGCCCGCTGCCTGGGTGATTGCGGCGGCGCTCGCCGCCGCCGCGGTGCATGCCTGGCGCTTCGCACGCTGGCGCGGATGGCGCACGGCAGGGGAGCCGCTGCTATGGTGCATCCACCTCGGTTATGCCTGGCTGATCGTGGCGCTGCTGCTGCGCGCCAGCGCGGAGTTTTTCCCAGCGGTGCCGCGCGAAGCGTGGATCCACGCCTTCACCATCGGCGCCTACGGCATGCTGAAAATCGGCCTGATGACGCGCGTCGCACTGCGCCACACCGGCCGGCCGTTGCACGCGCCGCGGCCGATGCAGGCCGCGTTCGTCATGGTGCTCGCGGCGTCGCTGCTGCGCCTTGCCTACTCGGTGCACGAGGTGGGCGAATGGGCGCTCGCGGGCTCGGCGCTGCTGTGGGCGGCGGCGTTCGTGCTGTACCTGATCATGCACGGCCCGATGCTTCTGCGCCCGAGCCTGCCGCGCGCATGATATTGCCGCAGCGCGTCTACCCGACGGTGGTGCACATGCTTGCCGACGCGGCGCGCAGCGCGCCGCAGGCAGAGGCGCTGGTCTCTGGCGGGCGCCGCCTGGACTACGCCGGGTACGTTTCCTGCGTCGCCGGCTTTGCGCACGAGCTGCAGGCGCTCGGCGTGCGCGGCGAACGCGTCGCCACCGTGCTCGGCAACTCGATCGAGGCGTGCGTCGCGGCATTCGGCGCGCTGGCGGCGGGCGCGCAGCACGTGCCGCTCAATCCGCTCCACGCGCCGCGCGAGCTCGATCTCATGCTGCGTGATTCGGCGCCACGCGTGCTGGTCGTCGACGCGGCGCTCGAGGCAAGCGTGGCGCCGCTCGCGGCGGCCGCCGGCGTTGCGCACGTCATCGCAGTGGGACCGGGGCGCAGGCTGCTTGATTCCTGGCGCGGCGCGGGGCTGCAGTGCGGCAATTTTCCCGAGGGGGATAACCTGGCCCTGCTGCAATACACCGGCGGCACCACCGGGCGGGCGAAGGGCGTCGATCTCACGCACCGCGCGATCGGGACCAACGTGGCGCAGCGCGAGGGACTGCTGCCCACGCGCGCCGGCGAACGGATCCTGTGCATGATGCCGGTATCGCATTCGTATGGCATGGCGATGGGATTGTTCCTCGCGCCCTACTGCGGCGGGACGCTGGTGCTGCTGGCGCGCTACGTGCCGGAGGAGGTGCTGGCCGCCGTAGGCAAGGAGCGCATCACGGTGTTTCCGGGGAGCCCGACCGTATTCACGGGCTTGCTGGCGCATGAGCGCTTTGCGGCCACTGACTGGAGCTCGGTGCATACCTGCTACTCCGGCGCCTCCGCGCTCGCCGCGGAGACGCTGCGGCGCTGGCGCGACGCCGTCGGCGCGCCGGTCTATGAAGGCTACGGCCAGACCGAGGCGGGGCCGGTGCTCTCGTTCAATCCGGTGCGCGGCGCGGTGAAATCCGGGTCGGTCGGGATTGCGCTGCCGCAAACCGAGATCCAGGTCGTGGATGTCGAGAACGGCACGCGCATCCTGCCCTGCGGCGAGCGCGGCGAGATCCGCGCGCGCGGCCCGCAGATCATGCGGGGCTACCGCAACTTGCCCGAGGAGACCGCGCAGACGCTGCGCGGCGGTTGGCTCTACACCGGCGACATCGGCGAATTCGACGCCGAGGGCTACCTCTACATCCGCGACCGCAAGAAGGACATGCTGATCGTCGGCGGCTACAACGTCTATCCGCGCGAGTTGGAGGAGGTGCTGGTGATGCATTCCGCGGTGCTCGACGCGGCGGTGGTCGGCGTGCGCGACGATTACCGCGGCGAACTGCCGGTCGCTTATGTCGCGCTGCGTCCCGGCGCGTTCACCGACGCAGAGGAGCTGCTTGCGCATTGCCGCGCCAACCTGGCGCGCTATAAGGTGCCGGCGCGCATCCGCGTCGTCGAGGCGCTGCCCAAGACCTCGGTCGCGAAGACCGACAAGAAGACGCTGCGCCAGTGGGCGGCGGGGGACGCGCCTTGAGCGGGCGCCACGGCGAGATCCGCTACCTGCGCCTGCGCGCCGACACCCTCATGGGAATGTTCCGCCAGCTGCCGCAGCCGGCGCGCGCACAGGCGTTCGCGGCGCTCGCACGCTCGGCCGCCGAGCACGGCGGCGACTCCGTGCGGCGCTATCTCGAAACAGGCGCGGGCGACACCGCGGCGCTGCTCGCCACGATCGAAAAGACCGCAGCCGAGTTCGGTTGGGGAAGCTGGCGCTTCGGCGAGCGCGGCGCGGCGCGCCTCGCGCTCGCGGTGACCGACAGCCCGTTCGCCGCCGGCTACGGCGCGGCGGATACCGTGGTGTGCGCGCCGATCACCGGCATGCTGCAGGCGGTGGCAAGCCTCGCGCTCGGCGGCGCATGGGAGGCGCGCGAGATTGAATGTTGCGCGCGCGGCGCTGCGAGCTGCCGCTTCGAAGCCATCCTGAGGACCAAGCCATGACGCGAATACCCTTCCGCAGCCTGCTCGCCGCCGACGGCCCGCTGATCCTGCCCGGCGCGCACGACGCGCTCGCCGCGCGGCTCATCCAGCGCGCCGGGTTCGGCGGCTTCTTCATCGGCGGCTTCGGCGCGGTGGGCGCGCGCTTCGGCGTGCCGGATATCGGCCTGAAGAGCCTCGGCGACATTTCGCAAGCGGTGCGCGACATCCTCGCCGCCTGCGACCTGCCGGTGCTGGTGGACGCGGACGACGGCTACGGCGACGTGAAGAACGTGGTCCATACCGTCCACGCCTACGAGAAGATGGGCGTCGGCGCGCTGTTCCTGGAAGACCAGCGCTGGCCCAAGCGCTGCGGCCACCTCGAAGGCAAGGCGGTGGTGCCGGTCGAGGAGCACGCGGCGAAGATCCGCGCCGCAGCGCAGGAGCGCATGTGCCCGGATACCTTCCTCATCGCGCGCACGGATGCGCGCGCGGTCACCGGTCTGGACGATGCCATGCGGCGCGCCGAACGGTATCTGCAGGCGGGCGCCGACTGCATCTTCATCGAAGCGCTGCGCACGGTGGAGGAGTTGGAGCGCGTCGGCAAGGCGTTCGACCTGCAGGTGGCCAACCCGCTCGCCGGGGGCGTGTCGCCGATCCTGCGCCCCGAGGAGTATTTCCGGCTGGGCTTCAAGATCCTGCCCTACGGCATCGACCTGATTCTCCGCGTCACGCGTGCCATGCAGGACGCGCTCGAGGACATGCGTTCGGGGACATTCGCGCTGCTGGGGACCGGCGCCACGCTGCAGGAATACCTCTCGGTGGTCGGGTTCGAGGAGTGGACACGGATCGAGGGCAGTTACCGCGCTGCCAAGGCCGGTCCAGATCAGGATTCGTCATGAACAGGCCCCGATACTGGGGCCTTACAACGCCCCAGGGAGTTCGTATGGCCACTCATCAACGCCAACCCGAAATGCCCGACCTGCGTGTGGTGCCGGCGGCCGAGCTGTTGCTGCATGAGCAGCATGACGCGCAGCGCAGCGAGCCGCTGTTGCGGCGGTTGCAAACCGACGGGGTGCTGAAGAACCCGCCCATCGTCGCCGCTATCCGCGGCGAGCAGCGCTACGTGGTGCTGGATGGCGCCAACCGCGTGACCGCCGTGCACGCTCTGGGAATCGCCCACATCGCCGTGCAGGTAGTGGACTATGAAGACGCGGAGCTGATCCTGGATACATGGCATCACTTGGTCATGGGTGTCGGCGTCGAGCACTTCAAGGGCATGCTCCAAGCGGTGCAAGGCGTCAAGATCGAACCGGCAGATGCGGCACATGCACGCGCACAGCTTGCCCGCCGCGAGCTCCTGGCCTTCGTGGAGTACCCGAACGGTGATGTCTGGTCCTTGCAAGCGTCGGGTGACCTGCATCAGCGCACCCAGCGCCTCAACGAGATCGTGGATCTCTACAAAGTGCGGGGCCGGATTTTTCGCGCCAACGCCGACCACCTGCCATCACTGCTGCCGTTTTACGACGATGTTGCCGCACTGGTTGTGTTTCCCCGCTTTGCGCCGGCGGAGATCATCGACCTGGCGCGTGTAGGCGCATGCCTGCCCGCCGGCATCACGCGCCACCTGATTCCAAGGCGCGCGCTGCGCATCAACATACCCCTGACGGTGCTGAGCGGTGCTGCAAGCCTGGCTGAGAAGAACGCCTGGCTGGTGGACTGGTTGAAGCAAAAGGTGGGCTCCAAGACCGTTCGTTACTACCATGAGTCCACCTTTCTGTTCGATGAGTGAGTCGCCACGCACCTTGACGGTTCGGGACCGCGGCATGAACCGCTACCTCGCGGCCGAACTCAGCCCGAGATAGGTCTCGACCACGCGCGGGTTGCCGGCCAGCTCCGCGGCCGCGCCGTGCAGCGCGATCTCGCCGGTCTCCAGCACGTAGCCGTAGTCCGCGACCTGCAGCGCGGCGCGCGCGTTCTGCTCCACCAGCAGCATCGAGACGCCGGTGCGCTTGAGGTCGGCGATGATGTGGAATATCTCGCGCACCAGGCGCGGCGCGAGGCCGAGGCTCGGCTCGTCGAGCAGCAGCAGGCGCGGCCTGGCCATCAGCGCGCGCCCCAACGCCAGCATCTGGCGCTCGCCGCCCGAGAGCGTGCCGGCGAGCTGGCGGGATCGCTCCTTCAGGCGCGGAAAGCGCGTATAGACCTGCTCCAGGTCGGTAGCGATCGCGCGCGCGCCGTCGCGCCGGCGATGAAAGGCGCCCAGGCGCAGGTTGTCTTCCACGCTCATGGCGGCGAACAGCTCGCGCCGTTCCGGCACCAGGCACATGCCGATCTCGACGCGCGCCTCGGTGGACGTGCGCTCCAGGGTCGTGCCGGCGTAGCGCAGGGTCCCGCGCGAGGGCAGCAGGCCCATGATCGCGCCGAGCAGCGTGGTCTTGCCGGCGCCGTTGGGGCCGATCACGGTGACGATCGAGCCTTCGGCCACGCGCAGGCTGGCGCGCTGCAGCGCCTCCACCTTGCCGTAGGCGACCGAGAGCTCCTCGACTTCCAGCGCCGCGCTCACTCGATGCCCCCGAGATAAGCCTCGATCACCGCCGGGTCGGACTGGATCGCACGCGGCAGGCCCTCGGCGATCTTCTCTCCGAAGTCCATCACCACCAGCCGGTCCACCAGGCCCATGACGAAATCCATGTCGTGCTCGACCAGCAGGATGCTCATCCCCTCGGCGCGCAGCCCGCGCAGCAGGCCGGCAAGCGCCTGCTTTTCCCGCAAGCGCAGGCCCGCCGCCGGCTCGTCGAGCAGCAGCAGCACCGGGTCGGCGGCGAGGGCGCGCGCGATCTCGACGATGCGCTGCTGGCCCAGCGGCAGGCTGACCGCGGCATCGGCAAAGTGCGCGGCGAGGCCGACCCGCTCCAACTGGCGCGCCGCTTCGTGCAGCAGGCGCCGCTCTTCGACCCGGTCCAGGCGCAGCATCGCCGCCACGCTCCCCTTCGCGCCGCGCAGGTGCGCACCGATGGCGACGTTCTCGAGCACGGACATGCTGCCGACCAGGTTCACGTGCTGGAAGGTGCGCGCAACGCCGCACTGCGCGATGCGGCGGGCGGGCAGGCCGTCGATGCGCTGGCCGCGGAAGCGGATCTCGCCGCCGTCGGCGGGCAGCACGCCGGTGACCAGGTCGAACACGGTGCTCTTGCCGGCGCCGTTCGGGCCGATCAGCGCGAGGATCTCGCCGCTGCGCATCTCGAACGAAAGGCGCTGCACGGCGGCGAGGCCGCCGAAGTTCTTGCGCACGTCGCCGAGCGCGAGCAGCGCCTCGCCAGTTGCGGGGCGCGCGCGCCGCGCCAGCGCAGGCGCCGCCGCAGGCCGGGCCGCCGCGCCGCGCTCGCGCAGGCCGCGGCGGGCGAACACCGGCATCAGCCCGTCGCGTGCGCGGTGCAGCAGCGACAGCATCAGCAGCCCGAACACGATCAACTCGTAGTTGCCGCTTTGCTCGAAGAACTTGGGCAGGATGTCCTTCAGCCACTCCTTGAGCAGCGTCAGGAGCGATGCGCCGATCACCGCGCCCCACACCTGGCTCGCGCCGCCGACCACGGCCATGAACAGGTACTCGATGCCGATGTTGACGTTGAACGCGCCCGGGCTGACGAAACGCACGAAGTGCGCGTACAGCCATCCGGAGAGCGCGGCGAGCAGCGCCGCGTAGAGGAAGATGACCAGCTTGAGTTGCGCGGTGTCGACGCCGAAGCTCTCGGCCATGGTGGCGCGGAACCTCAGTGCGCGCACCGCGCGCCCGGCGCGCGAGTCGAGCAGGTTGCGCGCCGCGAGCAGGGCGGCGAGCGCGGCGATCCAGATGAGCACGTAGGACTTGCGTCCCGTGTCCACCGTCCAGCCGAAGAGCGACAGCGCCGGGACGCCGCCGAGGCCGTTGTACTTGCCGAGGACCTCGAGGTTGCCGAACACGAAGTAGACGCTGATGCCCCAGGCGATGGTGCTGATGGGGAGGTAGTGGCCCGAGAGCCGCACGGTGATCAGGCCGAGGCCGAGCGCGACCAGGCCGGTGAGGGCGAGCCCTGCGGCGAGGCCGAGCCACGGCGAACCGCCGTAGACCGTGGTGAGCACCGCGGTGACGTAGGCGCCGATGCCGACGAAGGCCTGCTGGCCGAAGGACATCAGCCCGGCGACGCCGGTGAGCAGCACCAGGCCGAGCGTCACCAGCGTCGCGAGGCCGATGTAATTCATCAGCGTCACGTAGAACTCGGAGAGCAGGAACGGTGCGGCGAGGAGGAACGCGACGAACAAGCCGAGCGCGGCGTGGGAGCGAATCGCGGCCGTCACGGCTCCTCGTCCTCCTCGATGTGGCGCGAGCGCAGCGACAGCCACACCAGCACCGGGATGATCAGCGTGAAGACGATGACCTCCTTGAAGGCGCTCGCCCAGAACGAGGAGAACGATTCCAGCAGGCCGACCGCGACGGAGCCGAGCGCGGCGAGCGGATAGCTCCCCATGCCGCCGAGGATCGCGCCGACGAAGCCCTTCAGGCCGATGAGGAAGCCGGTGTCGTAATACAGCGTGGTGATCGGCGCGATCAGGATGCCGGAGACCGCGCCGATGAAGGAGGCGAGCAGGAAGCTCAGGTGGCCGGTGAGCACCGTCGGGATGCCGACCAGGCGCGCCCCGACCCGGTTCATCGCCGTGGCGCGCAGCGCCTTGCCGTAGATGGTGTGCTCGAACAACAGCCACAGCGCGAGGATCAGCACCACGCTCGCGCCCACCACCAGGAGGCTTTGCGCGCTGATGTCGACCACGCCCAGCTTGAACTTCGCCTCCGAGAACGGCCGCGAGCGCAACCCCTCGCCGCCGAAGAAGACGAGCGACAGGCCGGTCAGCACGTAGTGCACGGCCATCGAGACGATGAACAGCACCAGCACCGAAGCGTTGGCGAGCGGCTGAAAGGCGATCCGGTACACGATCGGGCCGAGCGGCACCACCATCGCCAGCACCAGCAGCACCTGCACCCATTGATCGGGCTTGCGCGGCGCGGCCCACGCCACGAGCAGCGCCACCGCGACCGGCAGCGCGATGTACAGCGCGGCGATGCGCGGCAGCCGCCGCCAGGCGCGCTCGCGCATGGCGGCAAACGTCTCGATCGCCGCCGCGGCGAGGCCACCGAAGACCAGGATGTAGATCGTTCCCGGGATCCTGCCCGACTCGATCAGCGCCAGCGACAGCGCGGCGAATGTGATGAACTCGCCCTGCGGCACGAAAATCACGCGCGTCACCGCGAATACCAGCAGCAGCGCGAGCGCCAGCAGCGCATAGATGGCGCCGTTGGTCACCCCGTCCTGGATGAGCCAGAGGAAGATGTCGCCGTTCATCGCGCTTTGAAAGGAAAAGGGGACGGTCGCCCGTCCCCTTCGTCGTCAGCCGGAGCGGCGCGTCACTTCATCAGCCGCCAGGTGCCGCCTTCCACGCGCACCAGCACGCGGGCGCGGTCATCCAGCCCGTTGTGATTGGCCGCGGTGGGGGAGTACACGCCGTGCGTGCCGACCACGTTCTTGACGTTCTCCAGCGCATCGCGCAGCGCGGCGCGGAACTCGGGGGTGCCGGGCTTCGCCTTCTTCAGCGCTGCGGGGACCGCGGCACCCAGCAGCATCACCGCGTCGTTGGTGTAGCCGGCGAAGGCATTGCGGCTGCCGGCGCCGAACGTCGCTTCGTAGCGCTTGGTGAAATCGAGCGACACCGCCTTGGTCGGAGCGTTCGCGGGCAACTCCTCCGGCACGATCAGCGGGCCGGTGGGGGCGATCGCGCCTTCGACGTTCTTGCCCCCCACCCTGATGAACTCGGCGTTCACCGTGCCGTGGTTGTGATAGATGCGGCCCTTGTAGCCGCGCTCGACCAGCGCGAGGTGCGGCAGCGCGCCGCCGGTCCCCGAGCCGCCCACCACCACCGCGTCGGGATTGGCGGCCATGATCTTCAGCACCTGCCCCGTGACGCTGGTGTCGGCGCGCGCGTAGCGCTCGTTGGTGACCACCTTGTAGCCGTGCGCCGCAGCGTGGAACTCGGTCGCCTTGTACATCAGGTCGCCCCAGCCGTCGGAGAAACCGATGAAGCCCACGGTCTTCACGCCGTTCGCCTTCATGTGCTCGGCGACCGCGCTCATCATCAATTCGGTCGGTTGCGGAACCGAGAAGGTCCACTTGTACACGTCGGGCTTGACCGCGATCGGGGTGAGGCACAGGTAGGGCGTCTGCGTCTCGGTCGCCACCTGCGCGATCTGCATCGAGGAGGGCACGCCGTTCGAGCCCATCACCACGTCCACCTTGTCCTCGGTGATGAGCTTCCTCGCGTTCTTGCCGGCGTTGGTGGCATCCGACCCATCTTCCAGGATGACGTATTTGACCGGCTGGCCGCCGAGGGTCTTGGGCATCAGCTGAAAGGCGTTCTTGTAGTGGATCCCGAGCGAGGCGCCCGGGCCGGTGGCGCCAAGCGTGACGCCGACGGTGATGTCGGCGCGTGCGGAGAGCGCGGCAAGCGCGCCCGCGGCGAGCAGCGCAATCGAAAGCTTGCGGTTCATGAACTCCTCCTTGACGAATGGTCGTGCCTTCTATAATCCGTACGTGCGGTGACTGTCAACCTGACGCATCAAGAATAATGCGCTGCCGCTTCGGGTTCGTCGTCGGCGGCACCAGCGACATCATGCGCCTGATCGAGGCGTGCCAGCCCGGACTCTGAGCGCGGCGCCCGGCTCGGGCGCGAGGCCCAGGTGCCGCAGCAGCGCGAGCTGCCGCGCGAGCACGTCCTTGCGATAGGCCGCCGCGTCCACCTTGTGCCAGTCGAAGAACCCCTTGCCGTCGCGCAAGCCCCGGCGGCCTTCGCGCATGTAGCGGTTGACGATCTCCGGCGGCTCGAAGCGCGGGTCGCCGAGCGCCTGAGCCAGGTAGTGGCTGGCGTAGTAGAGGATGTCGAGTCCGCCGTAGTCGATGAATTCGACCACGCCCATGCTGGCGTAACGCGGGCCGAAGCCGTAGCGCACCGCGCGGTCGACGTCCTCGGCGGTGGCGATCCCCTGTTCGACCATGCGCGCCGCCTCGTTCATCAGGAGGGCCTGCAGGCGCGGGACGATGAAACCTGGCGCCGCCTTGCATTCCACCGGCTGCTTGCCGATGGCTTCCAGAATGGACCTGAGCCGGGCCGTCACCGCGGGGTCCGTACCCGCGTGCGGCGACAGCTCGACCAGCGGGATGAGGTACGCGGGATTGAGCCAGTGGCAGTTGAGGAACCGCTCGGGCCGCGGCACCAGCCCCGCGAGCTGCGTGGACAGCATGGTCGAGGTGGTGGAGGCCACGATCGCGTCGGCGCGCAGGCACGGAGCGGCGAACTCGAACGCGGCGCGCTTCGCCTCCAGCACCTCGGGCACGCCCTCGAACAGGACGTCGATCTCCGCCAGCGCCGCCGCGGCCTGCTCCCGCGCGGCGAAGCGCACGCGGCCGAGAACGGGCTCGATCTCGCGCGCATCGAAGCCGCCCGCGTCGGCGAGCGCGGCGAGGCTGGCGCGGATCTCGGCATGAGCTTGCGCGCGCAGCGTTTCGGCGGCTGCCGCGTCGCGCGGCTTGGCGTCGATCAGCACGACCTCGTGGCCGGCGAAGGCGAAGGCGTGCGCGATGCCGCGCCCCATGCGTCCGGCGCCGAGCGAGCCGATCACCGGCAAGCCGCTCACGCCGCGAGGCCCTCGCGCAGCAGGCGGTTTATCGCCGCGCGGTCCAGCCCGGCGAGGCCGAGCGCTTCCAGGGTGCGCGGCGAATCGGCGTACAGGTCTTCGCCGAGCGCCGCCGAGGCGATGGCGAGCAGCCCGGCGGCCACGGGCGCGGCCACGCCCGCCCAGCGCGCGACCGAAACGAGGAACGCGAGGCCGTAGGCCACGTCCTCGCGCATATAGCGGTGCGTGCGCAACTCGATGCGCTCGCGCCAGTCGCCGGATTCGGTGAGACGGTCGTGCGCATCGCCGTACATCCACTTGTCCGAGGTGTAGTGGTCGCGCAGGGGATAGTGGGTGGGCGCGTAGCCGAGCGCCTCGCGCACGCGGATGCGCTCGGCGTCGAGCGCGTCGGTGACGCTGCGGATCGCGGGCTGCGTGCCCTCGTTGTGGATGTCCCAGCGCTCGAAATGCTCGAGTGGCCCCGCGTTCATGAGGATCAGCGGCGGATGGATGATGGGCCCCGCGTTCATGAGCGCCGCGGAGAGCGCATCCTCGATCGGGTGCGCCGCCGGGTAGGCGCGCCGGATGACCTCGAGCGCCTCCCCGGTGCGTCGTGCGGGGAACGTGCCGACGGGCAGACGCTTGGCGCGGATGGTGATCGCGATCGTGTCCGCGCCGTGCTTGCGCGCGAGATAGGGCAGGGTGCCGGTTTCGGCGTAGCTGATCCCGTCGGTCCCGCCCGCGGCGCGCACGATCGTCGCCATCACATAGCTGCCGAAGGTGCCGGGAGGGCAAAACACGACCTGTCCGCGCTCTAGGTGCGGCGCCATGGCGCGCGCCAGATCGGCCTGCGCCGTTGCCGGCGCCGGCACGAGCACCAGCTCCGCGCCCCGCAGTGCGACGCCCAGGTCGGTGGTGGCGAGCGCCAGGCGCACGCTGCGCTCGCCTTTCACGTCTTTGAGCCGGATGGCGCTGCTGTGCAGCACCCGCGCGAACGCCGCCGCATCGCGCCGCCACAGCCGCACCTCATGGCCCTGCTCGGCCAGATCCGCGGCAGCGGCGTAGCCGCCGTGCCCCCCACCCAGGACGGCGATGCGCATTACGCGAGCTGCTCCAGGGGCAAGGCCGTGGTTTCCTTGATGCGCTCGAGCACGAAGTTGCTGCGGATGTCGATCACGCCCGGCTGCTTGAGCAGCTTGTCCATGATGAAGCGCGAGTAGTGCTCCAGGTCCTCGACCTGCACGCGCATCAGGTAATCCATGTCGCCGGTCATCGAATAGCTGGCGATGACCTCGGGCCAGCTCTGCACCGCGCGCGTGAACTGGTCGACCGGCATCTTGCCGCGCTTTTCCAGCTTCACGCTGACGTAGGCGAGCAATCCGAGGCCGACCCGCAGCGGATCGAGCAGCGCCGCGTAGCCGCGGATAACGCCCGCGCGCTCGAGCGCCCGCACGCGGCGCAAGCAGGGCGAGGGCGAGAGCGCCACGCGCTCGGCCAGCACCTGGTTGCTCAGGCGGCCGTCGGCCTGCAGCTGCTCCAGGATGCGGCGGTCGA
>Ga0210377_10000782_pt1 | contig 30284 bp, 22 predicted proteins | sample PLM4_65_b1redo_FD_155480 | JGI IMG/M metagenome (GOLD analysis project Ga0210377, IMG submission 155480) | Groundwater sediment microbial communities from an aquifer in East River, Colorado, USA - PLM4_65_b1 redo | ecosystem: Environmental > Terrestrial > Soil > Riparian zone | place: USA: East...
GATCATCGTGGGGATCGACGCAAAGGAAGGTCTTGTGGCGATCAAGGGCTGGGCAGAGGTCACGAAGGTGCAGGCCGTCGACCTCGCACGACAAATGCAGGAGTATGGCGTCATCGCCGTCATCTATACGGACATCAAACGCGACGGCATGCTGTCGGGCCCGAACATCGAGGCAACGCAGGCGCTCGCGAAGGCGCTCCATATCCCTGTCATTGCATCGGGCGGCGTGCATACGATGAAGGACATTGAAGACCTGCTTGCAGTTCGCCACTCCGGCGTGAGCGGGGTCATCACCGGAAAAGCGATCTACAGCGGATCGCTGAATTTAAAAGAAGCCATCACCTTTGTCAAACTGAATGACAATCAGTGCTCGAGGTAAAATTCATTTTCACGCAGAGACGCGGAGTTCGCCGAGAAATACAACGCCAAGACTAATAAGATTTTTCTGATATTTAAGACTTCCGAGGGTTTTGCAGCTCGCCGCGCTCTCCGCGCCTCCGCGAGAAACAATTTTTTTCAGGGGTACAACTCGTTATGCTGACCAAACGCATCATACCCTGCCTTGACGTGAAGGCAGGGCGGGTAGTAAAAGGCGTAAGCTTCGTGAACCTGCGCGATGCAGGCGACCCCGTCGAGATCGCGAAGATCTACGACGAGCAGGGCGCGGACGAGCTCACATTCCTCGACATCACGGCCTCCCATGAGGAGCGCGGCATCATCCTCGATATCGTGCGCCGCACGGCGGAGCAGGTCTTCATGCCGCTCACCGTGGGTGGAGGCATCAAGGTCCTGGACGATATCCGCAACCTCCTGCTCGCCGGATGCGATAAGGTCTCGATCAACACCACCGCGGTCCACGACCCGGAGTTCATCAAGGCTGCCTCCATGCGCTTCGGCAGCCAGTGCATTGTCGTCGCCATCGATGCGAAGCAGGTTGTAGCGCATGACAAGGACTTCAAACCACCGCTCACCTGGGCCAATGATCCCAAATACAGATCTCTTTTTTTATCTCACTCCTCACTCCTCACACCTGACCCCTCACGGCCTCGCTGGGAAGTTTACACCCATGGCGGCAGAAAACCCATGGGCATCGATGCCGTGGCGTGGGCAAAGAAGATGGAGGAGTACGGCGCGGGTGAGATCCTGCTCACGAGCATGGACCAGGACGGACAGAAGAACGGCTATGATCTGGCGCTTACGCGTGCTGTGGCCGAGGCGGTCACAATACCGGTCATCGCCTCGGGCGGCGTGGGGAACCTTGAACACATCTATGATGGATTTACTAAAGGCAAAGCCGATGCCGCTCTTGCTGCCTCGATCTTCCATTTCAGGGAATATACCGTCAGGCAGGCGAAGGAATATTTGAAGGAGCGGGGCGTGCCGGTCAGGTTGTAGGCCGTAGTGCAGAAATGAAACCATCCGCGGCTGCAACGTAAGAACAGGATATGCTGCGGTGCGTCAATCAACGAACAAGCGGTTACTCGTGAAAAAAAAGCGGCCCCGACAGACTGTCGGGGCCGCTGCTGTTTTACTAACCGGAAGGACCGCCTTACTTCGCCTTTACTTCGATCTCTGCCGCACGTGATTCGTACTTCACGGTCACTTTCGCTCCGACCTTCAGGTCGCCCTTGACCTTCGTGCCGGCGTCCTTGGTCATTTCGAATTTCTCGCCGTTCTTGTCCACCACGATGACGTTGTCCTTGACCTCCAGGACCTTACCGGTGAACTGATAGGTCTTTCCCGCGTACGATACTGACGCAACCAGGATCAACAGTACCGCACATGCCACAACCAGTACTGATACACGTTTCATAGAAAACCTCCTCAAGGTAAGATATGAATTTTGAACCGCTGTAACTATATCGAATCCGGACCACGCCGTCAAGCGCCCCGGTTTATTCATGGCGTCATCGTCTCTTTCCGCTGCCGAGGATCGAGCCGAGCACCCCGCGGATGATCTGCCGTCCGATCGAGCTGCCGATGGCATGGGCTGCGCTCTTGGCCATGGCTCCGAAGAGCTTCGCAGACTCCGACTCCGGCTCGGCAGTGCGACCATGGCGTGCCGCCGCTGTCTCAGCATCCTGTGTTTCCGTGGTCCGCTGCTTAAGCTTCTCATAGGCTGATTCGCGGTCCACCGCCTTCTCGTAGTGCCCGAACAGCACTGATCCTTTGATGATCCCTGAGCGCTCCTCCGAAGACAGCGGGCTGAGACGGCTCCTTGGCGGACAGACCATCGCCCGCTCGACCATGGTCGGGGCCCCCTTTGCATCAAGCACCGACACCAGGGCCTCGCCAACGGCGAGTTCAGTTATCGCCTTTGACACATCGAGGCCGGGAGCTGCGCGGAAGGTTTCTGCGGCTGCCTTCACTGCCTTCTGGTCCTTGGGTGTGAATGCCCTGAGCGCATGCTGGACCCGGTTGCCCAGCTGGCCGAGGACCACCTCCGGCACGTCGAGCGGGTTCTGCGTCACGAAGTAGACTCCGATGCCCTTGGAGCGTATAAGCCGGATGACCTGTTCGATCTTGTCCTCAAGCGCCTTGGACGTGTCATTGAACAGCAGGTGCGCCTCGTCAAAGAAGAACACGAGTTTCGGTTTATCAGGATCGCCCACCTCTGGCATATTTTCGTAGAGCTCCGCCAGCAGCCAGAGCAGGAATGTGGCATAGAGCGTCGGCGATTGCATGAGCTTGTCCGCGGCAAGGATGTTGATCACCCCTTTGCCGCTGGCATCGGTCTGTATCAGGTCTTCAAGATTAAGGGCGGGCTCGCCGAAGAACGTGTTGCCGCCCTGCTCCTCAATGGCGAGCAATCCGCGCTGTATCGCGCCGATGCTGGCTGTCGAGACGTTGCCGTATTCCGTCTTGAACTTTTCCGCATTCTCCCCCACGAACTGGATCATGGCCCGGAGGTCCTTGAGGTCCAGCAGCAGGCCGTTGTCGTCGGCGATCTTGAAGGTCAGCGTGAGGACCCCGCTCTGGATGTCGTTCAGGTTCAGCACGCGCGAGAGCAGCAGCGGGCCCATCTCGGAGACGGTCGCGCGGACCGGATGTCCCTGCAGGCCGAAAACATCCCAGAACACGGTCGGGCAGCCGTCAAAGGCATAGTCGGGAATGCCAAGCTGCGTGGCGCGCTCGGCGAACTCGGGCCGGTCACCGCCGGTCTTTGCGATGCCCGAGAGATCGCCCTTCACGTCCGCCATGAAGACCGGTACGCCGATCCTGCTGAACTGCTCGGCCATCACCCGGAGCGTAACGGTCTTGCCCGTGCCCGTAGCGCCGGCGACCAGACCGTGCCGGTTGGCCATCCGCGGCAGGATCCCGACCTCGTCCTTGCCTTTTGCAATGAGCAGAAATTCTGATTTTTGTGCCATGGGTCCTCCAGGGGGCAGACATGCTGGTTAAGCCGGTTGCATGAACCTAAAAACAGCACTTGGACACGGAAGAAGCGGAATGAATTATTTCATAAATAAATTTGCAGCGCAAGCACTTATTACTGAGGCCCAGGTGTTCCCGGTTCACGAGCGGAGATGTTCCTGCCCTCCCGGTCCAGCACCGGACTGACCAACGTTTCGTAAAACCAAAAGGCGGGATGATTATTCATCCCGCCTTTTTTATTATACGTTTTCCTGCTGAACCGAAAGAAGGACCTGTTTTTCTCCTGACCCCTGAATGCTGCCTCCTGACTCCTGCGGAATTACTTCTTCGCCGCAATACCCTTCTGGATCGCCTTCACCACGCCGTCGCTGCCGGCCTCGCTGATTTTGAGGAGCATGCCCTTCTTCTCGTAGTAGCCGATGAGCGGCGCGGTCTTTTCGTTGTAAACGTCGAGACGCTTGCTGATGGCCTCTACGGTCTCATCAGCGCGCTGGATCGTGGGGTGTCCGCACTTCTTGCATTTGTCGCCGGTGGCCGGCGGGTTGCTCTTGACGTTGTAGATCTCCTGGCACGTAGCATTCGAGCAGGTCCTGCGCGTGGTCAACCGGTCGAGGATGACATCTCGCGGGACTTCGATGCTCGCCACGAGATCAAGCTTGATGTTGAGCTTCTGGAGCAGAGCGCCAAGTGCATCGGCCTGCGGTATGGTCCTCGGAAAACCGTCGAGTAGAAAACCCTTCTTGCAATCCGGCTCCTGAAGCCGCTGCTCCATGATGCCCATGATGAGTGAATCGGGCACCAGGTCGCCCCGGTCCATGTAGCCCTGTGCTTCTTTGCCGAGCGCTGTGCCGGCCTTGACCGCTCCGCGCAGAATGTCGCCCGTCGAGATCTGCACCGACCCGTCCAGTGCTGTCAACAGTTTTGCCACCGTGCCCTTGCCCGCGCCCGGTGCGCCTAAAAGAATGATCCTCATGGTTACTTACCTCCTCAGCGTGAAAAATGGTTTAGTGCTTCAAGTCGGCCATTATCGTATTAACGGGTAAAAAAATCAAGGGAAATGTCATCCCGTGTCAATCCGCAGGTCAAACTGCCCAGGGTTATCAAGTGAGAACTGTCCGATGGTAGAGCGTGGGGATGGCGGTGGGAAGCCGATCTTGTCGTCTTCGAACGAGGACCGGGGGAAGTTCGCGCCGTATCGTCCACCTGCGAACGATCCTCTTTATACCATCACTACTTCGTACTGCTCCTGGTGCAGGTTGGGGTCGGCCTTGATCACGATCTTCTTCTGAAATTCCTTTTCCAGCTCCTCCACGCCCAGCCGCTCCTCATCGTACATCAGGTCGGCGACCCCGGAGTTCACGGTCACAAGCGCCTTCTTTTCGTCGGACCGGGTAAAGGCCCTGCGGAGCTCGCGGAAGACTTCGTAGCACACGGTGCGGTTTGACTTGATGTAGCCGCGGCCTTCGCAGTAGGGGCAGGTATCGCACAGAGTGCGTCCCAGGCTCTCTCGAATGCGCTTGCGCGTCATCTCGATCAGCCCGATGGGCGAGATGTGCGATATGGTCGTCTTGGCCTTGTCGCTGGCCAGGGCCTCCTGGAGGGCCGCGTACACCTTGCGCCGGTTATCCTCTCGTTCCATGTCGATGAAGTCGAGAATGATGATGCCGCCGATGTTCCGGAGCCGGAGCTGGTAGGCGATCTCGCGCACCGCCTCGAGGTTGGTCTTCAGGATCGTGTCTTCAAGAGAACGTTTGCCCACGTACCTTCCGGTGTTCACGTCGATCGTCGTGAGCGCCTCGGTCTGGTCGAGGACGATATACCCACCCGACTTGAGCCAGACCTTCCTGCCGAGGGCCCGCGAGATCTCGATCTCCACGCCGTAATGCTCGAAAATGGGATCGTCTCCGTCGTAGGGCTTCACGCGCCTGCCGAGCTGGGGGATGTAGGAGTCCACGAACTCTTTCACCCGCTGGTATTCCTCGGGGGCGTCGATGACCATCCTGTCCACATCACGGGTGAACACGTCGCGGATCACGCGGAAGACGAGGTCGAGCTCGTTGTGCATCAACGCGGGCGCCGAGGTCTTCTCCTTTTTCTTCTGGATGTTCTCCCAGAGCCGGGAGAGGAACTCGATGTCGGCGACGAAATCATCCTCGCTCCTGCCCTGGCTGGCGGTCCGGATGATGTAGCCCGTGTTCGGCTTCCGGAGCCGGCTCACGATCTCTCGCAGCCGCTTTCGTTCCTCGCCGTTCTCGATCCTGCGCGAAACGCCGATGTGGTTGACGCCCGGCATCATGACCAGGTAGCGGCCGGGGATGCTGATGTAGGTCGTCACGCGCGCGCCCTTGGTGCTGATCGGCTCTTTCGAGACCTGGACGAGGATATCCTGTCCTTCCTGCAACAGGTCCTCGATCTGGGTTGCGTGAGAGCGCTTCCGTTTGGGCTCGACCTCGAGCTCAAGGCCCTCGTCCTCCATCATGGGGGTGTATTCCGACGTGCTGTCGAACACATCACCCACATACAGGAAAGCGGACTTCTCCAGCCCGATGTCCACGAAGGACGCCTGCATGCCCGGAAGGACCTTCATCACGCGGCCCTTGTACACATTGCCTGCAACGCCGCGGTCTTTCTTACGGTCGATATATATTTCCGTGACCAGGCCGTTCTCCAGGAACGCCACGCGAGTCTCCTCCCGGCCTGCGTTTACGATGATCTCAGATGACATTGTGTCTCCTTCATGATGTTTATGACCGTCTCTAAAATCTATTTTATAATACAACAGGATTGAATACAAGAATTAAAAAAGAGGATTGGCTGGGATGCCGGCAACATGCTCCTCGGCAAACATCAGAAGCGCTCAGGGGCATGATCTTAAAAAAACGTAACTATTCGGGTCATTCTCACACGAAGCCACAAAGGCACGAAGAAAGGCTTTAATTTCTGAAAAAGCCGGATTCATACTGTATTTCCCTTCGTGTGCTTCGTGCCTTCGTGTGAGCATATGGTTTTAGATCCTGAGTAGTTATAAAAAAACAGTGCTGACCACGCCGTTCCGAAAAGCGCGCGTCTCCTGTACCGGTCCTCAGGGAACCATCGGACTTACCCATTGATCCTGCTCACGGCAATACACCCCAATGCGCGTTGCCCTGAAGAGCACGGACTCATCACGCCCGATGCCGAACAGGTGCTCGATCACATCCTGCAGACGCGGCTTGATCTGGTCGTGATCGACCAGCGTACAGAGAAGACTGTCAAGACCCGCGGCGATCGACTCGATACACGGGCGGATGTCCTTCTGCTTCCCTTCTTTTGAAACAATCACCGATGTGCGGGCAAGGAACTCCTGCACCCGCTCTTCGATCCTGTCCCGATGCGGCGCTGCAACAATGACCTTATACGTGTATCTGCTGATGCTGCCGGACAGGGACGGCGCTTTCTTCGGAACGACCTTTGATTCAAGGATCCTGACGCCCTCAGGCAGGGTGCTGTTCAGGCCCTGGGTGATCTGGAGCAGGTCCGCGAACGGGTCGATCTCCAGGTCCAGATATTCCGTATCGCTTTCCATGCCCACCGGGAGCGCCGGGCCGAACGCGATCTTCAAATGGGGGTTGAAACCCTGGGAAAAGGCGATGGGCACCTGCGCGCGGACCACGGCACGATGGAACAGGGTCATGAAATCGAGATGGGATAGAAAGCGGATGCGTCCGGTCTTGGTGAATTTCATCCTGACGCGGATGGTCATGTCCGGTAATCCCGCGGGTTTTTGTCGATCGGCCGGCGAGAATTGTTCCGCAACCGGCTTCGTTGTCGTCAACGCTGCCGGTCTCCCGAGCTCGTTCGTTCCGCCGTCCGCGCACCCGATGCCGCAATGCTCGCACTCCTCCCGGCAGTTCTCCGTGATCTTCTCCTCCACCGCGCGTTGATACTCGCGCTTCAGGAATTCCCTGGTCACACCGCTCTGGACAACGCCCCAGGGCAGTTCATCCTCCAACCCGAACGTCCGCGAGGCATAGGTAGAGGCATCGAGTCCGCATTTCTGAAAAGCCTCGGTCCACTTCTTGAAATCAAAGCACTCGGTCCATCCGTCGAAGCGGCAGCCGAGGCGCACGGCCTCCTCGATGACCTTGCCGAGCCGTCGGTCGCCGCGCGCGAACGCACCCTCCAGCAGGCTCGTCTCGGGATCGTGGGCCTTCAGCTGGATGCCGCGCTTCTTCAGGCCCCGGTCGAGATAGGCCTGCTTTCTCCGGATCTCCCCGATGGACGCCTGTCCATGCCACTGGAAAGGCGTATGCGGCTTGGGCACGAAGGTCGAGACGCTGATATTGAGCTGTACAGCACGTTTGGAGGCGCGCTTGCCGACACTGAAGAGTTCGTTCGCGAGCTTGATGATGCCGTCGAGGTCTTCATCGGTCTCGGTCGGGAGTCCGATCATGAAGTAGAGCTTGATCGTGTTCCATCCGCTCCTGAAGATGGTCTCCGCTGCGTCCATTAAGTCCAGATCGGTCACCGGTTTGTTGATGACCCTGCGCAGGCGCTCGGTGCCCGCCTCAGGCGCGAGAGTAAAGCCGGTCTTGCGCGTGCCGGCAATGGCCCTGATCATCTCCGGCGTGAGCGTGCCCACGCGGAGCGACGGGAGCGAGACCGAAATGCGGCTCTCCCGGTACTTCTCCATCAGCTCGATGATGAGCGGCTGGATCTCCGAGTAGTCGCCGGAACTCAGCGAGGCGAGCGACAGCTCGTCATACCCGGTGCAGGAGAGCGATTCATCGAGCAGCCCTTTCACCGTTTCCGGGCCCCGCTCCCGGTAGGGCCGGTAGATGATCCCTGCCTGGCAGAACCTGCAGCCGCGGATGCAGCCGCGCGCGACCTCGACGGTCACCCGGTCGTGGATCGGTTTCATGAGCGGCACGAGGGGTTTGTCCGGAAAGGGCGCTGTATCGATGCTTTTGAGATACCGCCTGCGTACCGTCGCTTTTCCAAGCGAGGGAACGTAAAAGCCTTCCTGTTTCGAGATGGCCTTGAGAAATTCCTGTTTGCCCCGATGTTCCTGCCGAAGAGCCACGATCTCGTGCACGGCCTCCTCTGCCTCGCCGATGAAAAAAACATCGATGAAATCGGAAAGCGGCCCCGGGTTCACGGCGCAGGGGCCGCCGGCGATGATGAGCGGATGTTTGTCGTCGCGGTCCGTGGAGCGTATCGGGATCTTTGCAAGCTCCAGCCCCGTCAGGATGTTGGAGTAGGAGAGCTCGTATTGGAGGGTGATGCCGATAATGTCGAATTCCGCAAGCGGCAGATTGGACTCCAGGCTGGTGAGCGGCCTTCCTGATGCGCGGAGCCGGTCCTCATAGTCTGTCCAGGGAGAGAAGACCCGTTCGCATGCCGTGTCCGGCCTGTTGTTCAGGATGTGATAGAGGATCCGGATGCCGAGGTGCGACATGCCGACCTCGTAGGTGTCGGGAAAGAAGAGGCAGACCCTGGTCTTGACCCGGGCCAGGTCTTTGTGGACTGCGTTGATCTCGGTGTTGATGTACCGTGCGGGCTTGGTGACCAGCGGGAGAAAATCTTCGAGCATGGAACTCCTTAAAGGCAGGGGCCAAGGTACCGGGTATAGGGTACAGGGTTCAGGGTACGGGGTTCAGCAGGCAATGTCTCGAAGGTTCGGACTTTCCTGAACCCTGACCCCTGTACCCTGATGTTACACCCTGATTTTAGTAGAACAGCATAAACCGCCGGGTCTGGATATTCAAGAGAATTCCGAGAGCGAGAAAGGTGGCAATGACGGACGTCCCGCCGTAGCTCACGAGGGGAAGCGGCACGCCGACGACGGGCACGATGCCCACGGCCATGCCGACATTGATGAGGACGTAGAGCGATATCATGGAGACAAGGCCGCCGGCCATAAGAGCGCCGAGACGGTCCTTTGCGTTCCTGGCAGTGTCCACGCCCACGAGGAGAAGGACCAGATACAGGAACAGCAGCAGGCTGGCGCCGACGAGGCCCGTCTCTTCCGCGATCACGGCGAAGATGAAGTCCGTGTGGCGCTCGGGCAGAAAGGCCATCTGGCTCTGCGTGCCGTTGCGGTAACCCTTGCCCATGATCTGGCCGGAGCCTACGGCGATCTTGGACTGGTTCGCGTGATAGCCGCTCCCGAGCGGGTCCGAGCTCGGGTCGACGAACGCCTTGATCCGGTTCTGCTGGTACGGCTTGAGCGAACCCCAGATCTTGTGACGCACCGGCGACACGGCGAAGACGAGTGCGGCGACCACCAATCCGGCGACGAGCACGATCAGGGCGGACCGCAGGTGAATGCCGGCGAGCATGACGATGAGGGACGACGTCATCAGCAGCATGATCGCCGTGCCGAGGTCAGGCTGTTTGAGCACGAGCAGGAGCGGGACCAGGACCATGGCCCCGGGGATGGCCAGGTCGCGAAGCTCGTGACCTCCCCGCTTCGGGTCTTCCGCAAAGTACCGCGCCAGGGCGAGCGTGACCGACAGCTTCGCAAGCTCCGAAGGCTGGAAGGCGAAGGGGCCGATGGCGAGCCAGCGCTGGGCCCCCATGCCGGTCTTGCCCATGACCATGACGAGGAACAGGAGCACAAGCGATATCGCGTAGAACACGTAGGCATAGCGGCCCATCGTGTGATAATCAGGGATGAGCGCAAGGACCATGACAACGAAACCAATGGAAACCCAGATGAGCTGCTTCGTGAACAAGGACGAGGGTCCTCTCGACGTGTACGTTGCGCTGTATACCGCGCTCAGGCCGATGGCGGCAATGATGACGACCAGCAACACGAGTCCCCAGGGCAGATTATCGAACCGTCTTTGGCTCAACATTTTTCAGATACTCCTCAATGACTTTTTTTGCTATGGGGGCGGCGGCGCTTCCACCGTGACCGCCGTGCTCGACCACCACGGCCACGGCGATCTTCGGGTTCTCGACCGGAGCAAACGCGACGAACCATGCGTGGTCCTTCGTTTCGTCCGATAGTTTTCGTCCGGAAACTTTCTGCGCAATGACCTGGGCTGTGCCGGTCTTGCCGGCGACCATTGCCAGCGGCGTAGCGGCCGCATGGGCGGTGCCGCCGGGTTCGTTGACCACGCCGGCGAGGGCACTCCGCACTTCCTGGAGTACGTTGGGATCGAGCGTGACCGAGCCAGTGTGTTCCGGAGAAACTACGTTCACTTCCCCGGTCTCCCGGTTCCTTGTCTGCTTAAGCAGCAGGGGGCGGAAGAAGCGTCCGCCGTTCGCAACAACGCTCATCATCTGGCAGGCCTGGATCGGGCTGACGAGGACGAACCCCTGGCCGATGGAGTTGATGTACGTGTCTCCCGGATACCAGGCTTCGCCGGTCCGTTTCTTCTTCCACGCCGTCGTGGGAATGAGCCCCGGTTTTTCGTCAGGCAAAAGAATGCCGGTCAGACTCCCGTAACCGAGTTTCCTTGCATACTCGGCCACACGGTCCCAGCCGATGCGCTCTCCCATCGTATAGAAATAGACGTCGCAGGACTCGACGAGCGCCTGATGGAATGAGACCGCGCCATGTCCGCCTTTTTTCCAGCACCGGAAGGAGTGCCTGCCACTCATAAGAAACCCCTTGCACGCTACCTTATCATCAAGCTTGATCACGCCGGACTCCAGGCCGGCCAGCGCCACGATGATCTTGAACGTGGAGCCGGGTGGATACACGCTCTGGATCGCACGGTTGTACATCGGGTGGCCAGGGTCTTTCATGAGCTGCACCCAGTCCTTTGGAGAAATTCCCCGGGGGAAGAGGTTCGGGTCGTAGGTGGGATGGCTGGTGAGGGCGAGGATCTCACCGGTGTTCGGGTCCATGGCCACCACGGCCCCTGCCCGGCTGCCGAGCTCTTCTTCGGCCGCTTTTTGCGCATCGAGGTCGATGGTAAGATAGATGTCCGTGCCGGGCCTTGGCTCCTCGATGCCGAGGTCCTTCACCTTCCTGCCCGCTGCGTTAACCTGGATCATGCGCCTGCCCGCAACGCCACGCAACAACTTGTCGTAGATCTTTTCCAGGCCACTCTGGCCGGTCAACATCCCGATATCGGCCTGCTCTTTCTTGCGCTGGGACTTCGACACCTTGCCGATATAACCGAACTGGTGAGAAGCGAGACCCCCGTAAGGATAATGCCTGAGGTGCTCCGGCTCGATGATCGCCCCGGGCAGATCGTCCTGATGGGCCTCGATCACGGCCACTTCGTCCCAGGGCGCCTCTTCCCGGATCTTCACCGGGTCATAACTTGTTCTGGCATCGGTCGCGTCTTCAAGGGCTTTGCGGATAGCATCCGGAGTGACCTTGACGATTGCCGACAACTTCTCTATCGTGGCGTCAAGGTCAGGGGCGTCTTCCGGGATCAGCGAGATATCGAATACGAGTTCATTCTCGACAAGCGGCCTGCCGCTGCGGTCATAGATAACGCCGCGGGGCGGCCTGAGCATGACCGGTCTGATCCGGTTGCTCTCCGCCTGCTCCTGATAATACTCTCCCTTGACCGCCTGGAGGTACCAGAGGCGGATGAAGAGGATCACAATAGCGAGGATGATGAAGGCCGCCAGGAGCGGAAGTCTTCCCTGGATCTCCTCGGGGCCGTCCTGTTGCTGATACATCTAAAACTCCCTTTGAACGGTTCGTCTCATCAGTGCCGACATGACGTTCTTGCTGCCGAGCAGTCTCAGTAACATCGCGCCAAGCACGCCTGTGTACAGCGCCTGGGGAATGATGCGGCCCGCCACCAGGCTGAAGAAGGGGACCGACCCGTAGAACATCTGAAGAAAAAAAGTGATGACGATCCCTTCCAGCAGGCTGAAGGCCGCCAGAAAGATGCTGTTCGAGGGACTGGTATAATCGAGCACTCTCCTGCCGAGCAGTCCCGCGGAGAGACCGACCAGCCCCCTGGTCATGCCGGAAAACCCGATAAAGCTCGCAGAACCGATATCCTGGACCAGCCCGATGGCCATGCCCGCAATAGCGGCCTCCCACGGTCCGGTCAGCAGCCCTATGATATAGAGCAGGGCCAGGGCAAGGTCCGGCTTGATTCCACCAAGCGACAGGGGTTCGAGCAGGACTGCCTGAACAGGAATGATCAAGAGCAGAATGGTAAAATACACGAGGGATTTCATTTCAAGAGCACGAGCGCCTCTTCCAGGCGAGAGAGTCCGACAGCAGGCTCAGCCACCACGGTCTGGAACGGGTTGGCCTCATGTTTTGATACTTTGACGACACTCGCCACGGCGAGACCTTTGGGATAGATGCCATCGAGGCCCGACGTGACGAGCGCGTCGCCTTCCTGGATGTCAACATAGTACGAGATGTATTTAAGGGAGCAGTTGACGAGCTTGCCCTCGAGCAGCCCTTCTTCGCGGTTCCGCATGACACGGACAGCGATCGTGCTGCCGGGATCGGTCAGGAGAAGGACCTTCGCTGTGCCGGGAAGCACGGCCTGGACCTTCCCGACCACCCCTTGCGCGGTGATCACGGCCATGTCCTTCCGGATGCCATGGTCCGAACCCTTGTTGAGGGTGAGCGTGCTGGAAACCGGCGAAGACTGCTTGCCGATCACCTGGGCCATGACTGCCGGCGGCGGATAGGTCCGTTTAAAGTCCAGCGAATCCCGCAGCCGTTCATTCTCGTGCAGCAGCTCGTTCATGACGCCGTTCTCGAGCTGCAGCCGTTCGTTCTCGCTCCGGAGCTGCTGGTTATCCTGCTGGGTGCCGACGAGAAGAATATACCCCTTCCCGATGGACGCCACCGTGTCAAAAGGCCAGCTTATGATACGCTCAAAAAAGCCCGAGACGGCCAGTACCGGCTTTTCCATGAACGTGAGCCGCCCGTTCTTTACCTGGAGAGTTACCAGCCAGAAGAGGAGGATAAAGAGGAAAAGAATGGACAAAGATTTTCTGTGTTTTGCAATAAACCCGGGCATCCGCTTCAGCCGCTTTCCGTTTACCCCGTTAGAGCTCGTCCCGAGCGCTCTCTCGTGGCGCTATGGCAATGATTGCCGTAAATTTCATTCGTGCGTATCAATATCTTTGTCAAGCTCTAACGAGGTTTACCCCCATCTTTCTTGTTCGGCATGCCTCTCATGGGCTCAGAGATGTTCGTTAACAATTCTTGATAGTTGAACAATACTTTTTTGTCTCTCACGGGCACTACATTATGACTTTTTTCAGAATTTCCTCGTCATCGAGGACCATACCAGCCCCGAGCGCTACGCAGGTAAGCGGGTTTTCAGCGATGATGATGGGAAGGGACGTCTCCTCGCGCAGGAACACGTCGAGCCCTTTCAGGAGCGCGCCTCCGCCGGCCAGCACGATGCCTTTGTCCACGATGTCCGCCGACAGCTCCGGAGGCGTGTTTTCGAGCGCCAGTTTGATGCCGTTCAGTATCTGGCTGACCGTTTCCGCGAGCGACTCACGCACTTCGTCGTCGTCGAGGACGAGTGTCTTGGGGATGCCGGAAACCAGGTCGCGGCCCTTGATCTCCATCGTATGCCGTTCACCGTCCGTCTTGTACGCCGAACCGAGTTCGAGCTTGATCGACTCAGCCATCATTTCGCCGATCAGGAGGTTGTACTTGCGCTTGATGTAATTGATGATTGCCTCGTCCATCTTGTCGCCGCCCACCCGGATGGCCTTGCTGTAGACCACGCCGTCCATGGAGATGACGGCGATGTCCGTGGTGCCGCCGCCGATGTCCACGATCATATTGCCCGAAGGCTCGGAGATGGGCAGCCCCGTCCCGATGGCCGCTGCCACGGGCTCCTCGATGAGGTAGACATCCCGTCCGCCCGAGGTGATGGCGGCGTCCTTGACCGCCCGCTGTTCCACCTGCGTGATCCCCGAGGGGACGCCGATGACGATGCGGGGCCGCATGAACGACTTGCGGTTATGCACCTTGCGGATAAAGTACTTCAGCATCTCGCCGGTGATGTCGAAATCGGAGATGACGCCGTCCTTGATCGGACGGATCGTCTTGATGTCGCCGGGCGTGCGGCCAAGCATTCGTTTCGCCTCCACGCCCACGGCGAGCACTTTACCCGATTTAACAGAAATGGCGACGACAGACGGCTCGTTACAAATGATCCCCTTCCCTTTCACGTAGACCAGGGTATTGGCCGTGCCCAGGTCGATCGCCATGTCATTCGAAAACCAGCCCATGATAGTATTGATAAACATTGTTACAGGAACTCCTTTCGATGAAAAAAAATACACGTACTTCAGGACCAGAAAAAATCATACTGGTGGAGTGTTTTCGCGTAAATGGCCAAGATGAGGGCTACACTGGGCCGCCAGGTAAGGCGAGGCGTTTGTCCTCAAGAAACCTATGCGTTCATTGTTTATGCCCGCGTTATCGCAGCCTGCTGTTGCCATATCGCGGCCACCGGCAAGAACAGGAGGCTACAGCAGGGTACGGTTTTGCGCGAGATGCTTTCCCCCGTCTTACCATACCTGAGCAGTAAGACGTTAATTCACCGTCACGCTGCTGTCATATATACATAATTATTGCGGCATATCGATCGGACTGTTCGTACCTGTCGGCGAGGCCTCGGGCTGCTGCTCCGGCGCGGCCTTTTTCTCTCCCGGAACCGGCGCCTCCAGTACTACCTGCGTCTTCGCCAGCATGTCGCCGATCCGCATCCCCGTCTTATCGCCAATGGCGGTAAGGCATTCCGCGCCGAGGGCAAGCGGGCCGAATGCCCAGCCCACATAGGGCATCAAAAAGAGAAAATAGGCCAGAACAAGCGGAACATTCCTGATGATCGAGTCCCGATAGATCGACGCAGGTCCGGAGTCCTCCAATGATACGACCCGAAGCCCGATGAGTTTTTTCCCGATGCTTCTGCGATCGAACAGCCCATCACGGATGAGGATGTACCCTGCCGCGGACAAAAAACCGATTACATCCGGCAGTCTTGCCAGGCCGATGATGAGCAGGAGATCGACAAGTCCTGCAACTGCTCTGGTTGTAAGGTCCGCCCTCTGCACGTTGAGCCTCCTCAACGTGTTCATACTATCAGAATAAAAAAGGTATTTCAAGACTAAAAAAGGCTTCAGGTACTGTGGAGAGAACCAAAATGGTTCCCGCGCACAGAACATGCCGTGGACGAAGTGGTCCCGAGCGGGTATACTTAAAGCATCCTTTCCCGAAAGGACCTCCTATGCCAAATGATACTGAGGGTAAGGGCCGTTCCCTGATATCCAACGCAAACTGGAGAAAAGTATTTCCCTTCCTGAGTTGGATGCACCTGATAAACCGCAGGAGCACGCGCGCGGACCTCATGGCCGGGATCACCGGTGCGATCATCGTGCTGCCGCAGGGCGTCGCCTTTGCCATGATCGCGGGCCTGCCGCCGGAATACGGGCTCTATTCCGCCATCGTGCCGGCGATGATCGCTGCCCTGTTCGGTTCCTCCTTTCACCTTATCTCCGGTCCCACGACCGCCATCTCCATCGTGGTGTTCACCACCGTCAGCCCCCTTGCAGAACCCTCGAGCGCCGCGTACATCCAGATGGTCCTCACGCTCACGTTCATTGCCGGCGCATTCCAGTTCGCACTGGGGCTTGCGCGGCTCGGTGCGCTCGTCAATTTCGTCTCCCATTCCGTAGTGGTGGGCTTTACCGCCGGCGCGGCACTGCTCATCGGGACCAGCCAGCTCAGCAACTTCTTCGGCGTGCCCGGCGCAAAACATCATTCTTTTATCCATATCTGGCTGGACCTCTTCCACCGGCTGCCGGAAACCAACCTGTATGTGGTCGGCATCGCCCTTGCCACGCTGACTGCCGCCCTCCTCTTCAAGATCTACTTCCCCCGCTGGCCCGGCATGCTGCTTGCCATGATCATCGGCAGCGTGCTCGCGACGGCACTTCATGGCAAGGAACACGGGGTACGGCTGATCGGGTCCCTGCCAGGACACCTGCCGCCGCTTTCCCTGCCCGACCTCTCCACAGGATCGGTGCGTCAGCTGGCGCCTGCCGCGCTCGCCGTTGCCATGCTCGGCCTGGCCGAGGCCGTGTCCATCGCCCGGTCCGTGGCCACCCGTTCTCACCAGCGCATCGACAGCAACCAGGAGTTCATCGGCCAGGGCCTCTCGAACATCATGGGCAGCTTTTTCTCGAGCTATGCCTCGTCGGGCTCCTTTACCCGCACCGGGCTGAACTACGAGGTGGGGGCGCAGACCCCCATGGCCGCGGTGTATGCGGCCGCCACCCTGACCGCCGTGCTGCTTCTTATTGCCCCGCTCACGGCCTATCTCCCGATCGCGTCCATGGCGGGCGTGCTGCTCCTGGTCGCCTACAGCCTCGTCGATATTCAACACATCAAGACCATATTTGTCACGAGCAAACCCGAGATTGCCGTGCTTGTTGTTACTTTTTTAGCGACCCTGCTGGTGGAGCTGGAATTCGCCATTTACATCGGTGTCATCCTGTCGCTCCTGCTCTATCTCAACCGCACCTCGCACCCCCATTTTGTCACCCTCGTACCTGATCCCGAAAGCAGCAGACGGAGTTTCGTGAACATTCTGAAAAAACCGTCCCTCGAATGTCCCCAGCTCAAGGTCGTCCGGATCGACGGCTCGCTGTTCTTCGGCGCCGTAAATCACGCAGCAGAGTCCCTGGATCGTATCGCCAGGCAGAACCCTGAGCAGGCCCATATCCTGATCGTCGGCAGCGGCATCAATTTTATCGATGTGGCTGGATGCGAAATGCTCGCCGACGAGGCCCATCGTCTCCACCTGAGCGGCAGAAAGCTCTATCTCTGCACGATGAAGGGCGACGTTCTGGAACTCCTCGGTCGCGGCGGCTACCTTGACCGTATCGGCGAGGAGAATATCTTCCTGTCCAAGGTCCAGGCAATGAAATGGATCGTGCTCAAACGTCTGGATCCTGAGCGGTGCCGTTACTGCCACGTCCGCATCTTCACGGAATGCGGCCAGATGCCGCAGGAACCAATGACCCAATAATCCTGAAAAGATCGTTGATCAAAGGATTAACTCGGAGTTATAACGCGTCAGGATCAGGCCTGACAGGCGACCTGTTCGGGGAGCTTTGATTTTACCCTCATTCTTCCTTTTATCCGGTTTTTCTGCGAAAATCTGCTTCCAACCGCATACGTAACGACGACAAATTGAGTCCCTGTCTTTAAAAAAGAGTTAGAGCTTTTCGTTTCAAAAAGGTGTATATTGCTGGTTACTGGAAAGGACGTCTGGTCCAGACGAGTGCCTTCCGGAGAAATCCCCCCTCGACAAAAAAACTGCAGTTCGTTGTAAGTGCATCAGCCCAGACAATGAAAAGGAGAACACTATGCCAGAAAAAATCCAAGCCGGTGAGAACATTGCCTCATACTGCACCAAATGCAAACTGAACCTCGACCATGCGGTCGTGGCCATGGCAGGCGAGACCATCGCCAAGGTAAAATGCAAAACCTGCGCCAGTGTGCACAAGTTCAGGGACCCGGCGGCCGTCAAGAAGCCCCGGACCGTGAAAAAGAAGGAAGATGCTGTGAAAACCGCCGAAACCCTGTGGGAGACCAGCCTGTCCGAGACAAAGGGCAAAGAGCGCGTGTACGACATGTCCGGGAAATACCGCGTCGGCGACATCGTGCTCCACAATACCTTTGGCAAGGGCATCGTGCGGAAGCTCTATATGAACAAGTGCGACATGCTCTTCAAGGACAAAGAACGCCTCATGGCGTCGGCGAACCAATAACCTTCAATCTCTTACCGCACTCGCCCCGTGTGAGATGAAAAATGCTGACAGGAGCGAGCCGCTAAAAAAATCTGTGGCGTAAGAAGGTGAGAACGTAGGCACTTAAGCAGGACCCCGTTTCTCACCTTCTTCCCTTTTTAACTTCTCATCTCAGCGCCAGGCCATCTCTTTCCGAAATGAGTAATTCAAAAATCCTCATCACCTGCCCCAAAGGCATCCCTCCTTTTCTCAAGCAGGAGTTGTGTAACCTGCGCTTCCCGGTGCTGTCCGAAAACATCGCCGGTGTCGAGACCGAGGGCAGCATCGACGACGCCATGCGTTTGAACCTTTTACTTCGCACGGGACACCGTGTGCTTTTCGTGCTGAAGGAATTCACGGCCAGGAACGCCGACGAGCTCTATCAGGCGATACTTGGCATCGCCTGGGAACGGCACATCCCCGAGGACGGGTATCTCTGCATCACCTCGAGCGTCGATAATCCCACGATCAAAGACTCCCGCTTCGCGAGCCTGAAATGCAAGGACGCCATTGTCGACCGCATACAGGAACACTGCGGGAAACGGCCCGACTCCGGCCCCGAACGCGACCGGTCCGTGGTGCATCTCTACTGGAAGGACGACCAGTGCTCGGTGTATCTCGACACTACGGGAGAACCGCTCTCGCGCCGCGGCTACCGGAAGATCCCGCTGGGAGCGCCCATGCAGGAGACGCTTGCCGGCGCGGTCGTGCTCGCCACGGGCTGGAACGGCACGGGGAACTTCATCAACCCCATGTGCGGCAGCGGCACGCTCGCGATTGAGGCGGCGCTCATCGGCCTGGACCGCGCGCCGGGGATCCTCAGGGGCAACTTCGGGTTCATGCACCTCAAGGGATTCAACGAAGCCCGCTGGAACGAGCTGCGAGAGAAGGCGCGGAAGGAGGCAAAGAAAAGTCTGCCAGGGAAGATCATCGCCACGGACATCAGCCCTCATGCGGTCGAAGCTGCGAAGAAGAACGCGACCACCGCCGGCGTTGAGCATTCCATCGAATTCAGCGTCTGCAATTTCTCCGACACTCCCCTGCCCGGGGACGGCGGCGTCATTGTGCTGAACCCCGAGTATGGCGAACGGATGGGCGAGGTCCAGAGGCTCGAGGCCACATACAAGGACATCGGCGATTATTTCAAGCAGAAGTGCAGAGGCTTTACCGGCTATGTGTTCACGGGCAATCCCGCGCTCGCCAAGAAGGTGAGCCTCAAGCCGAAGAGGACCTTTCAATTTTTTAACAGCGGGATCGAGTGCCGGCTGCTCGAATATGAGCTGTATGAAGGGACCAGAAAATTCAAAAAGCCAAAACCGCTGAAGGACTGAAACCCGCCCCCGATCGTTTTAGTAACTAAGGAATCAAATTCTACTCAAAACGGCAAGAATATTTTGCCACAGAGAACACAGAGGGCACAGAGAAAGGCTTAAAAGTAGTTAATACTTAATTCTATTTTTTGTTTCCCTCTGTGTACTCTGTGATCTCTGTGGCTGATAGCTTTTCCGGCTTGTCCGGGTTAGGTATGAGGAGAAGATGTTTGCATGAACTCGAAAATCGTCATACCCGCCCTTTCCCCTCGTCAATAATCCCTTACAAAAACAAAAAATCATTTGCCATATCAACCCTGCTGCGTTATTATGCTAAGCTGTTTTAGCAACTCATCTTTTTACCAGCAAGGAAAACAAATGCTTCAGATCACGAACATAGAAAAATCCTACGGCAAACAGCTGCTCTTCGACAGCGTCAACCTCACGGTCAATCCCGGTGAACGCGTAGGGCTCGTGGGCAGGAACGGCCACGGCAAGACCACACTGTTCCGCCTGATCCTCGGCGAAGAACACGCGGAATCGGGATTGATCAAGGTGCCGAACGGGTATACCATAGGCCACCTCTCGCAGCACATCAGCTTCACCGAGGACACGGTGATCAAGGAGGCCTGCCAGAGCCTCCCGGAGAACGAGGACCATATCGATGAAACGTACAAGGCCGAGGCGATCCTGTTCGGCCTCGGGTTCACGGCCGAGGACATGGACAAGGACCCGGCTTCGCTCTCGGGCGGATACCAGGTCAGGTTGAACCTCACGAAGGTTCTGGTGTCCGAGCCCAATCTCCTTCTGCTCGACGAACCCACGAACTATCTCGACATCATCTCGGTCCGCTGGCTCACCCAGTTCCTGCGCGCCTGGAGGAGCGAACTCATCATCATCACCCACGACCGCGACTTCATGGACAGCGTCACGACCCACACCATGTGCATCCACCGGAACAAGATCCGCAAGGTCGCCGGGTCCACGGAAAAGCTGTACGCCCAGATCCTGCTGGAAGAGGAAGTCTACGAAAAGACGCGGCAGAACGACGACAAGAAGCGCAAGGAGGCCGAGGCGTTCATCAATCGCTTCCGCGCCTCTGCCACGAAAGCGAAAGCGGTCCAGTCCCGCATCAAGGCCTTCGAGAAGCGGGAGAAGTTCGATAAGCTCGAGGAGATCAAGACCCTCGATTTCTCCTTTCGCTCGGCGCCTTTTGCCGCCAAGTGGCTCCTGACCGCGGAAGACCTTTCCTTCTCCTTCACCCCTGACGGGCCGAAACTGATCGACGGGATCTCCTTCGGCGTGGCAAAAAAGGACCGCATCGCCGTCATCGGTAAGAACGGCAAGGGAAAGACCACGCTCCTGAACCTGCTGGCGAACGAGATGCCCGCTACCAGCGGCGAGGTGAGGCTTCATCCGAACACGAAGCTCGCCTATTTCGGCCAGACGAACATCAACCGGCTAAATCCCGCTAAAACCTGCCTTGACGAGATCATGACCGCCCATCCCGAGCACAGCCACGGCATGGCCCGCGCCATCTGCGGCGTCATGATGTTCGAGGGCGACAACGCGCTCAAAAAAGTGAGTGTGCTATCGGGCGGCGAGAAGAGCCGCGTGCTGCTCGGCAAGCTCCTTGTCTCACCGGCCAACCTCCTGATGCTTGATGAACCCACGAACCACCTCGACATGGAGTCCATCGATTCGCTCGTCGAGGCCATCGAGGTCTTCGACGGCGCGGTGATCATCGTGACGCACAGCGAAATGATCCTGAACGCCGTGGCCACAAAGCTGATCGTCTATGACAAGGGAACGGTGAGCGTGTTCGACGGCACGTACCGGGAATTCCTCGAGCGCGTGGGATGGGACGATGAGGGCGGCGTCAAGGCGCCGAAGCAAAAGAAAAAAGACCAGGACCGGGGCGGCAACCGCAAGGACGCGAAGAAACTGCGCGCCGGGCTCGTGAACGACAAGTCAAAGGTCCTGAGCACGCTTAAGAGCAGGATCGCGGCGCTTGAAGAAGAGATCACGAAACTGGAGTTCGATGTGGAACAGGACACGCAGAAGCTGCTTGATGCCTCCCTCAAGGGCGAGGCCCTGTCCATCAAGCGGCTGTCACAGGCCGTCCGGGACAACAAGGCGCGCATCGATGCGCGCTTTGCGGAGCTCCAGACCGTCACCACCGAACACGACGAGAAGGCGAAAGAGTTCGACGAGCAGCTGAACGAGCTGGCGCTGATATCATAAGAAATCTTTTTTGTCAGGATAACAGCATCTCGCGCAAAGTCGCAAAGGCCGCAAAGAACATCAAAAACAAAAGGGATCCTTGTTTTAATTCAAAACTTACAAGCCTTCCTTTGCGCGCTTTGCGGTTCAGTGTGGCCCTCTTCTTGGCAATTGCGCGAGAATGATTTGCCTGGTTCCGGCTAGTCCCTGTTTAGTTATGGTGATACGACGATGAAAGGCTTCAACCGCTTTCTCCTCCAATTCCAGCAAGACGTAAAGCAATGGCTTTTCTTCATGCTTTACCTGTCTTTCTTCCGTATCTCTTTTATCCTCTATTTCAGGAGCAAGATCGAACCCGCCTCCGGCCTCTCCGATGTACTGATGACCGCGCTGAATGGGCTCCGCTACGACTCCATGGTCTCCAGCTGGTGGATCCTGGTCCCGGTCCTTGCGAGCATCGCAACCGGTTTCGCGACGTTCGACCGCCTCGCTGACCGCATCCGCCAGGCCTTTGGCTTTCTTTTTATTCTCCTGACCTCCATCGCCTGGGTCTTCACCTTCGTCTACTTCAAGGAATACAACGAGCAGTTCAACTACTTTATTTTTAACCTGTACTATGACGATACGAAAGCGATCATGCAGACGATCTGGATGGATTACCATCCCATCCCCGTGCTGATCATCATCAGCGTTATCTCGACCATCGCCTTCTCCGTAGTACAATTCCTCCTGAAGAGAAGGCCCCGTGCGACGGAGACGATCGCGGCCCGCCAATTTCCCATTGTATCACGAATACTTATTTCCCTGCTCATTCTGGCGCTGCTTATCGTGGCTTCTCGCGGATCGATCGGCCGCAGGCCCGCGCAGCGCAAGGACGCGGCGATCTCGAGGGACGCCTTCCTGAACAAGTCCGTTGTGAACCCCTACTTCTCACTTCTCTTCGCAATACAGGACCACGTCCTGCAAACCGGCCTGGCGGGACTGGAATCATATTTGCCGGACCGTGACGTACGGAAGGCGGCGCAGGAACTGTTCAATGATCATAGATCGTTCGACAATCTCGATGCCTATCTGAAAAAGCATGCAAAGGGTCCGAAGACCGTGCCGCCGCGCCACATTTTCCTCGTTGTCATGGAGAGCTACGATGCCTGGCCGTTCATCAAGAAGTACGCCTCCTTCGGCCTGACGGGAAATCTCACCCATCTAGCGGAGAACGGCATTTACATCGAGGACTTCGTTCCTGCCTCGGACGGCACCATGCAGTCGCTCACCGCGATCATGACGAGCATCCCCTATACTCAAGTTGAGATCAATTATCAGTTCACGGCCCGCAAACCCTATTCTTCGTCGCTGTTCGGGACGTTCAAGCGACTTGGTTACCGCACGAGGCTGTTCTACGGTGGGTATCTGAGCTGGCAACGATTCGGGGATTTCGCCAAGGACCAGGGAGCGGAAGAGATCTATGGCGCACCGCATATGAGCAAAGGCGTGGCAACCCATGAATGGGGCGTGGACGATGAATATCTGCTCGACTTTATCGCGGACAAGGTGGATGACAGCCAACCGAGCTTCAACCTTATCATGACGACGAGCTACCACCCGCCCTATAATATCGATGTGTGGGGCAAAGGCTTTCCATTAAAACAGGTACCGCCCGACATCGCTCCGATGTTCGACAACACCACGAGCCTCAAGATGCTCGGCCATTTGTGGTACTCGGACAAATGCCTTGGCGATTTTGTGAGGAAGATCGAGGGCAAACTGCCCCGTCCGCTCTTTGCGTTCACCGGCGACCATTACGGCCGCAAGTTCATCAATGCCAATCCGGATTTTTTTGAACGGTCCGGGGTCCCCCTGGTCCTGTATGGAAGAGAGGTGCTTCGCGGCATCAAGCTTCCCCGGGGCGCTGCAGGCACCCATATCGATATCGGACCCACGCTGATCGAGCTCACTGCTCCAGAAGGATTCGAGTACTTCTCGGTCGGACAGGACCTGCTCGCGCCGGGGGAACGGTTTTTGGCCGTCGGCTGGAGGAAGATCATCGGAAAGGACTTTATCTTCGATGTGGGAGGAAAGGAGTTCCATCCACTTCCGGGGAAAGCACTGCCGAAGGACCTGCCGGATATGAGTGAGTTGCAAGCACTGTATCACCGTACCTACGGCATCGGTTGGTGGCGGGTGAGACAGGGAGATCAGCTTTAGAAGAGTGCGAAAGAATCCTGCGGTCACTTGAACAGAACATACGCGCACGGGTGATAACACAACAGCCCCGGCCTGAAGGTCCGGGGCTGTTTGAATGAGGATGCTGCGGATCGTCTTACTTCCGGGCCGATAACTTGTTGAGCGCCTCCCTGGCCGAGTCGGCGCTGGGTCCACTCGGCACCAGTTCAAGATAGCGATTGAGCTCCTGTATGGCCTCTGCTTTCCTGTTCAGATCAAAACCCAGCACCACGCCGAGATTGAGGTGTCCATTCGGAAATTTCGGGTCGATCTTGAGCGCCTTCCGGTACTGCTCCACTGCCTTGTCGAACTTGCCGATCCCGCGATAGCAGGTCCCCTGGTCGACCAGTACGGGCACGTTCTTTGGCTCTAGGGCAAGCGCCTTTTCATAGGCATCCACTGCCTCGCCAAAGCGCTGCGCATCCATCAAGGTATTGCCGAGATTGATCCAGACCTGCGCGTTCTTTGGCGCCATCTTTGCCGCCTGCTCCATCTGGTCGAGCTGCAGTTGCGCCGGCGGTGCCGCTGGCGCATAATTTAGCTGCTGCTGTTTCTCCTCCTGCTTCTTGCACCCGATGGCCATCAGCATCATAAACGACACGACCGCAATAACAACGATTTTTTTCATGCTTCCTCCTTGCCACAGTTATGGTACCTCCCATCAAGGGAGACGAAATAATATGATATTGTCTGATGTTCCCTGGCCTATCTCTTGACGAACGAACAGCAGTAATCGCTCAGCCTTTTTACTTTCATCGTGAATTTGGAGTTGGCGGCCACTGCAAAGGACCCTCCATCCTTGACCGTCATCCAGTTTTTCTCCCCCGGCAGGAGCACGTCAAGCTCGCCGGACATGATCTCCATGATCTCCTTGTCAGTGGTGCTGAACTCGTACACGCCGGGCTGCATCACACCGAGGGTCTTTTTGGAGCCGTCGGGAAAGACCACGGTCCTGCTGGTCACCTTGCCGTCGAAATAGATGTTTGCTTTTTTGATCACGGTTACATTCTTAAATTCGGACATGGAACCCCCTTATCACCAACCGATGAATGCTGATAGGATACTATCGGTATTCTCTGCGCAGTTTTGTACCACGTTCTCCTGTTTTTGTATAGCATTTTTTTTACATGCATCGTCTGTCCGCAGCACCCGGGGTTCGATGGATTTGATGATCCCGTCCGACAGACGCCTGGGGCCGGAAAGAGTTGTTGCTGACGTTTACGACGTTTCAGTTGAAGCCAAAACGTGATTATTCTCTCGGGGAAATGCCTCTCTTGCTTCTCGAAAATCATCTTCGGTGCGCCGCTTTTTCAAGGGAGACAGGGCGAATGAACTTCTCGAGCCCTTCACGGAACCCCAGGGGTTCGATGCCGAATGCGTCGCGGATATCGCGCATGGTGCAGACCGTGTCTTCCTGCAGCATGATGAGCTGGTCCGTGGTCACCGGCGGTTTTGGCAGCACGGCTTTGAGTACCGTTGCCATGGACTTCATGAAGAAAAGCGGCAGGTGCAGGGTGGGCCGCTTCACCCCCATGGCATCGGCGATCGCAACGGTGACTTCCTCGTAGGTCAGCTGGTCAGGCCCGCCGATCTCGTAGATCTCATTCAAACAGCAATCGCTCGTCACGGCCGTCACGATGCACGTCGCGACATCGTCGATGAAGATCGGCTGCACCTTCGACCTGCCCGACCCGATGACGGGCAGGACCGGCGACAGCCGGATCATCTCAGACAGCCTGATAGTGAACTGGTCGCCGGGACCGTAGATGAGCGACGGGCGCAGGATGGTGAAGGAGATCCCGCTCGCGCGCACGAGCTCCTCTGCCGCCCACTTGGACTTGTGATATTCGCTCTTGGCGTTGGGCCGGGTGCCGAGGGCGCTCTGGTAAAAGAAGTGGCGCACGCCGCTCTTTCTCGCCGCGTCAAGGAGGTTCCGCGTGCCGTCAACATGCACACGCTGAAAGGTCGCGCCCGCTGCCTCCTGGATGATGCCCACGAGATGGATAATGCGCTCCACGCCGATTGTCGCCTTCTCAAGCGAGTCAGTGTCCGACACATCGCCTTTGACGACATCCACCCCAAGGTTGTTGAGCGCCCGGGCCTTGTCCGGGTCCCTGACGATCGCCCGAACAGGAATGCCCTCTTGACGCATGCGCTTGATCAGATGACTGCCGACGAATCCCGTGCCGCCGGTTACGAGTATCATGGAGACCCCCCCGTGAACGTCATTTTTTTCGAGGCAAAGGAAACCAGGAAGAAACCGCCGATGGTACCGTTTCAAAACACCACAGGCCTGTTTCATTTTACGTTAAGTAAAACCGGACTGAACGTCATTATGGGACGGGATCAAAGAATCAAGATGGATAAATACTTTTTTCAAATCCTATTGATCCCGTTATTCCGTCAAAAAAAGGTTTTGCTTTTTCTGTTCTCATATGAACAATTAAAACAACGACGGCATCCAGAGCGACACATAGACCTGCGATTCGCCTTTGTCGTCAAATCCATGCGCATACACGATTCGGAACGTGATGGGGAGATAGTATGTCAGGTTCGTGTCGAGCCGGATCTCGGCGCCGGCAGATCGTTTGAACTCCCTGCTGCGGAATGCGTTGTCCCAGGCGTTGCCGGCTTCGGCAAAGACCGCGCCGTGGACGCGGCGTAAAAAGACGGGAGTGCTGCTCCAGCCCAATTCGATGTCCTTGATGGGGAAGCGGTATTCAAGGCTTGCGAGAGCGGCCTTTCTTCCCCGAAATTCATTGATCCGGTAGCCTCGCAAATAGACCGACTCGTCATCAACCTGAAGTAACGTGTCACCAGGATTATCGCCGCCGACCTGGAACGCGCCCTGGGACATCACATCCCCGGCCGAGTTCCCGGCAAAGACCCGGACCTGAAGTACGTGGTGTTTCCAGGGAAAGTTGATGAACTCATGCCAGTCTGCGGTATACTTGGTGATGTCGAAATCGCTGCCGATCGATTTATCGTAACGTTTATACCCTACTTCTATGGTCCTGCCGTCCTCCGGGCTGATGGAAAAACCATACTTTTTCGCATTGTTGAAGAGATAAACGGCGCGGCCCGACGCCAGAGTGCCCTCGGCGGGAAGGGGACCGCGATAACCGGGCCAGGGCGGGAGTTGGGTAAGCGCTGAAATTTCTTTCCTCCTATACCCGATGAGCAGGGCGTGCTGTTTCTGAAACTTGAGCAGGGGAAACAGGAGCGATGCATCAAGGGTTTTCTCACGCTGCACATACTCCTTTGACCCGGTCGCATCGATCAGCAGATCACTGAACGTCCTATCCACATCCGATGCCGCGACCCGGATGGTCGGGTACAGCCCGTCATAGGCATAGTTGAACTCATACCACTTGCGGTACGTTTTGGGGCTGTAGAGGCCGGCCAATGCATAGGAGTGGCGTTCGACCGCGTCCTGGCCGAACGTCAGAAACCCGAAAAGGTCACGGCTTTCTTCACTAAACCCGTACCAGGGAATCCAGAAGCGCGGGACAAGCGTGGGGAGCGGATTGTATGAACTCGTTTTCATTTCAACCGGTTTCTCGGCATAGGTGACCGCAGGATACCGGTCCTGGAAGGGTTCCGCCGATTTCCTGGACGCGGAGTCCGCAGGCCGCAGGTGAATATCGTACCCCGCGGAACTGTAAGACGAGAACACGAGCGTTTTCCCGTCCGGTGAGGGCGCAGGCGAGAACGCGCCCCCCAGTACGTTCGTTATCTGGTAGATCTTCTTTGTTGCGCGTTCATAGGCATAGAGGTTGAAGATGCCGGTACGGTCCGAGGAAAAGTAGATGATCTTGCCGTCGGGACTCCATGTTGCGTTTCCGTCGATCGCGCGATCGTGCATCAGTTCTTCGATCTTGTTTCCCCGTTCGTCGAGGACCTGGATATCTTTGTAGCCGCCCGGATGCGATAGGCCCGCAACGATCAGGGTCCCGTCCGGACTGTATCGCGGCGTTTCGTACTGGTCTGCTGTCTCTTCGGAAAGCCAGGTGACATCGGCTTCCCTGACTGCGTGGTTCTTTGCTGCAGCAATATCGAGCCAAGCGAGACGGTTCCTGCCGAGTTTGTTCACAACAAAGATGAGCTTCTTATTGTCCGGCGACGGATAGGGGTCGCGGGCGCGGAGCCCATCAGTAATGCGTACTTCCTTGTTCTTCCGCAGGTCGTAATAATAGACATCATTGTAGATATCCGTGTTCCTGGTCACTTCTATTTTGGTATAGTAAATACCGCTGCCGTCAGGGCTCCAGGCGATGCTCTCGCCCGAAGAGGTCGAGGAGGTCGTGTTCTCTACCAGCTTGCGGTCTCCGGTCCCGTCCACGTTCATGATATAGATGGCGGGGAATTCATCCTCATTCGAAACGGCATAGGCTATGCTTTTCCCATCAGGCGAGAAAACAGGAGAGTTGTTTACGAACCCTCGCCGGGTCAGGGCAAGCGAGGCCGTCAGGCCCTTTGCGCTCAACTCATCCCGTGTTTTTTCGTAGCGCGTTGTTAACTCCTTTTGCCATTCATCCCAGAGGTCGCTGTACCATTGACCCAACGTCCATCGTCCATTCGCGTCCACGAGCCATGGTATACCGTAGTAGCTGTAGCGCGTGGAAATGTTGGCGAGTTTTTCCCTGCCGTACTTATCAACGATGAAGCGAGTGAAACCTTCGCCGAAGAGGTACGGGACCTGACCCGAGGGCCAGAAGTCGGGGAATACCGTGGCCTGGGAGAGTCGCGGAAACCTGTCTTCGAGCACGGCCATGCGAATGACCATCTCCGCTCCGGGCGAGCGACCGCGGCCGCCGGAGGTCTGCTCCGTTTCTTCATAGGTGGCAAGGCCTTCGATCATCCATGTCGGCTCGAACTGGTTCGGAAAGTAGAGTCTGCCGAAGATATACTGGAGAAAATCGGGGACGCCGTGGACCATGTCGAGATGCAGGATGTGCGCGTATTCGTGAGTGATGAGGGTTCTCATCCACTCGTCATAGACCGTTGTTCCGAAACCCGGAGCGCTAATCGGCGGCGTGAGGTAAAGTGTAATATGGTTATAGGGAAACGGTGTGGTCAGGCCGTTCGTGGCATCTTGAGCATCGACAAGGACGATGTGCGTCCGGCCATTCGGCTCCCACTTGATGCGCGGGACCAGCCGCACGTGCACGTCCTCGGCGAGTACCGCGGTACGCTTCGCGATCTCCTCTTCACCCTGGTGATAGTGGATGGAAAAGTGCGGTGTCTCGAGCGTGGTCCAGGTGAAGGCCGGGTCGAATTTGGCGAATGCAGGCGAGGCGCTGAACAGGAAAGCCGAGAAGAGGAAAAGGATCTTTTTCAAGGGGGCCCTCCGAAACAGGATTGGGACAACACTAAAATCATATCAGACCCCGTTTCGAAGTCAAGGGAATAGTTCCGGCGTTCCTGTCGCGCTGCCGGCCTGTTTTGCCACATCCCGCCTGACCCGGTACCTTCCGACAAAAATGACCGCCGCGGCACAGGCGATCTCAACAGAATAGATGATCAGCGGGGTCGGCGTAATGAACCGGCTGATGATCGGATCGGTAATGATCATCTGCCCGCCGATCTTGCCGAGGAGGGCGGCTCCGATGTAGATGATGACCGGATATTTATCCATGAGCATTGAGAGCAGACTGCTGGTGAACACAATGAAGGGGATGCTCAGCCCCAGGCCGAAGAGGAGGAGAAAAAAATTCCCGTTCGAGGCCGCGCCCACGGCCAGCATGTTGTCGAGGGCCATGGTGATGTCGGCGATCACGATCAGCCGGATGGCGTGCCAGAGCGTGGCAGCTTCCTTATGGGTCTCCACTGCTTCTTCGTCTTCGACAAAGAGCTTGACGGCGATCCAGACGATGACGATGCCGCCGATGAGCTTGACGTAGCTCATGGCGAGCAATTGCGCAACGAAAAAGGTCAGCGAGACCCGAAGCAGCACGGCCGCAAGAGAGCCGAAAATGATGCCCTTTCTGCGCTGTTCCTTCGGGAGAGCCCGCACGGCCATGGCGATGACCACGGCATTGTCGCCTGCCAGGAGAAGGTCGATGAGGACGATGCTGAAAAGAGATGAGAGGAATGGCAAATCCCACTGAATTGTACCGAGAACGTCGAAGTTCAAATACTGCTCCTTGACGAAAAAATGATGGGAAGGCAAGTACCTTCCCATGTTTCGTCATGAGTATACCACCGACGGCGGCTTGTTGGCCATAGCTATATGTATTTCATCAAACGGTGCATTATCGGGAACGATGATCGAGAGAAGTGGAGTTCGTCGTCTTCAGGCCCGCCATCTTCTTATTGAAGTCCTGTGCCCGGATGTCCGCCCCAATCCCCATGAAGAAGAGCACCACGCCGATCAGTCCGAAAACCAGCCATGCCCTCGCAACCTTGATC